>Ga0302140_10009406_pt1 | contig 12120 bp, 10 predicted proteins | sample I_Bog_E1_1_FD_202095 | JGI IMG/M metagenome (GOLD analysis project Ga0302140, IMG submission 202095) | Peat permafrost microbial communities from Stordalen Mire near Abisko, Sweden - I_Bog_E1_1 | ecosystem: Environmental > Terrestrial > Soil > Wetlands > Peat | place: Sweden: Abisko, Stordalen...
CGACAAGCTCTCGTTTTCAGAGGTGGTCCAGACTGAATTCGGATACCGTTTCCGCATCATCCAGAATGGCGCTCAGTTCGATCGTATGTACCCTGAGAGACGTGTCGGAAAATTTCTGGACGAGGTGCTGCCGGAAGCGCTTAGGGACCAGGCCCTGCAGTTTCACGAACAGGTTGTCGTTAGTCGCCGGCCGTCGTTTAGTTTCTCCATGCTACGCAAGGCAGATGGCCCTTTGATCCGGTATGAGCGGTTGTTACTTCCCTTTACCTGCAACGGTAGGGGTGTCGAACGGATAATCGGGGCTATCACGCTCTTCACCGAAGAAAATGGATTTGATAGCGATGACGTGTTGACCGGAAAACTTGTCGGTCCATAGCATTTACGAAACGCAATAGGCGCCGGTTTTTCGAATCGCCGCTGCGCGTGGCGGCGAAGTTTGCGAGCATTTTCAGCCGGTCGACTGGAAGTGCCGCTTGCAGGCTGATTGTCGAACTGCATGGGTCTTCTGTCAGCGTCACGATGCGCCTCGTTTTCGAGTCGGACGTTTTTGTTTAAGATCAACGCCCCACGGCGGCGTACCTTGTTTCTTGCGCAATGCAATCCGACGCCGCAGGCGCTCCTCGCCGTACCTATTTCGATAAATGCTCTCGCACAACCAGTCGTGGTCTAGAAGTCGCGGATCTTCCTTGATCGCCCTTTCGGCCCAATCATCCAGCCACGCGCACCAGGCGGACATCATCTGGCGCTTCCGCGCGATCGCGGGGTTTGTGCTGTAGAACTGTCCGGTTACGTCATCAGATTCTGTGCCTTCAAGGTGATCCAGAATCAATTTTGCCTCTGATTTGCTGAAGCCGAGGTCACGCTCGCCGTATTCTGCCAACGCGTAACGCACGCACTGTGGTGAAAACCCAACGCCGGGCATCACCTCGAGATAATCGTTCAGCAAGCCATCATCGGCGGATTTGGTACTGTCCGGACCACGCGCAGGGAATAGCCATCCGCTTGATCCTTCGAAGTCGCTCAGCTTGTCGAGTTCGTAGACAGCTTTCGCGCCCCAGCTCACAATCGGAACGAGATGATATCGCTTGCCTCGCTTCGAGCCGGATTTTCGCCAATAGGGCGGCACGTACCATGCTTCCTCGTCGGGCGTTTCGGGATACCGCTTGAAGCGATTGCGGGCAGCACCAATTACTGTTCGACGCCGCTGCGCGCTGGCGAGTAGAAGCTGGATGCCGTAAGCAATCCTCGGATCGAGCACGCCAGGACACCTTGAGATGGCAAGCAAGCGGCCCAGTTCGATCTCCGGCGGCGCATCCCCGTGTTCCTCTTCTGGGTCAAACGGTGTGTTGGGATCACCGATCTCCGAGCGCGGGTCTGGTATTTTTTTGAGCCTGGCGAGATCGATCGTCACACCGGTTTCATCAGCCCGCGTGGCATCGCCGAGGTAGGTCCAGAAAGCTTTGATCACACGGCGAAATGCATGGCCCGTGCTGCGAGACCGAGAGTGAATATCGGCATAGACCTTCGCAATCTCGTTCGCGGAGATGGAAGGCACCGAGCGACCCGCGAATCTTGAAAGCTCTGGCAGGCGAAGCTTCTTCTCGTAGTCCGTCTTTGTGGCTTGCCGGTTGTTACTGGACAAGTGCGCTGAGTATTCGCCCTTTGCTTTCTCCCAGGTCCACGATAGCGCAGGCGCTTTGGCTGCCTCCCTTCGGGCTTCGAGGGCCTCGCGGCCGCCAGTGTACCACGCGACGATCTCGTCGGGATTGACGCCAGTACGGCACTTCTCTCGCACGATCGACGCTCGACCTCTGGCAGTCGCCAGACATATGCGACCGTCGACATCCTTGTTGCCTGCACACGCGGCGCCCAGATCCCAACGCCGCTGCAGGCCTGTACGGCGTACGCGGGCCCGCACTGACCACCTGCAATCGCGAGCTTTGACGCTCAGTCGCAGGCCCGGCACTCGCTCATCGACGATTTCAGATTGGGTGCCGTCCTGTTGAGCGTCGAGGGCGGCCCCAACCATTTTCGGAGTAATTAAAACGGGCATTTTGGCTCCTGGGGCACGCACTACCCAAGGCCTAATCTGGGGCACAATTGGGGCACGAAAACTCCAAAAGACGCTCTCCAGCCGAAAGTGTCAATCGGATAAGAACGGCATCCCAACCGTAAATTAAGCTATTGAAATACCTATGAGAAGGTAAATTAAGCTTACTTCCCATCCCTGTCATTAAACCCCGATGATTTCACTAGTCTAGGTAACTCTTAATCATCGGGTCCCAGGTTCGAGCCCTGGTGCGCCCACCATCTAATCCGGTCAACCGCAGGTTTAGGCAAGACGCCAGCGGAGGCGTCCGGGCAACTCCTGTCGCCGCCGCCGACGGGTTGGCTCGGAACGTGATGGCGGATTTCAGCTTCTGAATGTCCGGGCGTGGACGTTGACGCTGAGCTGATACACTTCGGGCAGCAGGTGATGCACGGTGCGCTCGATCGCAACGTCCTGCGCGTCGTACGAAATGCGCTCCAACGAAAGCAGCGGCGTGGTCGGCGACACGGCCAGACGCGCAGCCAGGGTCGCGCCCGGAAGCTCCGTGCTGATGTTGAAGGAAGCGCGAAACGGCTCGATGCCGAGCTTTTCCCGCAGGATCTGGTAGACGCCGTGCTCCGCGGCGTCGGCTCGGCCGACGCGCTCACCGAGAAAGCCGGGCAGGGTGATCTGCAGGAAACCGTGCGGCGACTCGGCGGTCTCGTAGACGCGTTCATAGACGAGAACGCTGCTCGAGCTAGCGAAACATTTCGGCACCTTTTCGCCGGTCGCCCAACTAAAATCGATCAGGCGGGCGATTACCGGTTCGCTCGAGCTCGCAAACGCGTCCATGAAGGGACCGAGACGATCGATCTCGTAGGTGATGCGCGGCTTGGGCTGGGCGAGAAAAGTACCCTTGCCCTGCCTGCGGATCAGCAGGCCGCGCTCGACCAGGGTCTGGATCGCACGCCGCACCGTGACACGGCTGAGGCCGTAGGTCTGGCAGATCGCTTCCTCGGTCGGGATTTGCTGGCCTGCGGAATAGTTCGCGAGCAACTCCGATTTGAGCCGATCGCTGAGCTGCTCATGCAACGCACGCGGGTTCCCGCGCTCAAGTTCGAAGGATTTATGGAGCGCAGGGATTGACTCAATTTCCATAGTCATCTCATATTGTATCTAATACGTCTTATAACATATTCCCTGCCAAGCAAAGTCGACGCAAGCCGGCGCGGCGGGGTCCTCGGGGGAGGGCGAACATGGCTGGTCTGGATTTCTGGTCTTCGTACCAGCGCCACCTCGGCAATTTCGCCGGTGAAACACGGGCCGACCCCGATTTGCGGCGCCCACGGCGACCATTGCTCGCAGCAACAATCGGCGCCTGCGCCGTCCTCGCCGCCGCCGGCGCGCCCGCCAAATCCGAGGATAATTATACGCTCCGCCTGGCGAGCTGGGGCGCCCCGACCGCGGCGCAAGTCATCGATTTTACTGCGACCTTCAAGGATGCCGTCGAGAAGGCCAGCGGCGGACGCATCAGCGTCCAGACCTTTCCTGCCGGCTCTCTCGTCAACGAGCGCGCAGTGCCGACCGCCATCCAGTCAGGGGTCGTCGACATTTCCCTGACGACGATGGGAAGCTGGTCCTCGATCGTGCCGACCGCCGGCGCGCTCAACACGGTATTCTTTCGGCCGACCGCGGAAAATTTCGACAAGGTCATCGGCCCGGGCACCGGGCTGTTCAAGGCCCTCGACGACGACATGGCCGGTCATGGCGTCCGACTGCTGGCGGCGCTGTACAACGGGCCGGTGGTCGTGGCCTCCAAAGCGCCGATGAAATCGCCGCAAGATTTCAAGGGCAAGACGGTCCGCGTCTTCGACCGGCTCACCGCCGAAATCGTGCAGTCGCTTCGCGGCGCGCCATCGACCATCGAAGTCGCGGACGTTTATCCGGCATTGCAGCGCGGGGCCGTTCAGGCGGCGATCGGCGGGCTGGAAGGAGCGATCGGCCTGAAGGAATACGAGGTCGGAAAATATCTGCTGGCCACCAACGGCGAGTTCGGCCTGTTGCTGACTGGCTACGTCATGAACCGCAAGTCCCTCGAGGCGCTTCCGCCGGACCTGCAAAAAATCGTGCTCGACAGCGCCTATGCCGCGAGCCGTCACGCGACGCAGGCCATGATCGCGTCCTACTCCAGGGAACTCGGTCAGATGCAGGAGCACGGCATGACGGTAACCACGCTGCTGCCGGACACCGCCGAATACAACCAATTCGCCGATGCACTGGCGCCGCTGGCCAAAACCCAGGAAGAGCGATTTCCGAAGGAGTTGATCCGCAAGGTGCTCGATGCCCAGCGCTGAGGCCGGCGAGCCTGCAAAAGGCGCCGGTGCCGCGCGCGGCCTGACGGCGGCAACACGGTTGATCTGCTATTTCGGCGTCCTTCTGATTCTGCTGCTGCCGCTGCCGGTGCTGTACGAGACTATCGCCGACCAGTTCGATCAGCCGCCGGTCTGGGTATTCGAAACCACCGGTTATCTGATCATCATGATCGCGTTTGCCGCCTCCGGCTATGGCCTGAGTACCGGACACCATTTCCGCATCGCGCTGCTTTCGCAGAAGTTTCCGGCGCTGGCAAGGCCGCTGGCGACGCTCTCGGGCGTTCTCGAAGCTTTGTTCGGACTGATCCTGCTGATCGCCGGCACGATGCAGGCCTACGGCGCGTTCGAACAGGATTTGCGTTCGGACACACTGCTGCAGGTGCCGCAATTCTGGCCGATGCTGGCCTTCCCTGTCGGGGGGCTTGCCATCCTGCTGCAGGGACTGTCCCACATCATCGCCCCGCGGGTTCCGGACCTGCGGTCATGAGCTTGCTTGCGGGTTCATCCTTCGTCCTGATAACGCTGGTGATGTTCGGGCTGATGGCCCTTGGCATTCCGATCTTCGTTGCCATCGGGCTGGCCGCGTTCGCGGGATTGGCCCTGATCTTCGGCCCGCTGCACGCGATGGTCGACTTCACCTCGTTCCTCTGGCAGAGCCTCAACAATTTCGAGCTCGTCACCATTCCGCTGTTCGTGCTGACCGCGATGCTGGTGGAAGAATCCAAGATCGGCGACGAGCTGTTTGCCTGCGCCAAGGCGTGGATCGGCTCGGTCCCCAACGGCCTCGGCGTCGCCGTGATTTTGACCTGCGCGATCTTTGCCAGCATTACCGGATCAAGCCCGGTGACCGCCGTCACGGTCGGGCTCATTGCGCTGCCGGCCCTCGCTCGCGAGGGATATCCGGACAGCCTGCGCGGCGCGCTGATCGCCGGCGGAGGCACGCTCGGAATTTTGCTGCCGCCCAGCCTGCCGCTGATCATCTACGGGGTCCTGACCCAGACGTCGATCGGCAGCCTGTTCATGGCAACGGTATTTCCCGGATTGCTGCTGACAGCAATGTTCTCGGTCTACGTCGTGCTGGTGCATCGTCCCGCGGTTCGCGCCCGCTCGCATTCGATGCAGGAAAGGCTGCAGGCACTCTGGAGCGCGTTGCCGATCATCGCGCTGCCCGTCTTCATCATCCTGTCGATCTATCTCGGATGGGTGACACCGACCGAAACCGGCGCGGTCGCGGTCGCCTATGTGCTTGCGCTCGGGGTGATGCGGGGACGGCTGGATGCCGCCAGGATCCTGCGCGCCGGCCGCTCGGCGGCGCTGACGTCGGCCATGCTGCTGCTGATCTTCGGCACCGGGTCGGTGTTCGCGCGCTATAGCGCCATGCTTCAGCTCCCGCAACATATCGCCACCGCAGTCGGCGGCGTGCCGGGCGGCCCGCTGATGGTGTTCACCGCCATCGTGGTGACCGATCTGGTTCTCGGCACGTTCCTGGAATCCGGCGCCCTTACCATCCTGACAATACCGATCTTCTTTCCGATCGCCCAGGCAATCGGGCTCGATCCCGTGCAGTTCGGGGTGATGATCGCGGTCAACCAGGAGATCGCCCAGATCCATCCGCCGACCGGGCTCAATCTGGTGACGGTGTCGTCGATATCCGGCATTCCGCTGACGCGAATGATGGTCAGCATCCTGCCGTTCATCGCGATCGAACTGGTCATGATCTACCTGCTCTACTTCTTCCCAACACTGACGCTGTTCCTGCCTGCCCATATGAGCATGCATTGAAGCGCGACGATCGGAGGCTTCTGCGATGAAACTGAATGACGAAGAAAAGGCCATGCTGGCCGGCGAGTTCGGGCCGCTTAGGCAATGGGCCATCGATCACCAAATCAAGGTCGGGACCTATCTCAAGGCACCCGATTTCGTTCCGGTGATGCAGGCCCACATCATGGCGGATACCGAATCGCTCGGTGCTGCCGGCGTCGAATGGCTCGAGAACTGGACCAAATTGCCGGCCGAGCAGCGCCAGGTGAGAATTCCGACCATCACGGATCCTCGCGGGACCGATTTTGCCGCCGCCGGCAAGCTCAGGCAGCAGTCGTGGATGCTGGATCTGGAGCGGCGTACGATCGTGGCCTTCGAGGCGCTCGGGATCCTGATGACCGATACCTGCATAAATTACCAGACCATCATGCCGCCGGTGCGCGGCGAGCACACGGCCTACGGCGACACCGGCGTCGTGATCTACTCGAACAGCGTCTGCGGCGCGCGTTCGAATTTCGAGGGCGGTCCCTCGGCACTGAGCGCCGGGTTGACTGGCCGGACACCGCGTTACGGATTCCACCTCGATAAATGCCGTCGCGCCACGCTGATTGTCAACGTCGACTGGACTCCGGAGTCGTTGAACGAATGGGGCGCGCTCGGCGCGCTGATCGGCCGGCTTGCCGGCGATTACTGGCAGGTTCCGGCGATCGTCGGAATAGAACGCAGTCCGACGTCGGACGAGATGAAGCATTTCGGCGCGGCGATGGCGAGCTTCGGATCGGTGGCGCTGTTCCATATCGTGGGAGTGACGCCGGAGGCCACGCATCTCAGCGACGTCGCCGCCGCGCCGCGCTCGCTGCGCTGCTACGATCTCGGGGTATCCGACGTTCGCGCGCTGCAGGCAAGTTATGGCGGCGTGCTGGACAAGGTCGACATCGTGGTATTCTCGGCGCCGCAACTCAGCCTCGTGGAAATGCGCCAGCTCTCGCTGCTGCTCGAGGGCCGGCGCACGACGATTCCGCTGCTCGCGATTACCAGCCCGCAGGTCAAGCCGGACGCCGACCGCATGGGTATCACGGCGAAGATCGAGGCGGCGGGCGCCAGCGTGCTCGCAGGGATGTGCTTCTATCAGAGCTATGCGCGGGAAATGGCCGAGGCTAACGGATGGAAACGGCTGGCGACCAACTCGGCCAAACTGACCAACATTCTGGGCGGCTATGGTTATACCCCCGCCCTTCTTTCCATGGAAAAATGTGTCGAAATCGCCTGCGACGGCGGAAGGATCAGCCAATGAGCCAATCTATTTTTTACGCAAATGCCGGCATGGGCAAGAATGTGAAGGGGGTGGCGCTGGTTGCGAAGGATGGCTTTTCCGCCCGTTACGATCTCGACCGCATCCACGGCGTGTTTTCCAGGCCTGAGCACAAGCTCGCCGGGCAGAGTTACAAGGACCGGGTGCTGATCCTGGACGCAGCGAAAGGCGGTGTCGCAACGGCGTGGATGCTGTACGAGATGGCCGCGCGCGGCATCGTTCCCTCCGCACTGGTGCTCAATGCCGTCAATCCGATTATGGTTCAGGGCACCGCGCTGGCCGGGATGACCCTGATTTCCGGCTTCGACCAGGACATCACCCAGGCCATCGCCGACGGCGCAAGCGTCGAAATCGAGCCGAACGGTCAGCGTCCGTTCATACGTGTCGTGGAACGCTCGACCTGAGCTCGCTGCCGTCGAGGCGATGGCCCAGTGACGGATTGGGCCCTCACAAGCGCCTCGAAGGCGGCCAACCTTTCGTTGTCTCCGGCCATGTCCGGCATCTTCCGTTCCACCGCCCGTGCGAGATAGCTCGCCGTGCGGCTCCCGGGCACGATCATCACCCGGTCCGGCGCTCCGGAGGCGACCACTTTGCCGCCTTCGTCTCCGGCGCCGGGTCCGATATCGATGATCCAGTCGCTCGCCGCCGCCACCTCCATGTCATGCTCGACGACAACCACGGTGTTGCCGGCGGCGACCAGGCCGTCGAGCTGGCGCATCAGCTTTTCGACGTCGGAGGGATGCAGGCCGGTGGTCGGCTCGTCCAGCACATAGAGCGTCGCCTTGTTCTGTGCGCGCTGCAGCTCGGTCGCGAGCTTGATGCGCTGGGCTTCGCCGCCGGACAGTTCGGTCGCGGATTGGCCAAGGCGGATATAGCCAAGGCCAACCTCGCGGATCACGCCGAGCGAACGCTGCAGCGGGGCGTCATCGGCGAAGAACGCGAAGGCGGCATCGACCGTCATCGCCAGCACGTCGGCAATGGACTTGTCACGCAGCTTTATTTCAAGCGTTTTGGCATTGTAGCGCGTACCCTTGCAGGTCGGGCAGGGCGCATAGACGCTGGGCAGGAACAGCAGTTCGACACAGACGAAGCCTTCGCCCTGGCAGGTGTCGCAACGGCCGCCGGAGACGTTGAACGAGAAACGTCCGGCATCATAGCGCCGTGCCCTGGCCTGTCTGGTGGCGGCGAACAGCTTGCGAACATGGTCGAACAGTCCGGTATAGGTGGCCAGGTTCGACCGCGGGGTTCGGCCGATCGGCTTCTGGTCGACCACGACCAATCGTTTGATGCCGGCGAGCCCGCCGGCAATCTCGCCACCATGCGTCTCGACGGCAACATCCAGCAGTCCGCCGTCGTCGTCAGGATTTTCCCGGGCCTGGCCAAGCCTTTCGGCGACGGCGTCGACCAGAAACTGGCTGATCAGGCTGGACTTGCCGGAGCCGGAGACGCCGGTGACGGAGGTGAAGACCCCTAGTGGAATGTCGACGTCGAGCCGGTCGAGATTGTTGCGGGTGACGCCGCGCAATTTGAGCCAGCTTCGCGGCCGGCGCGGCTGTCCGGCGAGCCCGTTGCCGCGATCGAACAGATAGCGCCGGGTCAGCGACGCTTCGACGTCGGCGAGGCCCGGCGCAGGCCCGCTGTAGAGGATCTCGCCGCCCTGTTCCCCGGCGCCGGGTCCGACGTCGACGATCCAGTCGGCGTGGCGGACCACGTCGAGTTCATGTTCAACGACGAACAGCGAGTTGCCCGCGCTCTTCAAGCGGTCCAACGCGCGAAGCAGCGCCTCGGTGTCGGCCGGATGCAGCCCCGCCGAGGGTTCGTCCAGCACATAGACGACGCCGAACAGGTTGGAGCGCACCTGCGTCGCCAGCCGCAGCCGCTGCAACTCGCCCGGTGACAATGTCGGCGTGCTCCGCTCCGGGGTCAGGTATCCCAGCCCGAGATCGAGCAACACGGAGAGCCGGGCCTGGAGATCCTCAACGATGCGGCGGATGACGATGGCCTTCTCCGGATGCGCCGCGGAGACCCTGTTGTGCTCGCCGAGACAGGGCTGCAGCAGCGCGCCGAGGCGCTTGAGCGGCAGCCGCGAGATCTCCGCAATGTCCATTCCTGCAAACTTTACCGACAACGGTTCCGGCCGCAGCCGCTTGCCGTGGCATGCCGGGCAATCGCCGGTCAGCAGGAACCGGGCGACGCGGCGCTTCATCATGGCGCTTTCGGTGGTGGCGAAGGTCTGCAGCACGTATTTGCGGGCGCCCGTAAAGGTGCCCTGATAGCTCGGCTCCTCCTTGCGTCGGAGTGCGCGCCTCACCTCGGAAGGGCTGTAGCCGGCATAGACCGGCACCGTGGGCTGCTCGTCGGTGAACAGGATCCAGTTGCGATCCTTCTTCGGCAGCTGGCGCCAGGGCGTATCGACGTCATAGCCAAGCGTCACCAGGATATCGCGCAGATTCTGGCCCTGCCAGGCGGTCGGCCAGGCCGCAACGGCACGCTCGCGGATGGTCAGGCTGTCGTCGGGCACCAGCGATTTTTCCGTGACGTCGTGGACGCGGCCGATGCCGTGGCAGTTCGGGCAAGCCCCCTCGGGGGTATTGGGGGAGAAAGATTCCGCATAGAGCAGCCGCTGCTTCGGCGGGTAGTCACCGGCGCGGGAATACAGCATGCGCAGCAGGTTCGACAGCGTCGTGACGCTGCCGACCGAGGAACGGGTGGTGGGCGACCCGCGCTGCTGCTGCAGCGCTACCGCCGGCGGCAGACCCTCAATCTCGTCGACCTCCGGCACCGCCATCTGGTGAAACAGCCGGCGCGCGTAGGGCGAGACGGATTCCAGGTATCGGCGCTGCGCCTCGGCATAGAGGGTTCCGAAAGCCAGGGATGATTTGCCGGAACCCGACACGCCGGTAAACACGACCAGGGCATTGCGCGGAATTTCGAGTGAAACATCCTTGAGATTGTGCTCGCGCGCACCGCGGACGCGAACATGCCCCTCCTGGCCGACGGGCGTCGGTTTTGGCCGGCTGTTGGTGCGCACGTCCATTCCGTCTGCCTTTCAGCCCTTCGACCGCCAGGGAGGAAAACATTGAACGCTCCGCCATGTTCCGCGAGGTTCCCGGAAAACCCTTCGCCGACGGGTGCTGCCGTGGCTTGCAGGATGACCGAACCGGTGGCCTTGCCGGCCGCGTTCGGAACCCGTTTCGCAGTCAAAGCGCAGGTTTCTTCAGATGCAGATAGCCGGGATTGAACTGGGCTATCTCCACCAGGCGTTCCCAATTTCCGACCTGAATTTCGCCCTGCCGAAAATCCACCGCCCGCGACGCGCGAAGCTGTTTCAGGGTACGGTTCACGCTGGCTATCGACATTCCCAGGGCCTCGCCAAATTGAACAAGGCTGATCGGCGCCGCGAACGAGTTGCCCCTGGTCAAGCCGGAGGCGCGGGCACGATAGAACAGTTCGCAAATAAGATGGCCCATCCGGGCCGGCAAAGTTCTGGCGCTGTTGTTGGTGATGGCTTCGCGGAAAATGGCGGCGTCGACCAAGGTTTCCCGCCAGATCGCAAAGCCGACAGAAGGTCGGCGGTTGAAGGCGGCGAGCAGCTGCTTGTGCGGGATCGATGCAATCAGCGCCGGCCCGATCGCACATACGGCGTGATCCATTTTATCGAGGAAAAGTGCCTGGGAATCCGGCATGTCGCCGGCGATATGAAACGAGAGATACTGCCGCAGGCCGTTCGGAAGGATATGATAGCGAGCCACCATTCCGGAGATGACGACGGCCGAGACGTCGGGATCGTCGCCTTGCCGGATCAAGTCTTCGTTCGGTCCGAGCTCACGAACGGTGTGACTGAAAGCGTTTATTGCAGCCAGATCCTCGCCGGCGAGACGTGAATGCTCCCTGAGCTTGCGGATCAGAATTTGAAGCGCTCCCGACAAATGGCCTCCCGCTAAAATAATGCCGAGCATATCATATGATACGTGTTGACCCTTCTAAACGGTTAGTCTCGCCGTTGGTTTCATCGTCGAGGCTGGAATTCGTTGCCCCAGCAATCGAATCGGGTCGAGGGTGGTGTATTTGCGGCAGGCGCTCGCCAAGGCTGTCGTTCTTTCCTTTCGTTCGATGAATTGAAGCTCAACTGGCCGCATGATGCGAGGCACCAATGGACGCAAGTCGCTGTCCGAGATGCAAGAGGCGATTGATAGTCATGACCGACAGAACCGGCCGCACGAAAATGGCTTGCCTGAAGTGCGACAACATCGACCCGATGAAGACGGATGCCGTCAAATGGGCCAATAGCAGCCTGGTACGCCAAGGTGCGGGCGTCGTGCCAACGCCTTCCGTGGATGGCGAGGGTAGCTAGCTGCGTTTCCGGGTTTCGGCTGATGTTCGCAGGCGGCTGGTGGATTTGTTCGCGATCGCGGCCTTGTTCCGGTCGGGCTATCCTTCCGGCTCCAGGAAGCCATGCTTCTTGCCGTCCATGGTGGCCAGCAGACTGGCAATCGGAATATCTATCCAGGCCGCCCTGTTGGCGATCTCGTAATGAACCTCGTACAGCGCCTTCTCGATGACGCAGAGCTCGAGCAAATCATCCGCCTGGGTCAGGTCTGCGGGGAAGCTCACGCATCCTGCAATCGCTTCGCCATAGGCCATCA
>Ga0302140_10009415_pt1 | contig 12114 bp, 12 predicted proteins | sample I_Bog_E1_1_FD_202095 | JGI IMG/M metagenome (GOLD analysis project Ga0302140, IMG submission 202095) | Peat permafrost microbial communities from Stordalen Mire near Abisko, Sweden - I_Bog_E1_1 | ecosystem: Environmental > Terrestrial > Soil > Wetlands > Peat | place: Sweden: Abisko, Stordalen...
TATTTTCCATCATGCTGCGTCAGCAGATTGCCCTAATAGGCTCGCTATGAGACCAATCTGCTTCCTTGCCTGATGAAAAATAATCATGGCATTTTGGACTTGTTATTTTCTTTCATGTGCCTAAGTACAGTTAACATGTAAGGAAGTGAAAATAATGCCCATATTTAAATTGACAAAAGAAATTATCTTTCCAAATCCGGAGCTTTCTGAAGAAGATGGACTTTTGGCAATGGGAGGAGATTTATCTTTAGAAAGATTAATAGTAGCTTATTGTAATGGTATATTTCCATGGTATAACGAGGGGGAACCAATTCTTTGGTGGTGCCCGAAACCTAGATTTATAATAAGACCTACAGATGTGAAAATTTCTAAATCAATGAGAAAAGTCATTAAAAAAGAAGAATTCAAGGTAACCTTTAATAATGATTTTGAAGGAGTAATAAGTAATTGCAAATCCATGAGAGAAATTAATGATGACGGAACTTGGATTAGTGATGATATGAAAAATGCATATATAAATCTCTTTAGACATGGTTATGCAATGAGTGTTGAAACATATATTGATGAAGAATTAGTTGGTGGTTTATACGGAGTTAAAATAGGGAAATGCTTTTTTGGAGAAAGTATGTTTTCTAAAGTAAGCAATGCCTCTAAAATAGCATTAATAAAGCTCGCAGAAAAACTAAATAATGAAGATTTCATATTCATAGATTGCCAAATGCATACAAACCATTTAGAAAGTATGGGTGGAAGATTTGTAGAGTGGAGTATTTTTAAGGATTTACTCAATAAAGGGATAGAATTAGAGAAATATATGAAATAAAAAATAGTTTGAATTTGTTAATTGGGTATATATAATGGTATTATTGTATATACCCAATTAATTTTAAAATAAATCTGTGTAGCGGTGTCTACACGAGATATAAAAAGGTGTGTTGAAAAATGGAAGAGTTAAAGAAAGCAATTGATGAAATAATAAAAGAAGGTATCATAAAATTAGTTATTAGCAATAAAATTAATAAAAATGCTGAGTATAATAAGATAACATTTATATTTAAAGAAAATAAGGATACACAATATTATCAAATAGAAAAATACACTGATAAACAAGTATTCCATGAAAACATTGATGCGGATATTTTAGGAGAAAAAGTTCTAGAGTATGTACCATCAAGCTATAAACAAATTTCAGCTTGGTCAAATACTACTACTTTTGAATTGAAAATATCTAAAAAAGGCAAATTTTTATTAAGCAAGAAAAAAAGTGATAATGTTAAGCTTGTTAATAAAGATCATAATAAAGGAAAAAATTACATACTAAAAGAAGGTATGATTATTGAACCTCTTATAGATTTAGGAATTTTTACGAAAGAGGGTAAAGTAGTTAATTCAAAATATGATAAGTATAAGCAAATAAATAGGTTTGTGGAAATTATTGATGATGAAATTAAAAAGAATGATTTTAAAGAACTTACTATTCTAGATTTTGGATGTGGAAAGTCCTATTTAACATTTGTTTTATACTATTACTTCATAGAAATTAAAAAAATCAATGTAAAAATGATAGGGTTAGATCTTAAAGCTGATGTTATTAAAAAGTGTAATGACATAGCTAAACGTTATAATTATGAGAATTTACATTTTGAGCTTGGAGATATAAATGGATTCAAATATAATAATAAAGTTGATATGGTAATTACATTACATGCATGTGATACAGCTACTGATTATGCTTTATATAATGCAATAAAGTGGAATACTAAAATGATTTTCTCAGTTCCTTGTTGCCAACATGAATTCAATCATCAAATGAAAGCGGAATCATTGTCTATATTAACAAAGTATGGAATAGTTCAAGAGAGAATTGCAGCACTTATGACAGACTCAGTTCGTGCGAATCTTCTAGAATGTGTAGGATATAAAACTCAACTTTTAGAATTTATAGATATAGCATATTCTCCTAAAAATATATTAATTAGAGCATCAAAATATAATATATCTAAAGATAAAAAGGAAAAGGCTTTATGTGAAGTTAAAAATTTGATGAATAAATTTAATTTTAGTCCAACATTATTTAATTTATTAAAAGAAGATAATTTAATTTAAGATTTCATGTGGTGCAATAAATTTTACACTTCTTTAGCATAATTTCGTGATGCTGATCAGATGTATTTTTTATTTTCCACATTTTGGAAGATGCAACAAAAATAAATTATTATGAAATTTAAATACTATGAAATAATTAACCACTCTATTATAGGGTGGTTAATTATTTAGTCATTACTTTGTATTTCTATTTATAAGTAGTACGAGCAGAAGGTTCATCTTCTCCATAAGGACTTTTTTCATTTGATTTATTCTTTACTAGTTTAGCATAATTTCGTGATGATGGATCAAATGTATTTTTTTTGAATGAATTATCTAATCGTTTATTATTCATATTAATCCTCCTCAAGAATAAATTGATTTCTATATTAGCTTATCCATATTATTTAAAAATATAATTTATTCTATATAATAATTTTATTATGATTTAAATTGTTATTCTTAAGTAAATTAGATATAATACATTTGAATTAAGATAAGACTTAAACTTTACATAAAATAAAGTTATGTATAAAATAAAGAGTAGAAGGGAGGGGAATACATTGAAAAGAATTAATATATTAAATGAAGATACTGCGAATAAAATTGCAGCAGGAGAAGTTGTTGAAAGACCCTCTTCAGTAGTTAAGGAATTAGTTGAGAATTCTATAGATGCAAATTCTAAAAACATAGTAATTGAAATAGAAGAAGGTGGAACATCACTTATAAGAATTATAGATGATGGTGATGGAATTTATAAAGATGATATAGATAAGGCTTTTCTTCCTCATGCTACTAGTAAGATTGATAAATCAGAAGATATCTATAATATACATACTTTAGGTTTTAGAGGAGAAGCACTTCCATCCATAGCGTCTGTGGCTAAGGTTAATTTAAAATCTAAACAAGACAGCGAAGAATTTGGTTATGAAATATCTATTGAAGGTGGGAGACAATCAGAAGTTACAGAATGTGGGGCGAATAAAGGTACTATAATTGAAGTTCATGATTTATTTTTTAATGTACCTGCTAGAAAAAAATTCTTAAAGTCTGTATCTAAAGAGGGTTCTTTAATAAATGATATAATAACTAGACTTGCCTTAGCTAATCCCAAAGTTAGCTTTAAGTTATACAATAATCATAAGAAAATTCTTCATACTTTTGGTAATGGAGATCTTAAAGATGTCATAAGAACTATATATGGAAAGTCTATAACTGATAATATACTTTATTATGACGATACTTCCGATCTTATAACTGTTTATGGCTATGTAGGAAAAGAAGAAATAGCTAGAGGGTCTAGAAATAATCAAAGTATTTTTGTAAATAAAAGATATATAAAAAATAGATCACTAGGAATAGCTGTTGAGCAAGCATTTAAATCTTTTTCAACAGTAAGCAAGTTTCCTTTCTTTATATTATTTATAGAAGTATACCCAGAATATGTAGATGTTAATATTCATCCAACTAAAGCAGAAGTGAAATTTAATGATGAGCGAATGATATTTAAAAGAATTTTTGGAGCAGTTCATACTGCCTTAAAAAATGAGGTTTTTCAAACCTTTGCGATAAAAGAAGATGTAGAAAGCATTAAGAGTTCTACAATTCCAAGCTTTGAAGAAATAACTTTTAAAATAAAAGAAGAAGAGGAAAAAGTTAAATTTGCAAATTCAGCAGCTAAAACTATGATGGAGCAAGGAAAAGACTTAAAAGTAGATAATTCTTCTTCATTAGAAGATAAATTTACAAGTACATATGTTTCAAATTTAGAATATGAGAATAAGCCGTCATTTAAAAGCAATAATAATGATGAATTTAATAAGAGCATAATTGATATTCCTATAGGTTTTAAACTAACAGAAAGAGATACTTCAATAAATATAGAAAATAAAAACTCAATAGGTTTAATTAATAATTTAAATTCAGAAATTACAAATGAGAATATGAATGAAACAGTATGTTCGAACAAATGTTCTGATGTGCTAAAAACCTCATTCGATGAGGCCATTACTAAGTCTGTTAATAATTTACAAGATATGAATTTACAAAATTTTAAAGAAAATAATAGTTTAAAACCAATAGCTAAGTTTCCGCCAATCACTATAATTGGTCAGTATAATAAGACTTATATATTAGGCGAACATGAAGGAACATTGTATATGATTGATCAACATGCAGCTCATGAGAAGATACTATTTGAGAAATATTTAAAAGAAATTGAAGAGGGGAATATTATAATTCAACCTCTTATGGTTCCAAGTGTAATTGATTTAAGTATAGATGATTATTCTTACTTCGAAGAAAATAAAGAGGTATTTAAAGATGCAGGCTTTTTACTACAAGAGTTTGGTGGAAATTCGTTATCTTTAAAAGAAGTTCCATATTTTCTAGGAAAGCTAAATCCCAAAAAATTATTTTTAGATATACTTGATAATCTAAAAAATTTAGGTAATGGAAAAACAAGTGAAGTTAAACATAATACTATAGCAAGCAAAGCATGTAAAGCAGCTATTAAAGGAAATGATAAGTTAGAAAATAATGAAATGATAAAGCTTGTTGAAGACTTAAGATATATAGATGACCCTTTTCACTGTCCACACGGAAGGCCTGTAATAATAAAATTTACAAGCGTGGATATTGATAAGAAATTCAGAAGAATAATATAATTAAGCGCTAAATCTTAATATTGATAATACATATTTGAATAGTGATAAGGCAAATTCAAAAAAATAACAAGTTAGTATGATAGTCCTTTGGTCTGATGCAAAATCCTTGACTTGTTATTTTCTTTCATGTGCCTAACGAAGGGATGAAATAATGAAACAAAAATTATTAGTAATTGGTGGACCAACTGCAGTGGGGAAGACTGACCTTTCTATAAAACTGGCAAAGAAATTAAATGGAGAAATAATTTCAGCTGATTCTATGCAGATTTATAAATACATGGATATTGGTTCCGCAAAAGTAACTGAAGATGAGATGGATGGAATCAAGCATTATCTAATTGATGCTATAACTCCTGATGTTCCATTTTCAGTAGCTGACTTTAAAGTATATGGTGAGAAAGCATTAAATGAGATTATATCTAAAGGAAATTTACCGATAATATCTGGTGGAACAGGCCTTTACATTAATTCTTTAACTTGTAATATGACCTTTACAGAAGCAGAAAAAGATGAATACTATAGAAAATACTTAGAGAATTTAGCAATAGAAAAAGGTAATGAATATGTACATGAAATGTTAAAAAAATGTGATCCTATAAGTTATGAAGAAATACATCCTAATAACAGAAAAAGAGTTATTAGAGCTCTAGAAGTATTTAAACTTACAAATAAACCTTTTAGTTCTTATAACGCTGGAGAGGATTTTTATAATAGTAATTATGATGTATATTACTATGTTTTAACTATGGATAGGGAAGAGTTATATGCAAGAATCAATAAAAGAGTAGATATTATGATGGAAAAGGGACTTTTAGATGAGTGTATAAGATTAAAAAAAATGGGATATACTTCAGATATTCAATCAATGCAAGGCATAGGGTATAAAGAGCTTCTATATCATTTAGAAGGCAAAATTTCTTTAGATGAAGCAATTGATATAATAAAGCAAGGATCAAGAAATTATGCTAAAAGACAATTAACGTGGTTTAGACGTGATAAACGATGTGTATTTTTAGATAAAGATAAAATGTGTGATGATGAAATTTTAGATAAAGTTATTAATGACATAAGAAACAAGTAGCGTTATAATAGTAACTATAAACTTACTTTTGGAGGTGTTATATTTTGGTCAGTAAGCAACAAAATAATCTGCAAGATATTTTTTTAAACAATGCGAGAAAAGACAAACTACAATTAACTATACATTTATTAAATGGATTTCAGTTAAAAGGTATTGTAAAAGGTTTTGATAATTTCACTGTTATTTTAGACTGCGATAATAAACAAATGCTTATATATAAGCATTCAATATCAACTATAACGCCAATTAAACCAATTTTATTTGCAGACAATGAATATAGAAATTAATAAATAGGCAAAATTAATGCCTATTTATTTTTGAGTTATATAATATATTTTGGAGGATGAAAATTAGATATGCTGAAAAAGACAGAAGAATTTTTAATTAATAACTATAACATAAGTAAAAAAACATTTGAAATATATAGACAGGCTATTTCTGATACAGAAGCTCAATTTAAAGAATATGATGAAATTAGAGAATTTAATCAACTTAAAGTTCTAAGAGCTTTTCAATCAGAAAAAATAAGCGAGTCTCACTTTACTAATACTACTGGATATGGACTTGATGATTTAGGACGTGATGCTTTAGACAAAGTGTATGCTAGAATTTTCAATACAGAAGCTGGACTTGTTCGCCCACATTTTGTCAGTGGTACTCATGCTATTGGATGTGCTATAGCTGGCAATGTAAGACCAGGTGATAAAATACTTTGTGTTTCTGGTCTCCCTTATGATACTTTGCTTGGAGTTCTTGGATTATCAAAAAAGAAAAATCCTGGTTCATTAGATGAATTTGGAATTAAAACTGATATAGTAAACTTAGATAATGAGGGTAAATTTCAATTTGATAAAATTAAGGAAGCTCTAAGTGCTGATCACAGTATAAAGCTTGTACATATTCAAAGAAGCACAGGTTATGCTTCTAGAAAATCATTTTTAGTTTCTGAAATAGCAGAAGTAATTAAGCATATAAGAGAAGTTCGTACAGATGTAATAATATTTATAGATAATTGTTATGGAGAATTTATTGAAGCTATGGAACCTACAGAATTTGGAGCTGACATTATGGCTGGCTCACTTATGAAAAACATTGGTGGCGGAATTGCGCCAGGTGGTGGATATGTTGTAGGAAAAAAAGAATATGTAGACGCAGCTGCTAATAGATTAACTGTACCAGGTGTAGGAGGAGAGTACGGAGCTACTTATGGACTTATGAGAAGCTTTTATCAAGGATTATTCTCGGCGCCTCATGTAGCTATAGAAGCGGTAAAAACAGCAATTTTTTGTGCTCGTGTAATGGAGATTGCGGGTTTTAAAGTATTCCCAGCATCAAGCGATAAAAGAACAGATATAATTCAAGCGATAGAATTTGGGGATCCTAAAAAATTAATTAATTTTTGTAGTGGAATACAAGCAGGATCACCAATAGATGCTTTTGCAGTATGTGAACCATGGGCCATGCCAGGATATGATAGTGACATTGTTATGGCAGCAGGTGCCTTTATTTCTGGATCAACTATCGAATTATCAGCAGATGGACCTGTAAGAGAACCGTATATAGCTTATATACAAGGTGGATTAAACTTTGATCATGGTAAAATAGGCGTACTTATCGGGTTAAGTAAAGTGTTGGAAGTAGAATAACCTTTTATAACAAATGCAAGTATTAAAAATAGACTATTTAAATCATCAAATCCTAGAAATAGGCTTTGATAAAATTAAATAGTCTAATTAATTAGTTAAGCTTTTTATCTGCTTGATTAGATAAAATTTTATTTAAAAGATCTAAATATTCCAACAAGCTTACCTAATATTTTGCAATCATCTACTAAAATGGGATCCATAGTATCATTTTCAGGTTGAAGTCTAATATGATTCTTTTCTTTAAAAAATGTCTTTATTGTAGCACTATCATCTATTAAAGCAACTACTATATCTCCATTTATTGCATCTTGTGAACTTTCTATAATAGCCAAATCATTATCTCTAATACCTACGTTAACCATACTTTGACCAGAAACTCGAAGCATAAAAAGTTCTTTATCATGTTTTATATAATTTAATGGTATTGGGAATGTATCTTCGATGTTTTCAGTTGCAAGTATTGGAAGTCCTGCTGTGATTTTACCTACAATAGGAATATTAATCATTTCTTTCTTTGGTGCTGAAAGTTCAGCTATTTCTAAAGCTCTTGGCTTAGATGGATCCCTTTTGATCATGCCTTTTTTCTCTAATCTTTTTAAATGGCCATGAACAGTTGAAGTTGATCTTAAAGATACAGCTTCACAAATTTCTCTTACTGAAGGTGGATAACCTTTACTTCCTGTATAAGTTTTTAAAAATTCATATATTTCTGATTGCTTATCTTTTATGTCTACCATTACAAACACCTCACTATTCTTCTAATTAGTATATCATATACTATAGTACATAGCAAACTTACGTTCTAAAACTAAAAGGATACAATTATATTTTTAAGAAAATGCTTATCAATAAATCAATAATTCTAAATTTGCTTTAGTTAATGATTTTTGTTATAATTTAATGATATTCCATAATATAAAATGAGGTGTTTTAAATGACATATAAGTATACTGATGATGATTATTGTGATATCTATGAAAATAAAATTTGTGATAATTGTGGTAAGTGTTTAGAGCTAGAAGGTATAGATACAAAAGCAATTAAAATAGAAGATATTGCAAAGACAAAAGAGGAAAATGAATTATTAGAAGAAGAATTTTTAAGTGATTTAAAAACTTCTTTAACCGAAGATGAGCTTCATGAAATAGATGAGGAGAATCTTGATTTAAAAGATATATATAGTAAATTCGGGAAAACAACAAATGAAATTGATGATTCTGAAGAAAATTATGAAGATGCTTTTGAACATATAGAATATTTAGATGAAATAGGTTTAAATAATGACTCAGATATGGACGAAATGACAGAAGAAGTTTATCCTGGAATTAGAAAATTAAAAAAATCAATAGAATAAAAGAAATGCATAGATTTTCGCTTTATTTCACATAATAAATCTGTAAGATATCTTGATAGAAAGAGTGTGATTTATTATGAAGCGAAAATCTATTTTAGCTTTAATTCTTATAGTGTCAATATCCTTGATTGGATGTGGTAAAAATTCTTCGAAAACAAATACAGGAAATGATTCTACAAACGAAGTAGTAGAAGACACTACAAAAGCTAAAGAGGATGCGAAAAATACTGCTGAAGATGTTAAGGATAATTTAGAAACAGCTGGGGATTCTTTAAAATATACTGCTATGAATTTTAAAGATGATATTGCAAAGGCTGGCTATAACCTTAAAGATTCAGCTAATACTAAAAAAGATTACTTCAAAGGAAGCGAAACAGATTATCTAATGGGAAATGATGTTGTTAGAGTCTATGAATATAATTCTGCTACTGACTTAGAAGAAGATATAAAAAGAATCGCACCAGATGGATTAACCATAAATGGAACTGATGCAAATTATACTAGAAAACCTTATTATTATAAAAAGGGGACTTCACTTATAGTATACGAAGGTAATGAACCAGCATATGTTGATGAATTTAAAACAATTTATGGCAATACAATAATTCCTTAGAACTAATATATATTTTTTTCAATAAATCTTATTACTAATAAAAGGTTACTAGCACAAGCTAAAAACTAGTAGCCTTCATTAAAGTGAGTAATTTATTATTTTTCAAATATAGTAGGAGAGAGTAATTGTAGTTTATAATTTTGAAAGGGGATTTGATTTTACTGCCTCTCTCAAAGAATCATCATCTACATGAGTATAAATCTGAGTGGTTGATATATTTTCGTGTCCTAATATACTTTGAAGACTTCTTATATCCACATTTCCATATTTATACATGAGGGTAGCAGCGGTATGTCGTAATTTATGTGGGGTATATTTTTCATCAGTTAATCCGGCATTTATTATATGTTTTTTTATCATTACCTCAACTGTTCTTTGATTTATAGGAGTATTTCTAGTAGATAAGAATAAGAATTTTTTATCTTCGGGCAAAGCTTTAGAATCATTTCTAACTTTGAAATAATTATCTATAGCTTTAAGGCACGCTTCATTCAAATATACAGTTCTTTCTTTATCACCTTTACCTATTATAGTTAACGTATCATTTTTAAACTTATTAATTTGAATATTACATAGTTCTGAAAGCCTCATTCCACAATTTAAAAATAAAGTTAAGATACAATAATCTCGTACATAATTTTTATTTTTCTTATCTAATGATTCCAATAAATGCAAACTTTGATTTAACGTAAGGTAAATTGGGTGCCTTTTATTAACCTTAGGAGATTCGAGTTCTGTAGTTGGATTATCAACTATTATTCTAGCTTTTCCTTGTAAAAATTTAAAATAAGATTTTAGTGTAGCAACCTTTCTAGCTCTTGCATAAGCGCTATTTCCTCTATATTTTTCTACAAATGACATAAATGCATAAAGATCTCTTAATTTGATTAATTTTATAAAATCATCATCAATAGAAGCTATTTCTATTTCATCAAACTCTATTTTATCATCTTTTACAAGCCCTCTATATTTCAGCATAAATCTAAAAAAAATTATCAAATCTTTTCTATACGCATCAATTGTGTTTCCAGATTTGTTTTTAATGGTTTCTAAATAGGTTAAAAAGTCTACCGCTGAATCTGGTAATATACTATTGTTAAAAATATTAAAATCATAATTCATATTTATTAATCTCCATCCATCATATTAAATTTTATATAAGATTTAATATCATTATACCAATAATTATGTTTTTAAGCAATTATTTCGGGAAATGTATATTTCCCGAAATAAATTATAGGTATTTTTACAGTATTTAAAGTAATTTTATTGCTATTTATAATGATTTTTTATACCTTTATTATTATAAATTAATCATTCGTATAATTTATTCATTTATACAAGTCATTGTTCGAATCATTATTCTTTGAAAATATCAAATTATATATTTAAATTTGTAAACTATCAATATATATATTCATTAATAATTATATTTCTAAGATTCACATTGAATTCTAAAAACATTTGAATTTGAACATAATTTAGTACTATATTTAATATCTTAAATTGACAATGATTATCAATTGCTATTTTACCGATTGGCACTCTAAGTTAAAGTTATACTTATTTTATATTATTTTCAATTTCGATTGTGACGATTTTTCGAATTTGAACGTGCTTAAGTTATAGAAATCTACATTTGATAAAAACTCAAATTTGTAATAAACAAACTCAAGTTTTGTTAAAAATTTAAAATTAAAGTATAAATTCATACATAACATTCCTTATAATTTTATTCTAAAAAATAATCGTACGCTTTTATGATATGATATAATAATATGTATTATTACATTATATTGATTTACGTTTAAAACTTAGGGGGGAATTTAAAATTATGGCAAAAGAAATTAAAACCAATGCTATGAGAATTTTAGATAGTAACAAAATTGAATATAAAACTCATAATTATGAAAATAAAGATAATAAAATTGACGGAGTTGCTGTGGCACATAAAATAGGAAAAGATGTTGATTCTGTTTTTAAGACTTTAGTAACTCAAGGTCATTCTAAAGAATTTTATGTTTTTGTAATTCCAGTAGCTGAAGAATTAGATATGAAAAAAGCTAGCAAAGTAGCTAGTGAAAAAAATATAGAACTAATTCATGTTAAAGATATAAATAAAATTACAGGGTATATTAGAGGTGGTTGCTCCCCACTTGGAATGAAAAAAGTTTTTAAGACTTTTATTCAAGAAGAAGCTTTACTATTTGATACAATAACATTTAGTGGTGGAAAAATAGGAGCTCAAATTGAAATTAATCCAAATGACCTCAGGAAAGTTATAGAGTGTGAATTTGTTGATACAATAAAATAATCATATTTTATCAAGTGCCTGTTTTGGTGTTCTCGAACATTTGTTCTGCAATGACAAAATAGGCACTTATAATATGTGATTAAGATTTATTCAGTTGTGATATATGAAAAAGAACTAAAGCAAGATATTTTTATAAATGCTTTAGTTCTTTTTCATATAAGTTTTATTTATACAATTACTATAATAAGCTATTACACGACTTAAGGCACAATCAAATAAATAACAAGTGTCCATTTGCCAGCCTATTTTCCATCATGCTGCGTCGGCAAATTGACCTAATAGGCTCGCTATGAGGGCAATTCGTCTCCTTGCCTGATGAAAAATATTCATGGCAACTTTGGACCTGTTATTTATT
>Ga0302140_10009422_pt1 | contig 12111 bp, 10 predicted proteins | sample I_Bog_E1_1_FD_202095 | JGI IMG/M metagenome (GOLD analysis project Ga0302140, IMG submission 202095) | Peat permafrost microbial communities from Stordalen Mire near Abisko, Sweden - I_Bog_E1_1 | ecosystem: Environmental > Terrestrial > Soil > Wetlands > Peat | place: Sweden: Abisko, Stordalen...
GTAATGACCGTCTCGCCTCGACCCAGAGGATGCGGTCGTCGCGTCTCGGAAAACCTCCGCACGAGAGAGTCTTCGGACGCTTCAAGAAATACAACACGCGTCGATAGAGCCTTTCTTACCTTGGCCAGAATCGACGGAAAGTGCTCAAGGCGGCTCCCCTCCCGCACATCCACAACCATGGCAGCATGGGTAATTTCTGCCGATTTAGCCACCAAATCGGCAAAACGAGGAACCAATTCAAGCGGGAGATTATCAACCGAATAGAAACCCAGATCTTCAAACGCCTTGAGCGCTGAGGCCTTTCCGGAACCAGAAAGGCCAGTGATGATAACGAGCTCACGGGGAGAGCCATCGTCGGTACGCCGGCGCAACTTCGAGGTCGCGCTCTTCTGGCGCTTCGCCGGCAGTTTTTTCACCTTTTGAGAGACCTTTACCGGGATGCTGCTCATGAGGAAATCGTAGCATCATTGAGCAATACCGCACCCCCTCTTCGAACAGGGGGCGCAGTATCACTGCTCATTATCTAAACAAGAACAGACCTTGGATGATCGCGCACCGTCGCGTAGCGCTCCTTATGTCGAATCGCTTGCATCTCCACCTTCTGCAAAGCGTCTCGGAGAGATGTCTCCATCTCAGTAGATTCACATGTCGCAACCAAGCTTTCGTTTCGGCACTGCACGCGGACTTCGGCGATCTTCCGGTACTTATCTTCCGTGAGAATAAAATGCGCGCTGCGGCAGCGATTGGCAACGAGAGCAACTCTGTCGATCCCGGCTTCGGCGATCGTTTTAAGTTTTGCGGTTACCGCGGTATGACGTCCGGTGTATTCAATGATCATGAACGATTCTCCTTGCAGCGAGAACGCTGCCGTTGAGACTCATGAAATGCGGCCACGTGCTTGCACATCAATGAAATGCTAGCGCTGGCGCCGTTGGTGTGTGCTTGGTATTTGCATGTCTTCCCGGTACTTGGCAACCGTACGCCTAGTGACCTGAATTCCCTGGCGCTGAAGCTCTGCCGCCAGATACTCGTCAGTCCAAGGTTTGCGAGGATCCTCCTCCTCAATGAGTTTCTTTACCCTACGCTTCAGGAGCAGCAATGGTAAATCTCCCCCCTCGGGTCCGCCCACTCCCTCGGAGAAGAAGAATCTTAGCTCATAAACGCCCTGTGCGGTATGTACATATTTATTCGCAACGGCTCGGCTGACGGTTGAAGGGTGGACTCCAATCTCTTCCGCAACCTCCTTGATCATCATTGGATGCAGGCTCTCAACTCCGCGATCGAGAAACTCGCGCTGCCGGCGTACGATGATTTCGCAGGTTCGTACGATCGTATTCTTGCGCTGTTCAATGTTGCGAAGTAATTGAATTGCAGACTTGTATCGCTCTTTGACGTATTCGCGAACTTCCCGGTCACCCGTCTTTTCCTGAAGCATCCGACGGTAACTCTTGCTGAGCCGAAGAGCGGGCATGTCCTCCTCATTCATCACCACCACATACTCATCATCACGCTTCACGAACGCGACGTCCGGCTCGATCAGGCGAGTCTCAACTTGGCTGTAGCGCTGTCCAGGCCGGGGATCCAGCGTTCGGATAAGGTCGATTGCCTCATTCACCTCCTCGACCGGACGCCTGCAGAGTCGAACGAGCTCGCGCATATCCTTCTTCTGCAGCAGCGAAAGATGCTCTCCGACGATGAGACTGGCCGTCTCGATGACCGATCGCTCCTGATCGGTAGCTTCAGCTCTCACTTCAGTCTTCTTGCGACGCGCTTCAGCAGTCAATCGCTCCTCTCGAAGCGCGTCGAGTTGGCAGAGCAAACACTCCCTAAGGTCGCGGGCGCCGACACCTGAGGGATCGAGATGAATCACCAGCGAACGGGCTTGTTCCACTACTGCCAGATAATCGGCCGAGGTCTTCTCCGATCCCTCCAAAGCTTCGCTCAACGATCCTGCAAGCTCCTCGGCGCTCGCAGTCAGATAACCGTTCTCGTTCAGGTTTCCGATGATCAGTTCCGCCGCAATCTTCAAATCGTCGTGCAGCGTTAAAGATCCGAGCTGCCACATGAGGTGATCAGTTAAAGTACTCGGTTGCGACAAAAACTGCTCAAATGATGGTTTGTCGAGCTCTTCAAAGTTGGACGCCGTGCGATATCCAGGGTCAAGATAATCCTGAAAGTAGCTCCCGAAATCGATCTCGTCGAAGGGGTCCTTTTCTTTGTGATCCGTGTCGGCCGCTACGTCCTCGGCACTCCGCTCACGAGTTCCCTCTTTACCCGCTCGCTCATCAATAGTCTCGGTAGCCTCATCGATCTCTTCCAAAACCGGATTTGCGACCAATTCTCCATTAATCATGTCCTTGAGCTCGAGCTTATTGAGCGCAAGAACGCTGACCATTTGAACCAGCCCGGGCGTCAGAACCTGGCGTTGCGAGAGCTTTACGTTTAGATGGGGCTGCAACAACGTTCTACCTCGTAACAGCGCGGGAAGTTTTCTACTGCACTGCGGGTAACGCGCAGCACGCTACGGGCCAGTTTACCTCGCCATGCAGGAAAAAGATTCGCCTGGGGATCGAATAAGTCAACTAGGCCACGTTTCAGTCCCGTCTAGGCTAAACCAACGAGAATCCCTCGCCCAGGTAGACACGTTTCACATCGAGATCTCGCCCAAGCTCCCCCGGCGTTCCGGTCCGAAAGATCCTGCCCTCGTTGATGATGTATGCCCGGTCCGTCACCGACAAGGTCTCGCGAACGTTATGGTCGGTAATGAGAACTCCGATGCCAGACGCCTTTAGATCGAAGATAATCTGCTGAAGCTCCAGCACTGCGATCGGATCAATCCCGGAAAACGGCTCATCAAGCAGAATGAATGCGGGCTCAATCGCCAAGCAGCGAGCAATCTCTACGCGACGACGTTCACCGCCGGACAGAGCGTAACCTCGCGTCTTACGGACATGGCCCAAATTCAGTTTGGAAAGAAGGCTTTCGGCGCGCTTGCGCCGAACCTCCCAGGTCAAGCGCTGCGTTTCGAGTACAGCGAGGATGTTCTCCTCTACCGAAAGATTTCGGAAGACGGATGGCTCTTGGGGCAGATAGCTGATGCGATGCTCTCGAGCCCGCAGATACATCGGAGTACGTGTGATGTCAGTTCCGTCGCTCAGAATACGACCCGAATCCGGACGGACCAAGCCGACGATCATGTAAAACGACGTCGTCTTGCCCGCTCCGTTTGGTCCCAGTAGACCCACAACTTCGCCTTGACGTATCTGCAAACTGACGCCACGCACCACCTGACGGCCGCCGTAAGCTTTCGTCAACTCCTCGGTTTCGAGGATCTTCATCTGGCTACTGCCTCGCTTCTTTATCGCCGGGATGCACGTAGGTCTCTGTGTGCACACGTCCGCCTTTACCCTTGGGTGCGCCCTGTTCCCCGGATACAACAATCGTACTACCTGCGTCGCCAAAGATGAGCGTTGCGCCCGTCACGCTCCCTTGTTGTGAGTCGCTGATGTGGGGCGGATTGGCAGGCGTGCCCGTCAAAATGTAGTTCGCGTCGGAAGCGGTATAGAGCAATTGTTCACCAGTTCCATGGCGGCCGGGTTGATTGAGCTGCACACCGCCATAAATCACCACACGATCGATTGACCCATTCAGCGGGCTGGGCTGGCTTTGCGAGCTTGGCTCGAACGGCTTAACAACGGGCGAGCGGGCAGCCGTCAGGAAGGCAACCGCATGTTGCCCGCGCACCTCGCCCATGGCGCCGTCGATTGTGACGCCGCCAGCGAAAGTGGCTTCTCGTTGCACATCGTTATAGTCCAGCGTCGCACTGGCCACGCGGATCATGCTGGGCGGCCGGACCGGCGCACCGGGCTTACGGGGAGAAGCATCGGAGGCCAGAATGGCATGCACCAGACCACCGGACTTATCGGGGCGTGCGCTGAATACTCGCTTGACCCCGTCAAAGCGTAACGTCGCCGCCTGAACCTGCGAGGCGTCCTGCCACATACGTACGGGCGCTGCATCGGTGCCATAGAAGGTAGCGAAGCGCGTCGCATGGTCGAAATGAGCACTCGCAGCCAGCACATGTGTCACCGGCTCGGATCCAGTATGCGCGGCCGTGCTCATTGGCGTTGCCGCCGTCGGTCGAATGTTCTGAAACGTAGCCTGTACACCACCACTCGCATCCGAATCCTGGGTGCGCTGATTCAAGGACACCGTCGGGGCAACGATGGATCCATCTTCGCTCTCCAAATCAGCGTGACCTGTCAGCGTAAGTACCTGGGACGATCCATCGTAATTGGCGCGCTCCGCCGTTCCATTCGTCGCGGAATCCGGCGCCGTTGATCCTGTCTTTGAAGCCGCTTGACTGTGGATGGTGACATTACCCTTCTGGACCGCCGACAGAATCGTCATCGCCTCATTACCCGATGGCGCTCCCGCAGGGCCAGGGGGTGCGAAGAGAATCTCAAGCGTATCGCCGCTGCTGGTTTCCTGCTCTCCGCGAGGAGCATCTTGCTGTAGCCGGGTATGGCCGGTAGCGTAAAGCCTCTCGGGATGCACCTTGCGATCGGGCGTCTGGATAAAGCTTGTGCGAAGGTCGTCCGCTCTTACCTGCACGTTTTTCAGCGCGGGAGCCTTGCTCTCTGCTGGCAATCCTTTCTTGAGTGAGGCGAGCGCTTGCCCACTCGCATGCGCTGAACCGATCGCATGGATCTCCGTAAGATGGGATGGCGATTTATGCTGCCCTGGAGAAAAGAGTGCAACGATCTTCGTCCCTTCCATCGAACGCATTAAGCCACTCGAACTCGCCCTGAGATCGACCATCGACAGCTTCGCCGCGCCGGTAGCTACCACCTTCGTCGGTTGACCCTGCGCATCCATTGCGACGTCCAGGACCGCGGCTGAACCATGCGTAGGCGCCGATGGATTCGTATCCACCATCACGACGTCGCCGGTCAACTTCGCCGTCTGAGGAATGGATTGCGCGTTGAGTACCGCATCGAGATGATTTGCCTTGATCTGCTGCGTCTTGTCAGTTAGCACAACGCGATTGTTGCCCTGCACACTTGCAATCGAGCCGTCGGGGCGCAGATGAACCACGGCATAGTCTGCGCTCATGCGGCGATTGTCGGACGTAACTACCGGAGCTGTCAGATTGGCAACGTTCGCCTCTCGACTCATGTCGGCTCTTGTGGCGATCACATGCAAGGGTTTACCGTGCGCTAGCCCGTCCATATGCACGTTAGCGAGAAGCTTGAGCGTATTCCCGTTGGTGTCGAACTCGGCACCAAGTGCGGTGCAAGTCATATCGCCGTAATTAAATTCCACCTGCTGTTCGGTTGCAGCTACACCAAGTTTCCGGACATAAACGAGGCCGCTGGTACGAACGTGAATGATAGCTGCAGAGGCTGGTCGCTGCTTGGCCGCTTGTATCGGACTTTGGCCCCCATGGGCTAGACCCTTGGGAGGCTGAATATCCATGAAAACCTCGCCTTTGGCGCGCGCGACTTGCTCGTTCTGGTCGTACTCCATCTCGGAGCCATAGATGTGATCTGCAGCCTCGCCATAACGGTTGTAGAGCAGCAACTCCGCGTTATGCAGGGCATACTTGCCATCGCCGAGCGAGCTCTCCGTCTTGGCCCGGATGGTGAAGACCTTTTTGCCCTTGATCGACTGCGAGTAGGTGACCCCGTTCGAATCGTGGGTAATGGACACCCCAGAGCGAGCGATAATCTGGCGGTACGCCTTAACGGCGCGATATCGACCGTAGCCGATAAACGCGGCCAAAACACAGACCAGGGCAACCGCTCCTACAATCAGTACCCATCGAAGTCTTTGGATTGACAGCCGCATCGTTCTTCTTGTTCCCTGACTTTATCTTCTCATTGCGCGGTCGTCGGCCCACTGACCATAAGACGAGCGAGCCGATAGAATAGAGCGATGGCCGATCAGCTTTATCTCAGTTTGTGGTATCCGAACTTCCGTCTGGAGTCGCTACCGGCGGCGCTGGTAGGCGTCCTGCGACAGTTTGCCGTCATTGCGAAGGATGGGCAGGCCAACAGTACGCTCGGACGCGTAGCCGCCGCCAGCGTGTATCCCATCGACTGGACGGAGTCGCCAACCTATCAGCGAATCTACGTAAACGACGAACGCGCGCAAACTTCAGAGGATACCGAAGGTTCCATTATCGAAAACGCCGTCGCCGAAGCGACCGAGCAAATGCACGATGACATGGCCTATGAGTTCGAGATGCGCTGGATGCTGTGGCTTCCAGAGGTTGCAGGAACGGGACTGGATACGGCCTGGCGGCTGGAGCCTTGGCGAGTCAAGATCACCGGCTTCGGCCCGCAGTTCGATGCTGGAAGCTTCGAGCAAAATGGACAGATTCGAGTGGACTTCGGCCTGGACACACCCTGGGTGCTTGAGGACGAGTCGCTGGACGAGGACGCAGCCGATCGAATCAAGCACAACGTGGAAAAGCTGCTGGCCTTTACCCTGAGCGTAGAGAAGCATTGCGGAATTTCCAGCCGGCTGCTCTGGACAGAGAGTGGCGAACCGCTGGCCGAGAAACTGATTGCCCGGCTCCAGCGGCTGAACTAGCAGACATCCGCGAAGCGAATTACTTCGCCAACGAGGGATAGTTGGTATAGCCTTCCGCACCGTGCGAGTAGAACGTTTCGGGAACCGGCACGTTGAGAGGCGCGTTTGAGGCGAAGCGCGCTGGCAGATCTGGATTGGCAATGAAAAGCTTTCCGAAAGCGACGGCATCCGCGTCGCGTCGCTCAATCGCCGCTTCCGCACTCTGCTGCGTAAAGCCTTCATTGGCGATGTAAACGCCGCCGAATATCTCTTTGAGCCTCGGTCCCAGCCAGTCAGGCCCCTCGTGCTCGCGAGCCATCAGGAATGCGAGTCCGCGCCTGCCCAATTCGCGCGCAACATAACCAAAGGTCTCTGCCGGATTCTCATCGCTCATGCCGTGTATATCGCTTCGAGGAGCGAGATGCATTCCTACACGATCGGCACCCCAAATCTCGGATACAGCGTCCACAGCCTCCAGCATGAAACGTGCACGCTTTTCGACGTTGCCGCCGTAGGCATCCGTGCGATGATTCGTACCGCTCTGCAGGAACTGATCAAGCAAATAGCCATTTGCCCCGTGAAGTTCAACACCATCGAAGCCGGCGGCCTTCGCGTTCGCGGCGCCCAGTTTGTAGTCCCCAATGATGCCGGGAATTTCGGCAATGTCGAGAGCGCGCGGCGTCTCGAATTGCTTCTCCGGGCGAACCAGGCTGACGTGTCCAGTAGCGGCAATGGCGCTCGGTGCAACCGGCAGCTCGCCGTTCAGAAAGATGGGGTCGGAGATTCGTCCCACATGCCAGATCTGGGCGAAGATCCGCCCTCCAGCCTGGTGTACAGCATCCGTAATCTTCTTCCATTTTTCCACTTGCTGATCGCTCCAGATGCCTGGAACCTGGGCGTACCCAACGCCTTGCGGGCTGACAGGAACTCCCTCGGAGATGATGAGTCCGGCGCTTGCGCGCTGCGCGTAATACTCCGCGATCATAGCGGTTGGAATGTGATCTACAGTGCCCCGAAGACGTGTGAGAGGCGCCATGATGACGCGATTTGGAAGGTGCAGAGGGCCGAGATCGAGAGCGTCAAGAAGATGGGGCAAAGGAGACTCCTGCAAACCAGAATGCTTTGCTTTCAGTCAGATGCAGGAGGCTTGCCAAAGATTCTTTCTAGCCAGCAATAACGATCTCAGAGAAGTCGGCGATGCCGCTGAAGCCACTGACAATAGTGGCCAGTAACGTCAATCTCTGGATGCGTACCTCGGGGTCGGGATCCATCACCATAACCTGCTCGAAGAAAGCATCTACCTCCGGGCGGATGGTAGCGATGGCTTCAAGGGCTTCGCGATAGGCGTTGCGCTGGCGGAGCTCGACCACGATTCCATGCACTTCGTCATATTTGCGCAGTAGGCTACCTTCGGGCGTCGATTCCTCGGCGATCGTGGCAGCGCCTGGCTCAGGATGAAAGTCTGCTTGCGTGAGGATGTTCTTCATGCGCTTGAATGCGGCAGTGACGGAGAGAAAGTCTTCGCTGCCGCGCACGGCGGTGACGGCTTCAGCGCGGGCCACGAGGTCACGAATGTCATCGTTCCCAGCGGCCATCGCGGCCTTCACAACGTCGTAGGCCTGACCACGCCCTTCACGCAGGTAGAAGTCGATGCGCTCGTTGAAGAAGGAGTAAAGCCTGGCAGAAACCTCCGCCGTTGGCGTGGCGGCGGTTAGCACGTCCGAGAGCGTGAGCGGCAGAGTTGATTCGGCGAGAATCTTTACGATGGCATTCGCGGCGCGGCGGAGGGCGAAGGGATCCTTCGAACCCGTCGGTTCCATGCCAAGCTCAAACATGCTCGCGATGGTGTCGATTCGGTCGGCGAGCCCGACGATGCAGCCTTCGCGGGAGCGTGGGATGGCATCGCTGGCAGAGGCGGGAAGATATTGGTCGTAGATCGCGTCCGCGACGGTGGCAGGAAGGCCCTGCGAGCGGGCGTAGAGGCCTCCGATGATTCCCTGAAGCTCCGTGAACTCCTTAACCAGCTCGGTAGTGAGATCGGTCTTGGCAAGAGTCGCGACGGCTTCGATAGCGTCGGCGTCGACCATCGCATCGCGCGAGATGGCGAGCGCGGCGAGGACAGCAGAGAGAGTGCGAACGCGATTAGACTTCTCCGCGTAGCTGCCGAGGTCCTTCTGAAAGGTGACGTTTTCGAGCAGCTTGACACGTTCGACGAGTGGGTTGCGTTGGTCGAACTCCCAGAAGAAGCGGGCGTCGTTGAAGCGTGCACGGAGAACGCGCTCGTTGCCCTGGCGAATGATCGCAGCGTTCTCCTCCGTGAGTGAAATGTTAGTGACGGTGAGAAAGTGCGGGGCTAGTTTGCCTAATGCATCTTCAACGGCGAAATACTTCTGATGGTCGCGCATGACGGTCACCAGGACTTCTTCGGGTAGATCAAGGTAGGCGGGCTCAAAGTTGCCGAGGAGCACATCCGGCCATTCCGTCAGATGGGTGACAGCGTCAACGAGAGCCTCGTCTTCGCGCCATCGTGCTCCGGGGACTGCACGCGTCACATGGTCCAGCGCCTTGCGAATCTTGTGACGGCGAACTTCAACGTCGGCGAGAACATATTCGCCTTCGAGTTGCGCTAGATAGCTGTCAGGACTGATGAGCTCGAACGCATCGCCGGTGGAGAGGACACGGTGGCCATAGGTGAGGCGATCGGCGGTGCGGCCCGCGAACTGTATGGGGACGATCTCGTCACCGAGCAGGCACGCCATCCATAGGACAGGGCGAACGAAGCGCTCCGGCTTGCCCGGACGCCAGTACATATTCTTCGCCCAATAGATTGCCGCGATCTCTTTTGGAAGTTCCGCGGCAATCACTTCCGCGGCGGTGCGGCCGCGCTTCTGCGTGGTAGCGGCGAGGTAGTCGCCCTTAGGCATGGAGATGGTCTTGAGCTCGGCGACGGAAACTCCTGCCTTGCGCGCGAAGGCTTCGGCGGCGGGGCCTGGCTGGCCGTCCTTGAAGGCAATTTTGACAGACGGGCCGGTGGTCTCTTCGGTGACGTCGGGCTGTCGGCTAAGGACGTTCTTGACGAGTACCGCGAGACGCCGGGGTGTGGAATAGCTATGCGCCGTGGGCTCTGGGGCGATGAGCTGTTCCCGCGTCAGAAGAGCGAGGGTCCGCTTCAGCAGCTCCGCCTGCGCGGCCGCGATCATGCGCGCAGGTACTTCTTCTAAACCGATCTCGAGTAAAAAGTCTGGCATTGCCTTCCTGCTTCTTTCTGGGTTTACGCTTTCTGGGCTTACGCGGCTGCGGTTAGACGTCCCTGCTCGGCGTAGATTTTGGCGACGCCTACGATGAGGTTGCGGATACGCGCCATGACGCCAACGCGCTCGGTCACAGAGATGGCGCCGCGTGCGTCGAGCAGGTTGAACGTGTGCGAACATTTGAGCGCCAGTTCGTACGCGCCCAGGACTGGAAAGCGCAGGACGGCGAGCGCGTCCGTGTTTTCTTCGACAAGTGTTTCTTTGGCGCGGGCCAGCAGCGCGAGGCACTCCGCTTCGTAGAGTTCGAGATGCTTCCAAAGGCTGGGGACGTCGGCGTAGTCGAAGCTATAGGCACTGAATTGCTGCTCTTCATGCAAGCGGACCTGGCCGTAGGTAAGCTCAGCGCCGGTGACGGGATCGCGAGACCAAACGATGTCATAGATGCTGTCGAGGTCCTGAAGAAACTGGGCGATGCGCTCCAACCCGTAGGTGATCTCGCCTGAGATGGGGTCGAGGTCCATCCCGCCGCACTGCTGGAAGTAGGTGAACTGGGTGATCTCCTGCCCATCGAGCATGACCTGCCAACCAACGCCCCACGCGCCGCCGACGGGCCACTCCCAGTTGTCCTCTTCGAACTTGATGTCGTGCTGGGCGAGGTCAATGCCGATAGCTACCAGCGATTCCAAATAGAGCTCCTGAACACGCTCCGGTGGCGGCTTCAGGATGACTTGCAACTGAGTATGGCGAAACAGCCGATTGGGGTTCTCACCGTAGCGACCATCCGCGGGCCGACGCGAGGGTTGCGCATAGGCAATCGAGATCGGCTTAGGCCCAAGAACGCGCAGAAAGGTGTCGGGCGACATGGTACCGGCGCCGACTTCGAGATCATAGGGCTGCTGAAGCACGCAGCCGTGCTCGGCCCAGAAGCGCTGCAGGGTGAAAAGCAGCTCCTGAAAGGTTAGGGATTTCTTGCTGGACATCGGTGAAGTCTTCCTCGTATGAGTCACTACGATTCTAACTGTTCATTGCGGTAGTAAGACCGTTGCACTGCGGAGGCGGCGTTCTAAGTGTCGCTCCAGTGTGGCGATGGCAAAGCTCCGCAGGTCGGAGGAGCGTGTGAGGGGCCATGGTTCAGCAAGCAGTTCAGCGAGAGGCGTCCGAGCGATGCGATGGCTTTCGGCCACTGATGCTGCGCTGAGGGCGCGGGATTGCGGCCGCCGGTCGTCATAGCAGGTAACTCCGTCGGCGATAGGAGACCAGTAGACGATCTGGCCGCGCAGATCCAGTCCACACGCAGCACAGTGGCCTAGTTCTGGCATCCAGCCCATCAGGCGGTTCATCCATAGGCAGAAGTACAGCGTAGGTAGCCAGACGCTCTCCGACCGAAGGCTGGTCAGGACGGTCACAGCGAGTCGGTAGATATTGTCCTCTGGTGCCTGGTCGGGCATTGCTTCTTCAAGGACTTCGGCGACGAGCTGCAAGGCGGCGGTGCGGAGATAGTCGATGGGCGCGGTCAGGGGGGACCAGAGAATCTCGAACTGGTCCAGGCGTACAAGGTCGTGCCCAGGGCGCTCGGTGTAGTGGGCACGGACCTGCGTTGTGGGCTCCAATGCCCCGCCGAACCGCTTGCGCGACTTCATCGCATGGCGGGCTACGCCCTTGACCTTACCCTGGTCGCGGGTAAACAACGAGACCACCAGGTCCGCCTCATGAAAGGGCCACGTTCGGAGGACGATCGCCTCGCCGTGATGTTGGATTTGTCGGCCTTCAGACATAGGAACAGGGATCGGGATCAAGAGAGAGGTTTAGCGGTTGAACTGGCGGAGGTGGTGGTCGGCGTGAAGGTAACCCCAGCGCATCCAGTCGGCGTGTTCCATGGAGCCAAAGAGCGGGTGGTTACGGGTGTGGTTGGTGAGTGCGCAGAAGCTGTCAAAGGAGGCTAGCAGGGTGTCGAGGTCTTGCTCGAAGGTCGTGATGGTCATCCCAGGCGCGTAGAGTTCGAGCTCGGGGATGGTGCGGGTGGACTGAGGCCAGGGTCTAGGTAGTCTGAGGGCGAATTGTTTGACCATCGCCGGAGGATAAGGGAGGGGGATGAACTCGACGGGAGTCTCGGCAAGGGCGTAGACATAGGCCTCACGCACGTGGCAGATCATCTGGTTGACGGTCATGATGCCCCACAGCGGCGTGTCGGACGGCGCGAGATTGAGAATCCGGGCGCGGGTAGAAGCAGCGTCGTCGGCGTGAGCTAGCGTCGGCATGGGTAACTCCGAAGATCAGGGTACGC
>Ga0302140_10009426_pt1 | contig 12107 bp, 10 predicted proteins | sample I_Bog_E1_1_FD_202095 | JGI IMG/M metagenome (GOLD analysis project Ga0302140, IMG submission 202095) | Peat permafrost microbial communities from Stordalen Mire near Abisko, Sweden - I_Bog_E1_1 | ecosystem: Environmental > Terrestrial > Soil > Wetlands > Peat | place: Sweden: Abisko, Stordalen...
CCGACCAAGCTTTGAACGGTTGTGTGGCCTGGCCAATCTGTGGGTAATTGCCGGGTTTGGGTGACTGATTTGTTATAATCTTCTCGGATTGTTGCTAGCTCGTGTTCTAGGAATAGAGAGATGTCCTCCTTAATAATAGGCTCAGGAATTTGATGGAGGACTAATCTTTCATATTGACCTCTTATATCCTCAAAGCCGAGGCGAATCGGAAGCTCTGGCCTGCTTGTTAAAAAGAACCTGAGTTGCGCCGATGCTATGTGCTTCACTTGTGAGAATAGGCGAATTATAGTTCTAACGTCCTCTTCTCGGTCACACTCGTCAAGGGCATCAACCACAATCACTATGCTTGAAGACTTCTGAGGATCGGTTCGTATCTTCCCTAACGGTTGTAAGATGAGTGCGTCGAATTGTTGCTGTAAAGCCTTCCTTGAGATTCCCGAGTCAGCTTCGATCGTATTCTGGATGTGTGGCGCTAAGGAAGGTAGTTTTTGGACTAGCTGAGTAGCAATCGTTGCAAAAAACATTCCTGCGTGGCCACGGTCGCCTTCACCCCTCTTGAAGAAGAAGCTGGCGCCGAGCTCTCCCTTGTCGGCGAAGTTTTGGGCAACGGTACGGGAGATTGTAGATTTGCCAGTGCCCGCCATACCATTTAGCCAGAATATACGTTCGCTGCCTTGATCGCTAGCCCAGCTATATATCTGCCGAAGGAGTTCCGCTCGAGTGCCTTGGTAGCATCGGGCATTATGTTCTTCGTCATGGGAGTCGAACGCGGCGTTGTCGGCAGACTGTAGTTTATCGAGTACAATTTTTTGATGGATGTTAAGAATTTGTACCCTATAGGCACCATTGTCAGCTTCTGCTATTCAATATGAACAAAATCACGTACTCTTGGTCGACTTGGAGACTGAAAGATAAATTATCTCTGCACTTTCCGAGTGTCTTCATAATTCCATCCACTTCCTTACTCTTAAGAGGCCATTTCAAGGCACGCCTTCCAAAACGACTCATCAATTTCTCTGTTGTTCGAGGCTGGAGCTTTTTCTCTAGCTGGGCAAGCTGCTTCTGGCAGTCCTTGACTCCCTCACGCAAGCTCTGGGAATCCTGGAGTCTCACACCATTTGGACCGTCGCACAATGAATGGACCCTCCCAAGTGTTGCTTCTAATCCTTGGGCCTCCCTTTGAAGGCGTTCGATATCGTCTCGAGCATTCTTGACATTGGCGTAGTACTCGGAGCACCTTGAGGCAACCTTTGACGACAAATCGATAACTGCGATCACGCTTGCGACAAGCCCGAGAGCCTCTGCCATGGCTATTGCGATGAAGCAGACGAAGAGAGGGTGCAATAGACAACTTTATTCGTACGGCTGAGGTTCGAGTTGGGACGAGGCTGCACGTGTGGCCTGAGGACTAAAGTTAAATCTAAAAATAGATTTGGGTTTATAATGCTGGGAATTCGAGCGATCAGATCTTTGGAATTGAGAAAATTGCATTCTCAGCACCCTTAGAGCTGTCATAAAGGCGAGTTATTATTAGCTCCTGGGCCTTCTCTTCTATCGAGCGTCATCGGCGAGCACAACGATGGAGCGTAGAATGAGGGACGTTGCCATGATCTGCAAGAGCACGGTATGATCTAGCGACGCCAGGAGGCACGCCTCGCGCAATACTTGACTGGCTCTGTCTATATTATCGTCGCGATGATAATGTGGAAGAAGACGAGAGAGGGCTCTCCTGGGCCCAGGCACCAGTGTGCTGCCGCGCACCTACGTATAGAATGTTCGAGAAACATGCTACTACGACACACGCGTGACACTCGCCGCCACGCACGTGATGAAGCCTGAGGGTCGTGGCTCGGTAAAATACAGCGAGCCTGGGCGTGTGGCTAATGTACATTACTAAGCACTGAAATATGTAGACCCTCTCATCGCACCGGCTTAACTCCCGGACTATATTCCTTTCCTTTCTGAGTGTCTTTAAAATTTGGAGCTATAATATTTCGAGATAGGGCCTTTCCTCAAATGCTCCGAATTTTGAAAAGACTTTAAACGTCGTGATTAAACAAGGGAGGACAGTGGAAGCGGTGATTAGTAGCGTAAGTAAAACGATCGACAGCATAATCAACCGCACTCTTTTTTTTGTTACTAAGTGGTCTCCTGAGGGATAAATAGTTAAAGAAAGTAACATATAAACAACAACTTCGTAGACTTGCTAAGAAAAAAATTGTGATTCCAAAACTATAGATTTGTCTCGTTATAGGGGGCGTCTCGGGACGCAGGGACAGACGTTACACATGACAAGATATTTCTTTGGTGAAGAAAACGCTACGGGAGATTTGCTCCAGCTACTTCTGAGAATGTGCAGCTATACTCCCCATGTCGCATATTGGCTGTGAATAAAGAGCACTCAACTTGGCAATATCGAAACAGAAAAATAATTCCACAGCCAACCTATGGTCTCGTATTCCTTCGCATAGCTTCAGTTGAGATTCACGGAATCTCCCTCCCACTATACGCATAACAGTATCGATTGCGTAATTTTTAGTAGATACATAATTTAGCCTATCTACTGAGATATATCCGCAAGTATTCTGCAGTGCCTAGCAGTATCAACCTCCTGCGCCATGCCATGCATTTTCTTCCTAGTTGATCTCACTCTCCCAACGCCGTAAATCATGCAATATAAGTTCACTTGTTGCGTACACGCTCAGAGATAACCTATCCGGGTGTCATCTTCGTCGTCTCCATCGCTAGTATTGCCAGTTTGGGGAATCTGGACGTGCGGTATCCGGACTTGAGGTATCTGGACTTGCACCTTCATATACGCTTCAGGTGACCTGATGCGTTCGTAGACCCAGTAAATACCATCGATCCTTCTTACGAATCTTCTTGCGTTGTTTTCCTTCGCTCGACCTTCCTCGATCGGCTGAGTGCGAACTGAAGGTGTAACTTGTTGGCCATTCTCATCCTTTAGCCAGGGAGAAGGATCAGAATAAGTCCCGATAGCTAGAACAATGAGTTAACACACATGTATTCCCACAGCTCCAAGAGATCTGGAATAACATACTCAAAGATGTGCCTTTGGGACCATCACCCATATGCCAAGCAAAAGGAATCAGATGTCGTCGATTGATGTGAGTCTTCCATTCTGTTTTAGTCTTGATTTCATTTTGTTCATCATGAAATTGGATCTCGGTGGCCTCGGCCGAAGCCTCATTCCTCAAACCACATTTTCCCCATAGACAAAGTCGGCCACCAGAAGGTTGCTTCTTATTGTGTACGTTGAAAATATGGGCCTCGAGAGTCTCCAAGTTGTGCAGCTCAGCAAGACACCCCCTCCATTCGCAAATAAATGGAATGTATATCGGCTCCGGGACTGGTATACTCCGTTGGGTTCGTATCTTGAAAGGCCGGCCCCTTTTCTTGGCGAGACTATCTCCGGAGTCCGACGCAGCTGCAGCACGAGCAGTAGCTTTGGCCGCGGCTTTGGACGCAGATTCTGCAGTTGCAAATGGCCGGCCACGCTTCTTGTGGTTCGGATCTGTGGAGGGGTCGCGCTGCGGTTTCGCGAAAGGTCGTCCGCGCTTCTTTGGAGTCACGCTCGGTATTTCTATAACAAAGCTTGAACCTTTGGGCGGTCGTCCACGTCTAGCTTTATAAGATTGAGCAGGGCTTAGAGCGTCGGAACTGGATCTGCTTTCGTCTAGGCTTTGTGAGGGTGATCTGGATATTTCAAGTCGGCCGTAGAAGGTGGCTGGCGTGAGGGGATTTAGTACAACAGACAGGGACGGTTTTGTCGGTTGTGGAGAAAGGCTGTCAACTCTTGGGGGCTCCGAGTTACGACTCATCAGCTGCCCATCCAAACCAAACGCCGAAGGATGAGATACGTATGGCGATTCATAGGCACGTGGCGATGGTACAAGGCCACCTGTCATCGTCGTCCGCTGCATTGGCGATTCCGAGTCCCACTGATGGTTCGGGACTCCCCAACCTCCTCCAGGATAGCTTTGGCCACTACGTGGAGTCGGGTCGAATGTCCGCACGAAGAAACCGTTATCCGAAACATGACCGTCTGGACTCGTGCTAGGAAAAGTACTAGAAGGCCGAACGGTTGCTCCAAGTCCTCCTGATATCATACCGCCACGGGTAGGCTTCAAAGGTGAGCGATCAGGAGAATTCTGTCCTTCATGATGAGGCTCCTCTGAGCCAGATCGCATTGTGGTGTTGCGAGGAGGTCGACACGCAAGGCTCGACCCTCTGGCACCAACAAGGTCCCAGCGAATCGTAGCCAGATCCGAGTCCTCATCCACATATGTAAAATTGTTCAGCAAAGGCAACAAATGATGGTTCAAGCCAGGGCTCGCTCTGCCTGTCGAAGCCAGGACATCACGTGCTGTGGTATTTCTGGAGGAAGTCAGAGGTATTCGGTATGAACCGCAGATCAAGGCTTAGTGTCAGATACTCTCAACATAATTCTGAGGTATTTAAAGTACACAGAATGGTGTTGTCTCGATAGGCAAGCTCCCAACAGAAAAGCTCGATGCGAGATTACTTACGGATCGCGGTCCCATTTGCGGAAATCCTTCACCTCGCTCCAGTTGATCGGCTTCACAATACCATGGTAGTCTCGAAAAAGATAATCGGGACTACGGGCGTTGGCTTGATCGGTTTGCACAAGAAGTGATGGAAGTGGTGGAAGTGGCAGAGGTTTGTCTTGAAGAGGGATTGTGGTGTTTGAGCCGTAATCTGCATTAGGCTTGGCTGTGGCACGGACCATAGATTGTCCGATATCTCCAACCCCCAGAATTTCTTCTCCAGAGTCTTCTCCTGTCAAGTCGATGAAAATTGCAGGTGCCATTCTTTGTTGCTGACTCGTGGGCTTGATTCTGCCGCTGCCAGCATTCGCGTTTGTGGTGAAGACAGAGAGAGCTCAACGAAGATTTCAGACCGACAAGAGAGCTCAGAGGTATTCCGTTCAGAAGCTCGCAGTGAATCACGAACCACTATTACCACCTCGAGTCATTCGCATAGCCTGTGGCAAAATCGTCTGAACTGAGACTCTGAGGTGAAGGTGAAGGTGAAGTTTAGCCAATGTTCTCAATTTTTAAAGACGAAATTCCCATTCTTTCTTCCCGAGTAGACAGCTCTGATGTTGCAAGAGCTTCTCCAAAATGCACGGCATGCTTTGTCTTGAGTAAACCCTCCTCCCAGGCATTGCATCAAGTTCTGTGTGTACTGATAAATTCATAAATACGAAGCGAGCGTTCATTGGCAACAATATTCCTTGAAAGCTTGGTATTCAACAGTTGTTAGTCGATCATGATTACCAGCTTCGTATCGGGCAGGCTAATTGTTATGGCTCTACATTCAATCATATCTGACCAAAACCGGGCTCCTTAAGGATTGCCATGGTCGCTCAGGTCAATCAAGAGAAGCCTCTTAGTCCGGAACGAAGAGTCAGACCGGCGATATCATACCTCATCATTGAGCTGCAAATTGAAAGTGATGATGGGGCCTCATCTCACAGTTGTCATATGCTCAGGAGGAGCAAATTCAACTATTCTTATAATCTGACTCGCGTTCTTCGTTACAAGTCCTTTTACAGTATATCCAGGTTAGCAACACTGATATATTTCAGGAACTGGGCCTAGATAATACCTTGAGCGTACCAAATCGTCAAAAGTAGCACTAAGAAGTGGTTCCTGTTAGATAGCATTTCCAAATCCTATCGAGCTTCCGCTTCCAGCACTCCCTAGAACTTGGGGATAGAATGAGCAAGTAGCGAAGATTAAATAAGCATTACTTTCTACAAGCGAGGAACGGAATTGCTCTGGCAGCGAGAAGTCTAGGAACATTCCAGCGCATTTGCTTCTTCTTTCCGAATATTCCTTAAGATCCGGTGTATTAGAGAGTGATATTGCGCCAAACCCCACAATCACAGGTGCGTGCTATCCTCCTCCAGGATTCGACTGCTGGTGGGGTGAGTTTCTCCACTTTGATCGTACGACGTTGTCTTTGAAGCCAAATCATTGTCTAATCTTGGTCTCAGTCACACTTCTCATGGATCAGGGCATATCTGCTGTTCGAAGCGTTATCTCTTTTCTTTAGCACATTATTTTTGCTATCTCGGCTACCGGGTGGAGGGCGGTCTAGACCTGTTCGAGCACGGTTCTCTTGTTTGACGCTACATGCTATACCCCAACTTCCACAAATCCTGGAATCAAACGTTCGCTGCACCCCAGACCACTTCTTGCTGTTTGCATCTGGTAACAGAAGATCGGTCCGGTAACTGGCGAACAAGGGGAACAACTGTGCCCAAAGTTTCTCGGCTTTCAAGAAAAGCAACCACATCCGAGGATCCAGACATCCCAGGAGAAGCAGTGCGAGGCACTGCAAGGCATAGCTCTACATCGCATGCATGTCTTACAGGGACCATCCTGTGAATCCGATCCGGGTTGTTGTGAAAGACCCTCCAACATCGATCGAATCCCATGAGCACATCGAGGAGCTTGAGAGTTCCCGCTCCAAGATTTGACAATTCTCCGAGTCCGTGCTTCATCTGCCCCGCCGCATATCCGCAGATATCGTCCAGCTATCCTGGTGAAAGCAGGATCTTGGGCAAGCCAAGAGCCAGGTTCGAGCAGCTTTGGACGTTCTTGGCTCCGTGGTTCCTCCCCTGAATCACACGGGGAAGTTCCGATGGGACGGTATAGCTGTGCACGAAGTGTTCTTCCAGTTCCTATCACGTTTCACTATCAAATCCCTGATCTACAAGTCCACTTCTGAGGTAGGTCACTTCTTCGATCCGCAATGCCGGTTCAACGGCGAAACATCGTTGTGGTCTGTAGTAAGAACGGCTAGCTCGCGTCCCATATCTTGCGGTCTAATGACCGTTGTTCTACCCAGCAGAATATCCTTGTCCTTCCTTAAATGGCGTCCACCACTGTGCAAAGCAGTCCCACAGTCAACTCCCATCGATTGTCTCTTCTCCCTATTCCAGCTTTAGATATTCGTTCCTCTGTGCTCTTCGGCATGGACAACGACAGTTCACCCGTGGACGCAGCCCAAGTCCATAATCCAGCAGAGTCTTCTTTCTTCGATCTTCAACCGCCTACACAATCAACGCAGCAAGTGAAACTCGAGGATGTAATGAACCGACTGTTCTCCGACGACCATTTTCATTTCATACTCGGAGATCACATACTATTCTACCGATTCTCTTCGTTCCTCAATCATTACAAACCACACTTGGTACCAACGTTAGTCAGATATCTCGAGATGAGAAAGGCTGTGAAGGCGATAGAGTATGCGAACGCTGTTACAAGAAGGGTTCGAGTAAGGGAATTGGGGTTCCTTACGTTTCTTGTTATCATTTTCTGAAATACTCCCTGCTGATATCACTTGCTCCTAACCCTTCCCATATGAAACTGTTCTGCTCATTCTACTCCCTATAAACTAGGGACTGTCTGAGTTTTGGCGTAATGCTAATTCTTAATGTGCTCCAACTTCAGGGGGACCCGGAGTCTGAAGACTATCCTATTCCATAGATGTCCCTCAATTTGAGGGTTATTCTAGTTGAAAGGCTATTCTTCTCGTTCTGAATATTTCTCAGGTTAGAGTGCATTATAAATTAGCGTTATGCTACATATTCCGAAAAGCACTGGCTGGTGTTCCACTCCAAAGACAATTTGAGATAGTAGCATGCTGACTCTCCTGGTGTCCAGTGGCCGTCCCACACCGATTACTGCAAATTTTCCCGGCTTCAAGCTGCTACCCTGGACGTTCGATTCGAGGATTATGCAGCGCGAGAGCTTTTACTGCTGTGTACGGAGGCGCTTCCTGCTTTTGTCACACATACAGTGGTTGGGGTGATCAGTCGTTGTGTAGAGCAAGATATAACTGGGAGAGCTATACCTGTGGTCCACGATCTCGTTGGAAATCTTGCTGAAGTTTTCTGTTTGACAGATCCATCGTTACATGACAACCCAATCATATTTGCTTCTGAAGGTAGTACTTCCTGCCTCGGCTGCGACTGGTCAAGTCTGAGCTAATGACTTGCAAAAGAATTTCACCGAATAACTCAATACGGGACAAGTTATGCAATTGATAGGAATTGCAGATTTCTGCAAGGGCCAGCAACAGATAAAGATTGTATATTGAGGTTGGCAAAAGCAATTTCCCTAGGCCAGGAAACAAATGAAATAATTTTGAATTAGTAAGTATATTGTTTTCTCGTGTTCTCTGATGCTAATGATGACCAGCCGCAGAGACGGAACCCCATTTGCAAACCTATTAATGTGTGCACCTTTGCGGGATGACAAAGGAACCATCCGATACTTCATAGGCTGTCAATGCGATGTTACTGGATTGGTGATTGAAGGAATGGGGATCGAGTCCTTCCGCTCTTTACTACAACAAGATCGACGTAACGACTTAGAGAACCAATCTCAAAAAAACGATAAGAAAGTATGGTCGGCGAGTCGCAACAGAGAAGCTCTCTTGAAATTGCAAGAATTGAGCATGACTTTCAGTCAAGATGAATCAGACATCGTCAATAGAAACAGTCGAGCTGGAGATGACTCGGATGCCGGCTCTGTCAAGTCGAACGTGCCAACAAGTGTAAGAAACCGCGGCCAGACCAAAAGAGTGATTGAAGGGAATGAAATCGATGGTCTGAACTTTTCCCAGTTGCATGTAAGCAATGGAAGGACTCCTGGCCTCCCGGGTGTATATAGACATGTAAGTTCCAATCCCCCTCGGTATAAAACTTTCCCAACGATTCTGAGTCGAATTCAAAAGAAGACTTTACTGACAACGAACCACACACAGTATTTGCTTGTAAGACCTTACCCTTCGCTTCAAATCATTTTCTCATCGCCGTCTCTGCGACTGCCTGGATTGCTTCGCACACATCTGTTCACGAAAATCGGCGGCCCATCGCAAACAATTTCAGCTCTTGAACAGGCTTTCAAAGATGGAGCTTCTGTGACCGCAAAGGTCTTGTGGCTCCCCAAAGCCTCTCAGCCTGGTGAAAGAGGCCGTGGTCCCGGAGAAGTAAAGCCCCGATTCATTCGGTGCACACCGTTGCTAGGCTCAGATGATCGAGTAGGGGTGTGGATGATAATTCTAGTTCCTGTGGATGGTGAGAGTGGAAACAGAGGTTACGGGAGAAGTGAGCATGAGGTGATGGACGCTACAGCAGAAGAGAGAAGGAAGTTTGAGTCTGGACTGCGAACTAGATCATCGAGAGGCACGCCGAGCATTGATGGGGACTCTGATGCTGGATTTGGTTTGAAGAGAAACGGAAGATCAGGCACTGTAAGGAGAGGTCGTGGTGATAGTGAGGACCAGCTATATGCGGAGTATTTGAGGAGCTCGTCAGCAACTGGTGAGTCCCAGGATGGCCTGGCTGGCACGAGGAAGGCAAGCTTCGCACTAGATCGGTAGAACTCGACCGACTCGAAACAATTGTAGGTAATTCCTCTCCTTCGCATGGTTACTATACACATGTGTGACACATGATAGGTCTTAAACACATTTCACAGTACTCACCGTGACACTTGAATAAATCGCACGACTTGGTGTTTCATACCACTTGTCCTATTCTTCTGAAATTATGAGTACGTGGCCATCCGTGGAAATTGAAAAGTACACCTTCCGTTGTTGAAGTACAGAGCAACTATGATATGTGGCTTGGGCATCGAGACACGAATATATGGCGAATCTTCTCATCGATCGGTCAAGATGTCTCGAGGCTCTAAAAGACTCCTCATTATGGCTTATATGAGTGACACTCAGAGAAGATATGAGCTTTTGAGAAAGAAGTCCTCGGTATTGCGCAGCCCGCTGATCTGATCTCGCTGCTCTCGAAATCATGCAGCCACCGACCATCGCAACGCAGAACATGTTTCCACACAAACGGTTACAAGCAGGTCTCTCGTCCTCTTATTCAATACATCCCGCATTGTGCTGCTACCAATTCGCGAGATTGGGGCATGTCCTTGAAGTGCTGCAGCTCGCTCAGCCCTTGCTCCTTCCTTCCCTTCCCCAGCGTCCCTTCCGTGCCACAAATCACGACTGTACCAACTTCCTCAGATTTCTATCATTCCTTAGACAACACACCTCCACTCTCGTCAATTGCTTTGTTCATCCTATCAAACGCCATTTTTACTTCGAGATGGCATCCATCGAGATTAGTGAAATCGAGAATGTCGCTCAAACGTTGAGACAAAGGTTGAATCTTCGTCTGCATTATGAACCTACTATCATCACTGCAAACTCAGGCAACTACCGAGAGAGCATTGCACGCTGGTCTTTGGCAGCAGAAAAGCCAGCTGTAAGTGTGAATACTGCTTCTTTAGCTACATTGCTAACGTCTTCGAGGCGATGATAGTCTACCCAGTGTCTGAAGACGAGATTTGCGAGGTTGTGAAATTCGCCGCTGAAAACAAGATCGAGTTAGCGGTATGCGGTGGGGGGCATTCAACAAGTGGATCTTCTTCGACGGACGGAGGAATCTGCATCGATTTATCCAGATTGAACGAAGTCGTGGTCAAACCAAAAGAGAACATTGTCATAGTGGAGGGTGGTGCTCTCTGGGCAGATGTCGACAAAGCTGCCGCAGAACATGGACTTGCAGTTGTTGGCGGCACTGTCAACACGACTGGCGTTGGAGGGTTGACGCTAGGAGGAGGTTATGGCTATCTGGTTGGAGAACATGGCCTTGTCATTGACAACCTCCTCGAAGTATCAATGGTACTCGCCAGTGGAAGAGTTGTCAGAACGACAGCAATTATAGAGCATGACCTCTTCTGGGCGATCCGAGGGGCTGGCGCTTCTTTCGGAGTGGTTCTGACCTTCACCTTTAAGGCACATAAGCTGAACCATCCTGTCTGGGGAGGAACTTTGGTGATTGAGATCGATGAACTTGATAAAGTGGTTGCTTTTGCAAACGACTTCTTCAAAGTAGGTGGACTTAAATATCTTGATGCCTGACCTGATGACACAAATGGCCTGCTGACACGGTGTAGCTCTCGGACCCTAAAAGTGCCTTTATTTGGGGTTTCAAGGCCTTGAACCCTAATACTTTCGGAATCGTAGCAGCAGTCTTCTACAACGGGTCCGAGTCGCTTGGCACGGAATTGTTTGCTCCTTTGCTCAAACTTCGAGTACTTGCAAATACGACTCAAAATCGTCCTTATTGGACAATAAATACTCTCTTCAATGAGGATCTGAGGTCTGGACTCCGAAGATCCATGAAGGGTTCAGCGTTCTCTGCTCCACTTGATCTCGAATATGCTAAGAAGCTACTTGACTCTTTCCGCTGTCTCATATTCAAAATTCCAGATGCCTTCATGTCGATTATGGTCTTCGAGTTTCTTCCTTACCATAAAATCAACAGTGTCAAACAACAGTCAATGGCTTTTGCAAATCGTGGCTCGTACGGAAACTTACTGTGGATAATGGGTTGGTCGCAAGCAGAGCATGATGATGCAATCCGACAGTGGGTAGGTGAAATGAGCTCTAAAGCGAAGGCCAGATTCGACGTAAGCCGGCCGAAAGGAGATTATTTTAGCGGCGAAGAGGATGGTAATTGGATCTTCTCCTTCCCCTTGTTGAAGCATCCCGGGATTTCTCTGAAATGACTGACTTATTGAACAGGTGTGGGTGAATACTTCAACTATGATGGTACTTCCAATCTGCCAGGTAATCGTCGTTACGCTGCTAATATCCTTAGGTTCTGCCGTTGGAGGAGTCAAAGCCTTCGGCAACAACTATGTTCGGTTGCGTAACTATAAGAGGAGGTACGATTCGAAGAATGTTTTTAGTAAAGGCCCTCAACTATAGTGTTTGATGATTGATTAGGAGGACAAAGAATAAAAGGGTACAGGGAAGGTTGGCCACCGTAGAACATCGTGTGGGTCTTTTCTAGCGGAAGGCTCAACGCGGGCGTGCAATTGTCTGGCAATTTTTTTCCAGCACCAAGGCCGGCTTTTCTGGTCAAGCCCATCAGGTAGCAATTACCGAGTAGAAATTAATCATCATGAGCGCCTGTCTCCAGTAGAAACCCAGAAGCATCGAAACACGAAAGATCCAGAAAATCCCAATACTAT
>Ga0302140_10009427_pt1 | contig 12106 bp, 10 predicted proteins | sample I_Bog_E1_1_FD_202095 | JGI IMG/M metagenome (GOLD analysis project Ga0302140, IMG submission 202095) | Peat permafrost microbial communities from Stordalen Mire near Abisko, Sweden - I_Bog_E1_1 | ecosystem: Environmental > Terrestrial > Soil > Wetlands > Peat | place: Sweden: Abisko, Stordalen...
TTCAAGACCAGCCAAAGCGGGGACCCTCGTGGAAATGCAACTGGAAAGCCTGGAAAAACGGCAAGCGGCAAATGGGGAAGTCAACTGGATCACGGCCATCTTCATGGCGCTGTTTCACGTCGGCGCGGTAGCGGCGCTTTTCTTCTTTACCTGGAAGGCGTTGTTCGTCGCCATGTTCCTGTGGTGGGTTTCGGGCAGTCTGGGCATCGGGATGGCTTACCATCGTCTGCTTACGCACCGCGGCTACAAGACTCCGAAGTGGGTCGAGTATTTTATTACCGTCTGCGCCACGCTGGCGCTCGAGGGCGGACCGATTTTCTGGGTGGCCACGCACCGCATTCATCACCAGTTCTCTGATCTGGATGGCGACCCGCATTCGCCGATCGAGGGCAAATGGTGGGCGCACATGGGCTGGATTCTGATGGGCAAGTCCATGCACCACGACACGACCACGCTCTCCCGCTACGTTCCCGATCTCGCCAAAGATAAATTCCACGTTTGGATTACGAAATATCATTACGTCCCGATGATTGTGCTGGGCGTGATTCTGTTCGCCATCGGCGGCATGCCATTTCTGATGTGGGGCATCTTCGTGCGGACGGTCGTTGGACTGCACGCGACCTGGCTGGTGAATTCCGCGACGCACTCCTGGGGCACGCGTCGCTTCGCTACACGCGATCTTTCCACCAACAGCTGGTGGGTCGCTCTGCTGACCTTCGGCGAAGGCTGGCACAACAATCACCACGCACATCCCACCGCCGCGCAGCATGGCTTCACCTGGTATGAAGTCGATATGAACTGGTACGGCATCTGGGCGCTGAAGCAACTCGGGCTGGCCTGGGATATCAAGCGGGTGAAACTGGCGGATGTGAAAAACGGTTTAGTACCGACGCCAAATGGGCGGATGATTGTGGAGGCGCTACCCGAGGGCGCGGCGGCAGGGGATTAGCACGAGGCGACGCAACGCTAATACAATACCCCGAACCCGCCCTTGGGCGGGTTTTGTTTTTGGGATCAGATCGGCCCGCTAACTGATCAAAGCCTTCGAGAGGTCTTATCAGACGAATCCTGGCCGCTTCGTTCGCAAGATTCTGCATACTCCCTTCGGAAACCTGCACAATATTTTGTGCACGTTGTCGAAGGCTGGGGTATACTCCAGCGCGAGCTTAAGGACGGATGGGGGCCAGCTAGCAAGCCCGCCACAGGAGGAGTTTGCACCATGCTGCATTCCTATTTTTCGAGGCTTTCTGTTTTTGCCAGTATTGCATTCGTGATATTTACCTCGGGGTTGCGTGCGCAGGATTCGTCAAAAGATCGAATCAACGATAACGCCGCTCAGGCGCGACATCAGATTCAAAAGCCTGCAGCACCTAAGCTCGTTAGGATTTTTATTCCAGGCGCTGGCGTAGGCGCGGGTCAAGGCACGATCGCGCTCGCCATCCTCGATGATGGGTCGATCTTGGGGGAATACATTGACGCAAGCGGTGTGTATCACGGCTTCCTGCGCTCTGCTGCCGGAGAAACCATCGCGTTCCATGCTCCATCCGCCGGCACGGCTTCCGGGCAGGGCACGTTCCCGATTGGCATCAACCCGGCTCTTGCCATCGTTGGCAACTATGTTGATTCGAGCGGCGTGTTGCACGGATTTCTGCGTTCCTCGGACGGTGCCTTTACAACGCTGGACGATCCGGAGGCCGGTTTAGGCGCCGGACAAGGCACGGTAGCTACGAGCATCAACGCCAGCGGTGAGATTGCGGGGTACTATTTTGATTCAAACGGGGCCTACCATGGCTTTTTGCGTTCGCTCAGGGGCGACTTCGCGACGTTCGACGATCCATCAGCGGGCGCTGGTACCGGCCAGGGGACATATCCCTCACCCCTAACGGGGCTTACCGATATGGGGGCGGTTGCTGGATCCTATACGGACTCAAACGGCGTTTATCACGGCTTCCTGCGTTCCCCAGCCGGCGTTTTCACTACAATCGACCCGCCTGGCAGTGCAGTGACCGTCGTGACAGGGCTCAGTTCTAAGGATGCTGTGGCGGGATATTACATTGATTCGAGCGACCATGACCACGGGTTCCTGCGTACCCCTGACGGTCGGGTTACCATCTACGACGGTCCCAACTCCTACGCAACTATTTCTTCCAACATTAATCCACAGGGAGTGACCGCTGGCTACTTTTTCGATGACGCCTTCCTGATTCACGGTTATCTGCGGACCTCCGATGCGGCGTTTTTCGAATTCAGCGTTCCGACTGGGACTCTCTATGCCGGACAGGGCACGATCGCCACCGACGTGAACTCGACCGGGCAAATCACCGGCTACTACATTGATTATTACAATGTATACGGAGGGTTCTTGATCGAGTGAGCTCGGGCAGGCCCAGGGGAGATGTAAAAGGAAGTTGGCGCAACTGTCGCTTGTACTTAACGAAAACTGTTGTGGGATGGCGAAGGGCGGGCATGCTCGCGGCCACGCCACAGATAGTAAACCGCAAGCGCACACAGCAATGGCGCGAATATTTTGTCGGCGTCAACGCGAGGTCTTGCGACAAGATAGCCGCATCCGAAAATGATTGCGCAAGCCAGGATAAAGCGAAATGCGTTGTATAGCTGCTTCATGTTCCTACCGTCAGATTCAATCATCCCACCGGCCTCGCCAAACTCCAAGCGTTTTCTATGGCCGTTCTGGGGCGAAAAACTTCGATCATCCACGAACGCGCTAAAATCATCCTGTCGCCATGCGCATCACGGGCCGCCGCGGAACCATCGTCTTCTTTGTCGGCCTGGTGGCGCTCGCCGTCGCTCTCAACGTTGGATGGATCATCCTCAACTGGCGCGAGGGCGTGCTACTCTCCTTCGGTACGTCTTTATTGCGTTAGCCTTCGGAATCGGATGGGGGCGCGGCCTGAAGGTGCCGCAGGCGTGAGGTGCAGGTCGAAAGGTGAATTCGTGCGCGCTCGGCGAGCTCGCGGTTTGGCCCCGCCGCGACTTGTTGCAACAATGGAATCGCCGCGTCGAGCCTGTTCATAAGCATCGCAGTGAGGGCTTCTTCGTAGCGATCAAGCGCCTGGCCATAGCTTACTTCCAGCGGGGGGGCAGCACCCTTGGGCATGGGGATGTGGATTGTGACCGGCGGAATTACTCGGCTTTCATTTGATCTCTCTTGAGAATCAGATGCTTCCGTATCAGTCATAAGGCGACCTCTTCCGTAGTCAGTCTATATCATAGGTGATTTTGAAGTAGGATCTGGCTTCCTGCTGGGCTGCGCAAAAATGGGTGCGCGCGTAGCCAGACCATCCGGAAAGCTTGCCCGTTCGGCATCGTGTTGCAACTTCATCAGCTTATGACGCCGCGCCACAATCTGATCTCCCGTGTAATGCCCTGAAAAAATGTTCTCCCATTCCAATTGCGCATCAATGAGTAATCGATTGAGAGTGATGGTGTGTTCCCCAGCAGCCTTGTGTTTCTTGGTGAAGGGGAATACGTTCTCGTAGCGCGTCCGCTACCTGCGATGCCGCGATGATTGCGCCCCATACGAAGGCGTATTCCTGCCAGAGCGCCCACGCTGCGATTGCCCCGCTTGAGGCAACCGCCCGAAGGGTTCCAACCGCAGTCACCCAGTTGCTGAGATAGTCGCGGTAGCGGCGGATGTAGCAGGCGGCCACCTTGAGTTCAACCATCTGCACCCAATAAAGCTGTTGCTGGCGATCAGGAACCGGGGCAGATTCGGCCATGCAGCCAGTTTACTCCCGCGTCGCACAGCAGAATTTGTTGAACTGGGTTGCGCCAGTAGATTTTCAGGATCTGTCCGGAAATGGGAAACACGGGCGCGTTTCCACGTCACACGCTGTAGAATTCTTTTGCAACCCCATGCGCATCACGAGCCGCCGCGGAACTATCGTTTTCTTTGTCTCCCTGGGCATTGGCCTGGTGGCGCTTGCGGTCGCGCTTAACGTTGGATGGATCATCCTCAACTGGCGCTTGCGCGTGTTGTTGTTCTTCGGGATCATCTTCTTCGCGCTGATCATCGCGGGCATGATCGTGAATACCAGCTTCCTGGTGCGGGAGATTCGCCGCAGCGAGCAGCACGATACTTTCATCAATGCGGTTACTCACGAACTGAAAACGCCAGTGGCGTCGATCCGCTTGCATCTTGAAACTCTCCAACGGCGAGATTTGCCGGAAGCGCAGAAGCAGGAGTTCTACCGCCTCATGCTAAGCGATACCGACCGCCTAACCCAGACGGTTGAACAGGTGCTGCGCGCCGGTCGCGCCGGAGACAAAAAAGCCGGACGCGAAAAGTCGGCAGTCGATTTCCGCCAAATCGTGCGTGAGTGCATGGACGCGGCCCGCACTCGCCACCATCTGCCGCTGGAATCGATTCGCTACGAAGAGCAATCGACGAATGGTTCTGCAATTCGCGTGCTGGGCAGTGAGGAAGACTTGCGCACTGCTGTGTTCAATGTCCTCGACAACGCCATAAAATATTCCGGCGAGAATATCGATGTGCGCGTGGGATTGAATTTGCCCGACGAAAAGCGCGTCGTGCTGTGCGTGAAAGATCATGGCGTCGGCATACCAGCCGATGATTTGAAAAGCATCTTCAAACGCTTCTATCGCGTGAATGATCGCGCGCTGGCGCACGTCAAGGGAACTGGGCTGGGCCTGTTCATCGTGAAGTCGATAGCGCAAAAACATGGAGGCCGAGTGTTCGCCGAGAGCGCCGGTGAAGGTGAAGGCACGACCATCACTATGGAACTCCCAAGGTCTTTATCATGAGGTTCATGAGGGCGTGCGCGTGAGCCGCGTATTAGTGGTCGAAGACGAAGCCCATCTGGCGCAAGGGCTGCGCTTCAATCTTGAGGCCGAAGGCTACTCCGCCGAAGTGGTCAGAGACGGAGAATCGGCCACCGAGCGACTGCTCGACAAGAAAGAGAGTTTCGATGCCATCGTGCTCGACATCATGCTGCCGGGCAAAGACGGATTCAGCGTGGTTTCGGAATTACGCGCGGCTAAAAATTATGTTCCGGTCTTGATGCTCACCGCGCGCAGCCGTCCCGAAGACGTGCTCCGAGGATTCGCCGCGGGGGCCGACGATTATTTACCCAAACCATTTGACCTGTCGATTCTCTTAGCGCGTTTGCAAGGTCTGTTACGCCGCAGCCAATGGATGCGCGCTGGCCAGCCGGAAGAATCGGCCGCATCGGCTACCGCAGGGCCGCGCGCCGTCAGCGACTTTGGAACGTTCTCCTTCCACGGCCGCACTATCGATTTTGGAACGTTAGAACTTCGTACGCATGGCGAAGTCATTCACCTGACGTTGATGGAAACGGAACTGCTGCGCCACCTGGTGCAGAACGATGGCCGCGTAGTTTCGCGGAAAGAAATTCTCGAAGAAGTTTGGGGATTACACGAAGACACCGACACGCGCGCCATCGACAATTTTATGGTTCGATTGCGCCGCTATATCGAAGACGATCCCGCCCAGCCCCGCCATCTACTCACCGTGCGCGGCGTAGGATACCGCTTCGTAGCGAACCCAGAAGGAAAGTGACGCAAATTGCCGCATCACGGATGTTTTTGTGAAGGCCGAGAAATAGAAACAAAGACTGGATACTAGGTGCCAGCTACTGGGTACCAGCTACTGTTCTCCCCTAATTCGCAAAGTACTGCTGCGCCAGCCAGACACGCAAAGTCTGTTGCACTTGCGAAGGCATCTTCACGAAGCGAACGCCCACATTCCCGCGATCATCCGCCCAGGCCACTTCCACCTGAGCTTTCACTCCACACTTGGTGCCGGGCAGCGCGAACGATACTGTGGACGCGTCCTTCGCGTCGAAGCCATCCTGAACTCGAACCTGCAAGCCGCCCTGACTGAGATTGATGAGTTGTCCCCCCGCGCGCTTCTGTATTCGCCCGCTCAAAGTGACGGGAACCTCAAGTCCAGCGCGGTGATAACGCAATCGTCCGTCGAGAATCATGTTGCGCGCCGCCGATAATGTTCGCACCGCTTGTTCCACCGAGACGGGCTTGTCGAACGAAAACATTGCGCCGCTTTCCGCCAAATCCTGCCGGCCGTGCGGACTGCCCATAATGACGAGAGGCACAGTGCTTGAGCGCGGAGACTGCATTTGCAGTTCGCGGAAGAACTGACCGGTTCCATTCAGGTCGCAGTCAACGATCAGGGCATCGATTTTAGAATTCGAGAGCCGGGATAAAGCCTGTTGCGGATCGCTTTCAACGGCCACATCCATGTGCAAGCTGCCCAGGATGCATTCCAGAACGCTGACTTCCTGCCAATCACGCGAAACCACCATCGAGGAGAGTGTCATGCCTTCACTCTACGCAGCAGGGTAATCTCCGCGTAGATCACCAACGTAATGCGGGCTTCGGGCTTCGGCTTTCGGGCTTCAGCCTAATGCATTTTGATGGTCATATTGTTACCGAAAGCCAAAGCCCGAAAGCCGACTTACGCTTGCGAACGGTACCACTCCACTGTCTTGCGTAAGCCGTCTTCGAAATTTACCTGGACTTTGTAGCCGAGATATTTTTCCGCGGCGGAAATATCGGCTAGAGAGTGTTTGATATCTCCTCCCCGCTCGGAGCCATAAGCCGGGGATCCGGAGTATGAAATGAGAGACTGAAGAGCTTTGAAAGTTTCGTTCAACGTGATGCGGCGGCCGGTGGCGACATTGAAAACCTTTCCGGCAATATCCGCCGCCGGAGCTTTACAGGCCAGCAGGTTTCCCTGAACAACATTGTCGATGTAGGTGAAGTCGCGGCTTTGTTCGCCGTCGCCAAAAATCGTGGGCTGTTCTCCTTTGAGCATTAAAGTGATGAACTTGGCCAGCACTCCGGAGTAGGGCGACGAAGGATCCTGCCGCGGACCGAAGACGTTGAAGTAGCGCAGGGCGACGGTTTCCAATCCGTAACAGCGGTAAAACGAAATCATGTAACGCTCGCTGGCCAGCTTGGCCACGGCATAGGGCGAAATGGGATCCGGAGTCATGGCTTCATGCTTCGGCAAAGTGGGCGTATCGCCATAAGCCGACGAGGATGCTGCATAGACTACCCGCTTCACTTTCGCGTCGCGGGCCGCGACCAGCACATTCACCGTGCCATCCACGTTGGCGCGATTGCTGCCGATGGGATCGAGCACCGACTTGGGCACTGAGGGAATCGCCGCCTCGTGAAAAATGAAATCCACACCTGCGCAGGCTGCTTTCATGGCATCGAGATCAAGAATGTCCGCTTCCCGGAAGTCGATCTGGCCCAGGATTTCCGTAAGATTCTCGCGGCGGCCGGTCGAAAAATTATCTATACCGCGGACCTGCTCGCCTCGTTGTAAAAGTTCCCGCGCCAGGGAGGAGCCAATAAATCCACCAATGCCCGTAATTAAATAAACAGCCATATTGTTTCATGATAACAACCGGGGGAATTTCGCGAGTAACCTGGCATTCGAGGGGAGAAACCACCGTAACCGTGGGCGATTGCGCCTATTGGCTAAGACGGACAATTCTCAGAAACTCGTCCTTGCTCATAACGTGCCGTTCTTCAAAGAATTTCACGAGAGATTGCAGCGCGGCTTCCGGATTAGCGATCGCGGAAAGTTTCTCTGTGCGGATCGCAGACGCAGTTGCGGAAGAGCCAGCCGGGCGCGGGCCCAATATTACGGAAGGCGGCGCGAGCAAGCCGATCAGTTGCCGCAAGCGCTCGCGGTCTTCCTCCGTTATCCTGTAAAAGGAAACTCCCATGCCCAGGCCGGGGTACGATACCCTCACATCCCCGTTTGCCTCAATTCGGAAACCCCTGGCTTCGAGCCTCAAGCTAAGGGAAGCGCGCACGGGCAAAGGCGATGCAGTCTCAACGTAGCAACCGTGCAGGCTGATATCGGAAAACTTCGCCCAGGTCGAAACCGATTTTCCGATTTCCTGAATGCGCGCGCTGCCTTCACATTTGTAGCGAGGGCTCTTGCGCCTATCGAACGAGGAAGAGTTCGGCCCGGCTTGCGGCCGCAGCCCGCCGCCGGCCAGAGCGTCGCGTCCTCGTGCAGGCGCCGCGCCGGAAGTCGTACTGGAAGTGGATTGTTTTAACGAAGCCAAGTAAGCCGCGCCGGCATCGATCTCGTCGTTCATAAGCTGCAGCAGGTTCTCTGCAATACTTTACGGATGTTTTCGGCCGAATATTTAAAGGAAAGATGCGGCGGCGGCACCGAGGGCTGAAGTCTGTCCCGTAAGCGGAGCGGTTCAGGATTGGGACGACGCCGCGGAAAAACTTGCTGCCGACTCTCGTATCTTGTTCCACACTTCATCTTTACCCACTCCGGTTTTCGACGAGAAGGGAATCACCGGAGCCGTCGGGTACGCCGCAGTCAACTTCTTCAAAGCGTTGTGCAATTGGTTGTTCGACAGCCGGTCGCTTTTCGTGGCGATCAAAAGAAAATCCCGCCCTGAAGTATTAAGAAAGTCTAAAAGCTGCCGGTCGCTATCCTGCGGCGGGACGTTTGCATCGACCAACGCTACGCACAACGCCAAGGTTGGACGATCATTCAAATATGGCTCGATAAATTTCGGCCACTCGGCTGAAATCTCGCGCGACAACTTGGCGTAACCGTAGCCTGGCAGGTCGGCAAAAATGACTTCGGGATTCGGTTTTCCCGGCCAGCGGATTTCAAAAAAGTTGATGGCGCGCGTGCGTCCGGGAGTGGAACTGGTCCGCGCCAGTTTGTCTCCCACAAGAGTATTGATCACGCTGGACTTGCCCACGTTCGAGCGCCCGAGGAACGCGACCTCCGGCAAGCTGGGAGCAGGGAAGTGGTCGGCCCCGGTGGCCGACGCCATGAATCGCGACAGGACTCTCATGGGCAGTTCTCGAGGCAGTTCTCAGTTCTCAGTTTCCGGTTCTCAGTCGGCATAATTTAGTTTGCTCTGGGACGAGGAAATTTGGCAAGCCGCTGGCCGGAAAGTCATCAACCACAAAGGACAGAAAGGACCACGAAGGTCTTAAGCTTGAAGATTTCCTTAGTGTAACTTTGTGCCCTTCGTGGTTGATCGGTTTAGCGGCCGGAGCAGCGAAATTGCTTACTCAACGTCAGCGCCTGATGCTGATAGGAAGATCCAATATTCGTGCCATAAATCTTTTCCGGCTTCGAGAGTAGCGGCATATAGTTCAGGCGTCCGACAAGTTGGCCATGCTCGATCAGGAATGGGACTTCGTGGGCTCGGACTTCTAAGACAGCGCGCGTCCCTTTGATGTCGCTGGAGCCATAGCCGAAGCCGGGATCGAAGAACCCTGCGTAGTGAATACGGAATTCGCCATCGGAAGGATCGAAAGGAACCATCTCGGCAGCATACTCGGGAGGCACGCGCACGCGCTCGCGCGATGCGAGAATATAAAAATCGTCTGGTTCGAGAATCAGACTTTTGCTCGCGGTCTGGTGCCGGACTTCCCAGAATTCTTCCGTCGCGTAGTGATTAATCTTATCGAGTTCAATCGCGGGAGCGTAACGCTTGGCCTTGTAGGCGATGACCTCGCCGGGTTCGGAACCTTCCAGGTTGACGGTGATACGCAGGCCGCGATGGGTGCGGGCTTTCACAGGACTGTCTTCATCGTCCATGTAGACGAGCGGCTCTTCCTGATCGAGCCCTTTGATGGTACGGTCGCCAGCGACCGGGCTGCCTTGCACAAAACGCAGTTGGCTCAGTCGCATGCCCGCGCGAATGGCCACGGTGAAAGTTCGCGAGACGACTTCGGCGTAGAGTTTGCCTTTGTATCCCGGAGGCACGCGGTCGAATTCGGTACCGTAATCGGTGATGAGGCGGGTGAAGATGTCGAGGCGTCCGGTGGTGCTTTTGGGATTGGCTTTGCCGGAAATATTCTCTGGCAGGTTCAGCTCTTCAACCAGCGGGATGATGTAGACGCAATCTTTTTCGAAGACGGGAGCGCCGGTGAGATCGACCCGCGTCATGCGGAGTTCTTTGATCTTGGCTTCGACGGTGCTGTTGGGGCCGGGAAGAAAACTGGCGCGCACGCGATGCGCCATATCGCCGAGCCGCAGATCGAGGCTGGCGGGCTGGATGTGGTCGGGATGAACTGCGGGGGAAGCGATGATATTTCCGCGGGCGATCAGATTGCTGATGTCTTGCGAGGGCAGGATTCCGGTAGTGCGCGCCGGCGCGTTTTCTGCTGGCGCTTCCGGCCCGTTCTCGAAAGCGATGTGGCTTTGATTGGATGTGGACATGGTAAGAATTGCTATTGTAACGCTTTGAGGGAATAGGGAAGCAGTGCCAACTACGAAAATGTCATCCTGAGCGGAGTCGAAGGATCCCTACAGATGGGCATCGGAATGGGTTCCGCAGGGAGTTCTCATCGTGTGGTCCGGCTTTGCCATGGAAATTCCCTGACGAGCTGCCGGTCGCCTTAAGTCTAAAGGGATCCTTCGACTGCGCTGCCCTGCGCTATCGCGCACGGCAACTTCGCTCAGGATGACAGAGGAGAAGGTTGGCGCAGCGTTAAAAGACTACTGATGCGTGGCGGGACTTTCCTCGACCGAAGTCAGCGGCGCGATGGTCTGCGCGGTGACGTCTTCGCCTAATGACGGTAGAGGAGACTCCAGCGCGATCTGCAGCACCTGATCCATAGTGTCAACGAAGTGCATCTTCATGGCGGTGCGCAGATTTTCCGGGACCTCAGCCAAATCTTTTTCGTTGTCCCGGGGCAGGATGACTTCGAAAAGTCCGGCGCGATGCGCGGCCAGTAGCTTTTCTTTCAGGCCGCCGATGGGAAGAACTTTTCCTCGAAGAGTAATTTCTCCAGTCATCGCGAGATCGCGGCGCACTGGAATCTTGCTCAACGCGCTGGCGATTGCCGTCGCAATGGTGATGCCGGCGGACGGCCCATCTTTCGGAATCGCGCCTTCCGGAACGTGAACATGCAGGTCGAGAGTGCGATAGAAATCGCGGGTCAAGCCAAGGCGATGCGCGCGGGAGCGGACGTAGGACAAAGCGGCTTGCGCGGATTCCTGCATCACGTCGCCGAGTTTTCCGGTCAGAGTGAGCTTGCCCTTGCCATCGACCACGGTGGCTTCGGTGCTCAGGATCGAGCCGCCTACTTCAGTCCAGGCCAACCCGGTGACCAATCCCACTTCGCTCTTTTCGTGCGCCAGCGTGTCGCGGAACTTTACGACGCCCAGGAAGTCATTAATATTTTCGCCGGTGACCGCGATGGTGTAATCTTCGCCTTCTTTGACAACCTTGCGGGCAATCTTGCGGCAGACGTTTCCGATCTCGCGCTCCAGATTTCGGACTCCGGCTTCGCGGGTGTAGGCGCGGATGAGCGTGGTGATGGCCTCGTCGGAAAACTTTACATTCTTCTCCGACAGCCCGGCTTGCAGCATCTGCTTTTTCACCAGGAATTGCTTGGCGATCTCTAATTTCTCCTGCTCGGTGTAACCATGCAGTCGTAGCACTTCCATGCGGTCCTGCAGCGCGGGAGGGATCGTGTGCATCACGTTCGCGGTCGCGACAAAGAAAACCTGCGATAGATCGTACTCAACATCGAGATAATGGTCGACGAACATGAAATTCTGTTCGGGATCGAGCACTTCGAGCAGCGCCGCCGATGGGTCGCCGCGGAAATCCATCGACATCTTGTCGACTTCATCAAGCATGAAGACTGGGTTCTTGGTGCCGGCCTTCTTCATCATCTGAATGATCTGGCCGGGAAGTGCGCCGATATAGGTGCGCCGATGGCCGCGGATCTCAGCCTCATCGCGCACTCCGCCCAGCGACATGCGGACAAACTTTCGGCCGGTAGCCTTGGCGATTGACATGCCGAGCGAAGTCTTGCCCACGCCCGGAGGCCCAACAAAGCACAGAATCGAGCCTTTGGGATTTTTTACCAACTGCCGAACGGCGAGAAATTCGAGGATGCGCTCTTTGATCTTTTCCAGGCCGTAATGGTCTTCGTTGAGAACTTTTTCCGCGCGGGAGATGTTCCTGATTTCTTTGGAACGCTTTTTCCACGGCACGGCGAGCAACCAATCGAGATAATTGCGCGAAACCGTGGACTCGGCGGACATCGGCGGCATGGCTTCCAGTTT
>Ga0302140_10009428_pt1 | contig 12106 bp, 9 predicted proteins | sample I_Bog_E1_1_FD_202095 | JGI IMG/M metagenome (GOLD analysis project Ga0302140, IMG submission 202095) | Peat permafrost microbial communities from Stordalen Mire near Abisko, Sweden - I_Bog_E1_1 | ecosystem: Environmental > Terrestrial > Soil > Wetlands > Peat | place: Sweden: Abisko, Stordalen...
CCGCCTTCGTCGCGCAGAATATAGACCTTCTTCACATTGGCGAAGTCAGAAAACCCACCGGCGCCGGCGATCGCCTGAAGCAATGTCATCCCCGGCGTCATTTCGACGGATCCTTTTTTTGCAAATTCACCCACCAGAAATATCTTTTTGCTGTTGATGGCCGTGATTACGACGTCGACCTTTGGATCCTGGATATATTTCTTGAGCTTGGTGGCGATTTGATCGCCTAACCCCAACGGCGTTAAGCCGGAGGCCTGAACATCGCCCAGCAGCGGCATGGTGATCATGCCGTCGGGCCGAACCAGGAGACTTCCCGACAGGGCCGGCTCCTTCCAAACCGAAACGCTTAGAACGTCGGATGCGCCGATGACATATGTGTCTGGCGGGGCTGCGGCGGTCACAGGCGGCGCCACACTGGGCTGCGCGGGGGCGTCGGTGGGCTTACTGGCGGCGTCTTTGTCCTGAGCATTCAAAACCAGGGCAGACGCGAAAAATGCCAAAATGAAAAGAACTCTCAACTTCATAGTGCGACTCCGTTCCTCTCGGATGCAGGGTGGTGCTCCGCTGCAACCTGCTTGAGCTTGTAGAGCAGGGCCTTGTAGCTGATGCCCAGTTCGTCCGCCGCCCGTTTGCGATTGCCGCCGGTGGAGACCAGGACCTCGGAAATCAATTGCCGCTCGATCTGGATGGATGCGGCCCGTGTAGCCTCCTTGAGAGACAGAGGCTTGTGATGCCCGTTGGTTTTCATGGTTGGCGAAACCGCTTTGAGCGCGGCTAGCGATATCGACTGATCTCCAATCGCGACAAAGGTCTTGATCGCGGTCTCCAGTTCGGGCAGATTGTGAGGCCAGCTATGCTCCATCATGAAGCCTATAATCTCTTCGCGGAGAACCGGCTTAGGCCGGTCGAATTGCTTGGCATATTGGGTAAGGAGATCGTCGGCAATAGAGAGAATTTCGGATTTCCTGCAACGCAACGGGGAGATCCGGAGCGTGACGGCCGATACCAGGTGGAAGAAGTCTTCTCTCATTCGCCACGACTTGACTTCATCGAGAAGCTCACGGCTGGTTCCGCAAACGAGGCGCGCGCTCTGCGCCTGCATGGAACGGAAATAGGTGTGGGCGATAAGTTCCTGCAAGCTAAGGCTGAGATCCCCTATTTCGGCAAGATAAACCGTTCCCTTGGAACAGAATGCGGACAAAATGCCGTCCGCAGTGGCGTCGGCGCTTTGAAGTTGCAGGAAGGAACTGCGCGACCGATGCGACTGCGCATGGATTTGCGCGGCAATCGATCGCTTGCCAACGCCATGCTCGCCCACGATCAGTACAGGGCAATCGCTATCGGCGATGCGAGAAATCGCGCGCTGAATCTGCGCTTCGATGGGAGCAAGCGTCTTTGCCTGCCGCTTCCCATTCTGGTATGTAGTCGCTGTGTCTGCCATTCGACTTTCTGGATCCACCCATTCATTAGCAATGCGGGGTCCAAACCTGAGGACAGGCCGGAGAAAGCGGCTTCCACGCGGTATATCCTCTTCTTAGTACACTTCAGTTGTAGACCTGCACCCAATAGGTGGTAAAGTTTTTCCCTTCATTCGAGAGTAATTGTGGCATTGATTTCCCTCCACAGTGGAAAAACTTTTCCACTCACAAGGGAAGCCGACTTCCCAATTCTGGGGAAACTGACATGGAATCTCCCTGAAATGAGCCCTGCCCCTTTCGGCACTCCAATTGCAACAGAAATAACAACGAATTCGAGATTCAGGCAGGTTCCCTTACGGAGAATATGACCCAAGACGTAGAAAATCCAGCCATCCCAGGGAACCCAGTGTTCATTGGAAGTTCTTATTTTACATGGGGTTGGGTGGTTATTGGCGCACTAACGGCGGCGGTTTACTATCGCGTGCTGGGAAAGCTGGTCACCGACTGGTACCGAATACCCGATTTCTCGCACGGATTTCTGGTGCCCATCTTCGCGGTCTACCTGGTATGGGAAAAGAGGAAGACCCTCGTTGAGACCAGAATTGCTCCCACCTGGAATGGAATTGCGGTGGTCGCGTTGGGGCTGGCTGTGCTGCTGCTGGGAGTTTTCGGAGCGGAACTTTTCCTGGCACGGGTCTCTCTGATCATCGTGCTCGCCGGGCTGGTGCTTTCGTTTGGAGGCTGGGAACTGCTCAGAGAGCTTCGCTTCCCGGTGCTGGTTCTTGTGCTCGCAATCCCGATTCCAGCTATAATTTTCAACCAGATTACCCTTCCACTGCAGATTCTAGCCTCGAAGATGGCCAGCGCTCTTCTTCCTTTATTCGGCGTTCCGGTTCTGCGCGAGGGCAATGTGATTGAACTTCCCGCAATGAAACTGGAGGTAGCCGAGGCTTGCAGCGGCATTCGCTCCCTGATGAGCCTGTTCACGCTGGCTGTCTTCTATGGTTATTTTCTTGAGAAGTCTTTCTGGCGCCGCGCCGTGCTTGCCCTGGCCAGCCTGCCGATTGCCATTGCGGCCAACGCGGTGCGCATTCTGGGCACCGGACTGTGCGTTCAGTATTGGGATCCGGAAAAGGCCATGGGCTTCTTTCACGAGTTTTCAGGGTGGGTAATGTTCTTGATTTCGCTGGGTTGTCTTTTCATCGTGCACCGCATCATGCAGCTATTCCCGGCCAAAGGGAGGCCGGCATGAAGAGCGCTCGCTTCTGGGTCGTTGCACTGCTGCTGGCTGCTGTGGCGTTTCTGCTGCAGGCCCGCGGGGACTCCGACCTGATTCCCGCGAGCGAGCCCCTCGCGCAGTTTCCGGCCGTGATAGGGGAATGGCACAGCCACGATCAGCCGATCGACCAGGAGACGCTCGATGTTCTTGGAGCCGGAGATTTTCTTTCGCGCGTTTATGGCCGGGCGGGCGGGGCACTGCCGATCGGCCTGTTTATCGGATATTTCCCAACCCAGAGAACCGGCGTTACCATTCATTCACCCAAGAACTGCCTGCCGGGCGCGGGATGGGAATTCGACTCGTCGCATTACGTCGATCTGAGGGATGATAATGGAAAATCACACCGGGTGGGCGAATACATCATTTCCAATGGAGAGAGCAGGGAATTTGTTATTTACTGGTATCAGGCGCACGGTCGGAGCGTGGCCAGCGAATATCTGGCCAAATTCTATCTGGCTACCGACGCAATGCGCCTGAACCGCACCGATGGCGCGCTGGTTAGGGTGATAACGCCGATCGGTCCGCAGGAGGACATGTCGGCTGCAAGGGCGCGGGCCGAGGCATTTACCGCGCAGTTTGCACCGAGTCTTCCGCGCTTCATCCCGGATTAGCTGGATGTTGCACTGCGGGGGATGAAAACGGGGATTGAAGCAAAAGGATTCAGGCTGCAAGCAGATCAGAGGCAGCCAGTGAGGATGTGAAGACAGTGAAACACTTCTTGAAAGCGGTTCGATCGAGGCTTGGTGGCCGGTGGAATCCGGCGAATCGGCGTGGATTTATTTGGGCAAGCATGCTGATTGTAGCCGTGGCTTTGCTGGGGGGTTGCCACGGCGATCCCAACGTGCGGAAGCAGAAGTATTTTGAGAGCGGAAAGCGATATAGCGCCGAGGGCAAATACAGAGAAGCGGCCATCCAGTATTCGAACGCTCTGAAGATCGACAAGACCTTTGCCGATGCGCACTACGAGTTGGGGCAGACATTGGAGCATCTGGGCCAGTTCAACGCGGCGTACGGCGAATTCGTTCGGACCGTGGACCTTCAGCCGACGAACTACAAGGCTCGTATCGACCTTGGAAGCCTGGCTCTTGCCGGGGGGAGAGTCGACGACGCGCAAACTCAGGCCAAGGCAGTGCTGGCGGTGCAGCCGAACAACCCAGACGTTCATGCGCTGCTGAGCGCCATTGCGCGCAAGAAAGGGCTGATCGATGAGGCGCTGACGGAGATGAACCGTGCTCTGGAACTCGAACCCAACCGGGCGGCGTTCCATGAGGATCTGGCGCTGCTTGAGTCGAGCGATCCGACCAAGAGTTCCGCAGAGGAAGCAGAGATGAAGAAGGCAGTCGCTCTGGATCCGAAATCGGTGAACGCCAAGCTGTTGCTTTCGGGTTTCTATGCCCGGAGCAAGCGCTGGCCGGAGGCCGAGCAGGAAAGCATGGACGCAATCAAGACCGATTCGAACAGCATTTCGGCTCGGACAAGTCTTACTCAGATTTATCTTGCGCAAAACGAACCGGCCAAGGCCGAGGAAGTTCTCCGCCAGGCGTCGCTTGATCTTGCGAACAATCCGCAGGGCGTGCGCTTGCTGGCGGATTACTACGCCGCCACCGGGCAGATGAACAAGGCGAAGGTGGAGTTTGCGCGCATCTCCTCGAAGTACTACAAGAACACGTCATTGCAGAAGGCATACATTCGCGTGTTGCTTCAGACGAAGGACTTTCAGACGGCGCAAACCTCGATCGCCTCGTTAATGAAGATTAGCCCCAAGGATCCTGAAACCGCAGGATTGAATGGAATCGTTCTTCTGAATAGCGGCAAGACCATTGACGCCGTAATCGCCCTGCAGAATGCTACGAAGAATTACCCGAAAGACGCCTTCATTCAGTATTGGCTGGGTAAGGCTGCGTCGGCCAAAGGGGACGTAGCTTTGGCTGAGTCGAGCTTTCGCGAGTCTACGAAGCTGAATCCGGCAGGTGTGGATGCACAGCAGGAGCTGGCGCGAATCGCAGCCCAGCGCGGAGACATTAACCTGCTGGCCGATGTGGCTGACAAGACAATAGCTGCGACGCCGCGCTTTGCCGGCGGCTATGTGTGGCGCGCGATCGTGGAGATGACCCACAACCAGCCTGACAAATCTGAAGCCGACCTGAAGACAGCAATCGCCGTTTCTCCGCGCAGCCCGCAACCCTATCTGCAACTGGGCAAGCTCAAGCTGTCCCAGAAGCACTATCCGGAGGGTGACGCCCTGCTGCAGCAGGCTCTGGATCTGGATCCAAACTCCATTCAAGCCCTACGCCTGCTGATCAGTTCCGACCTGGACGAGAAGAAGCCGGCCAAGGCGCTGGCCAGGCTTAACGCTCAAATCGCAAAAAGCCCCTCAAACAGCGGTCTCTACGATCTGCTGGCCCAAATGCAGGTGGATGACAAAAACCTCGATCAGGCGTTGGCGGCCGCCGAGAAGGCCACTCAGTTGAACCCCTCCGATGGGGATGCCGTGATGCTGTATGCGAAGATTCAAGTCGCACGCGGGCAGGTGCCCAGCGCTATTGACGCCTGGGAAAAATGGTTGCATTCGCATCCCGCCGATCCCAGGGCGCTTTCACTTCTTGGGATGCTCGAGGATGCGCGAGGCAACTTCGGAAAGGCGGAGGACTATTACAAGCATGCCCTGCAAATCCAGCCCAATCAGCCATTGGCCGCCAACAATCTTGCATACAGGATGCTTGAGAACGGCGAAAACGTGGATGTGGCCTTGACCCTTGCGCAAACGGCCCGCCAAGGCATGCCAACCTCACCCGACACCGCAGATACGCTGGCGTGGGCCTACTACCACAAGGGGACCTTTGCCTTTGCCCGCGATCTTCTGGAGGACGCGCTCAAGACGGAGCCGAACAACGCACTGATGCAGTATCACCTGGGAATGGTATACGGCAAGATGAGGGATAAGAGCAACGCGGCGATTCACTTGAGGAAGGCCCTGTCGCTCGCGCCCGATTCGCCGACAGCAAAGGACGCCCGTACAGCGCTCCAGGGGCTGGGTTAGGCGCCCGTAAACACTAACTGGCAGCCGGTTCAAGCGCGAATTGTCGCCGGTGGCCACCGAATGACTCAATCGTAATGAACCGCGCGCGGATTCGCACGCGATCGGGGCCGGTATCTTCATGTCGAACACCAGGACAATAGCGCGAAACACAGGCTGGTACGGCCTCGAAAATGTGATCAGCGCTGTTGCGACGCTGTTTAGTTCGATTGCTATCGCTCGTTACCTTGGCCCGTCAAAGATGGGCTATATCATCTATGTCCAGTTCATCGCCTCGATTGTCGGCAGTCTGGGCGGACTCGGCATTCCCTCTACGACCTCTAAATATATGGCCGAGTTTATCGGCATGGGCGACCGGGGAACCGCGCGGTACATCTATCTCCGCACCATGCTGTTGCAGATCGTGCTGGCCACGCTGGCCACTGGAGGCATTCTTTTTTGGGTGCTGCGGGACGCCTCACCGGATTACCGATTGGCCTGTGCCCTGATTGTGCTCAGCATTTGGCCAGCGATGGTCAACAACATCTCGGCGATGGCCAACGCGGCAACCGAGGAGTTGTCGAAGAACATGCCGGCTTCGGTGATTTCGATCCTCGTCTTCCTGGTTGCCATCCTCGCAACAGTAGTGTTGAAGTGGGGAGTGGTCGGAGTGGGCGCCTCGATGCTATTGATGCGCGGCGTCGATTTTCTTATCCGGCTCGTTCCGACCATGAAACGAGTGCTCACCTGGGAAACAACTCATGTTCATCCGGCTGGGCTGAGCGGGCGAATGATCGTCTTTTCTTTCCAGAGCGTCGCCACCATGGTTGCCTCACTGATTGTGTGGGAGCGCTCGGAGTTCTTTCTGCTGAAGCACCTGTGTTCGGACATCCGCCAGGTAGCGTACTACTCCGTTGCATTCAGCATGGCCGAACGGCTCCTGCTAACCGCAACGATCTTCTCGTCGGCGACCAGCGTAACGATCTTTGCCCAGTATGGGCGCGACAAGTCCCGGCTTCCCGAAATGACGGCTTCCGCCTTTCGCTACATTGCAGTGTCGTCGATTCCGCTACACTTTATCTCCGCCGCCCTTGCCGCCCCGGTGCTGCTTCTGCTCTACGGCGATAAGTACACCGGAGCGATGATGGTGGCGACGGTGGCTCCCCTGCTGTGCTTGCCAAAGGCCTTCATCGGTCCTGTGAGGAGCCTGTTGCAGAGTTCGGAGCGGCAGAGTTATGTCATCGCCGCTACCGTGCTGGCCGGCATCGTGGATGTGGCCGTGGCCTGGTACCTCATTCCCGCTCATGGCGCGGTTGGCGCATGCATCGGAAGTGGAACGGCTCAAGTAACGGCCATCGGACTTATGTGGGCCATCGGCATCTACCTCTACAAGGTGAAACTTCCCTGGCTGCAGGTTGCAAAGATCGTCGTTATCAGCACCCTTGCCGCGCTGACAGCGCACTTTGTGGCCGTGCAATTCACCCCACTGTGGGGCATTTCATTGGGTGGGAGCGCTTCGCTAATTGTCCTTTTTGTGCTTTTCTATCTGTTGCGCGTGTTTGAGCCGGAAGATCGCAATCGCCTCGGCATCCTCACCGGGATGCTCCCGAATCGACTTGCCGCGCCGGTAAAGGCTATTCTACTTATACTGATTCGACCGGAATGTAAACCCGCAATTTCGACTGGCGTCTAAAGGAGCAGAGCCGCGCGCGAGGGGACGAAGCAAGCACAAACGGCAACGGCCGCGCCATTGCCGATCGATCTCAAGCCGTCGCCGATCCAATGGAGACCGGGCATGAGGATTAGTGTGGTCATTCCCGCCTACAACGCATCAGCCTTTTTGCCCCGTTGTCTCAAGTCGATTTTCGCGCAGACTCTCCCGCCGGATGAGATCATCGTCATCGACGACGGTTCTACCGACAATACGGCAGAGGTCGCCGCGGGAATGGGAGCCAGAGTCCTGAGTCGTTCGAATGGCGGAATATCCGCTGCCAGAAATCAAGGCATCCGGGAGACGTCGAACGAGTGGATCGCACTGCTCGACGCCGACGATTTGTGGAGGCCGGAGAAACTCGAGCGCCAAGTCGCTCGCATTCGCCCCGAATCTGTGCTCGTTTATACCGGCATCCGGATGTTCGATGAGAACGGAGTTCGCGCGGAGAAGCCGGCAGTCGAGGAAGCCCTGGTGCGGAAGGTGCTCCGGTATCGTAATCCGATCGTTCCATCGAGCGCCCTGCTGAGAAGAGAAGCCGTCTTGCGCAGCGGAGGGTTTCGCGAGGATATTCGCGCGTGCGAGGACTGGGAGATGTGGTTTCGTCTTCAGCATCTCGGGCAGTTTGAAGCCATTGCCGACCCATTGACCGACTACTATATTCACCCCGAAAGCCTCAGCGCCAATCCTGGAATTATGCTTCGAGCGCTTGATCAAATCATTGACACCACGCTGCTCGCCGGCCTGCATGGATTGGATCGATGGGTGTGGAGGCAGCGGATTCGGGCCGTGCAACTGGGCTGCGCAGGGTTGATCGCAAGGGAAAACGGGCTCAAGAGTGAACTTGACTATATGTTTCAGTCGCTGTGCGAGTGGCCGTCACCCTTCTGGCAACCCCGGCGCTTTGCGATGTTTGCGGTAAGCGCAAGAAACAGATTGCTCCAGCGCAAGGAAGCGTAATGGTCAAGAGACTCCGGACTATAATATTCATTTCGAGCGAGTGCGGGCTATAATTGAGCAAACTTCATCGCCAGAGTTCGCTTCATCCCCGGGAGAAGAGAATCACCTTGACCTCAACGTCTGCTCCATGTCCAATGTGCGGAGCTTCCAACTCTAAGCACCTCGCATTCAAAACGCTATCGGGAAAGACCTATGCTCTTGCGGCCTGCCCTCGATGTGGGCAACACTACTGCGACCCCGCGCCTACAGCAGAGGAAATAGTTGGGTTCTACCAGGGAGATTTCCACCGGGAACTCCGCCAGGATGGGGACACGGAGAAAATCCTTGGGCCAAAGTTTTCGCGATATCGCAACTGGGTGGTCGAGTTTTTGAAAGGCGGCCGCAGCATTGATGTGGGAACGGCGACGGGACTCTTTCCATCGCTCCTCAAAGAGGCTGGCTTTGATGCCGAGGGTGCTGAATACAACCGCGCCAGCGCGGAGTGGGGCGCCGAACATTACGGCATTCGAATCAGGCTGGGAGGCTTGGAACAGATCGCATCGGAGTTGAGTTCTTACGACCTGATCTCAATGACCGATGTGCTCGAGCACACCGAGCATCCGTTGCGCGCCTTGCAGGCTGCAGGCAGATCCCTCAAGCCTCGCGGCTATATGCTCATTACATTTCCAGATATCCTTTCGTTCGAGTCGGCGTACCAGCGCACCGTTGCGAGGCTGACCGGCCGCGACTGGATATGGGAGTGTTGCCGCATTCCGCGGCATGTGTGGGAGTTCACGCCGGACACTGCTCGCGCGATGTTCGACAAGGCAGGCTTCGATGTCGTGGGTTTCAGGCGATCTCAGGTAACTTCCGAGCGCTTTCCAGGCATGGCCGGCCTGCTGTGCCTGCCGCTCCAGGCTCTCACCTTTTCTCTGCTGGCCAGCTTGATCGGATCGCAAATGGAATTCATGTTAAGAAAGCGAGCCTAGAACACGCATGAATTCCTTTGTGTGCTACTGATCCGGATTTGGAACGCGGCGTTCCATTTCGGTGGGAGCCTTTGCATTGCGCAATGTTTGAAGTAAGCGCGAGGAACCTATTTCGCCGAAGCGAGGAAGTCCTATGAGCAGAAAGCCCCGGATCCTTCTGATCCCTAACGTGGCCTGGTGGATTATCGGCGAAATGGGAAAGCAGATCATTGCGCGCTTTGGCAACAAGTATGACTTTTACTTCGTTCCCGAGACGATTCTGGAGAGACGCCCCGAACTGCTCCGGACCCTGATCCCCGCAGTAGATGCGATCCACTGCCTCAATGAGTCTTCAATCGAGTTGTTCCAGGGATTCGACCAGCAGACGCTGCCTCCGATCGCGACTTGGATCCATCATGTGACCGAGTGGTCGCCTCAACACCAGATGGCTGTCGACTGGAGCTCAGCGTTGACGGTCTGCACTCGCGGATGGAAGGAGTATCTCGATCAACGCGTCTCAGGCAACGTATCTGTCACCGTGGTTCCGCACGGCGTTGACACAGGTTTCTTCCAGCGGACGAGAGTTAATCCGAAACGCTTTGGGATTCCCGCTGGTCGCTTCGTGCTAGGCTTCACAGGTTTCAAAGGGAGCGACTTCGACAACCGCAGAAAGGGCACCGATGTTCTTCTTCGGGTTGCCCGCAAAGCTGCCGCCCTCATTCCCAATTTGCACGTGGTGCTGGGCGGCCCTGGATGGGACGAGGAAATGGCGGATCTTACGGCTCTGGGAATTTCAGCCAGTGCGACAGGCTATATTCGCAGAACGGATCTCCCGGCTTTGTACTCTGCGTTCGACGTATTCCTGCTAACCTCCCGCTTTGAAGGAGGGCCCTGCACCGTGTTTGAGGCAATGGCTTGCGAGACGCCCGTTGTCTCCACAAGGGTGGGTGCCGTTCCCGACCTCATCGTCGACGGAGTCAATGGCTATAGCGCCGAGCCGAACGATGACGAGTCGCTCTTGTCGGCCATCGTTGCCCTTCATCAGTTCCCTGAGAAGAGACTGGAAATAGGCCGCAATGGCAGAGAAACGGTGTCCAGGCGTTCATGGGAAGCAGTGCTGAGCCCTCTGGAAGGCGTATACGACGAATTGATCGAGCACCGGCGCAGCAAAGGCTCGCCGCTGCCAGGTCCGGCCTGGATGAAAGATCCGGATGCCTTTCTGAGAGCAAGTTGTGCCGCGGATGCCTTGGCAGGCGTAATATCGCGCGTCCGGAAGCGAACTTTATCCGTCTCCAAAGGCATTGAATTATTGCGCGAGATGCTGCACAAGACGTCTATCGTCGATATCGCGAAGGGCGCGGCAATGGTACGGGGAGCAAGCTTTAGAACTCCCGCCAGCGCTCATGTTCCCCCGCATTCAAGTCAAACGAAGTAGGCGCTTCAGCCTCTGCTTTCTCTGGTAGTGCTTGGTCTCTGCGAATTCCTTGCGCATCGCGACTAGGCCGCCCAGCAGTTCGGCGCGATAGGGCTGCGCCTGGGGGTACTTAGCGATAATGTGGTTCCAGACAACATTGGTCTTGTGCATCTGTTTGACGGGGTCAGCGCTCCCCGCTTCAGGATGACGGTTGTAATGCATCAGCACCTCCGGCACCACACCAAACGGGACAACGCTCAAGCAGCGAAAGTGGAAGCAGGTGTCTTCAGCTCCCCATTCAACCTCAACATCGAACCCTCCGAACTGTTGGTAAAGGTCCCGTCTTACGATCGGCGTGGAGGTGATGCTGGGCTGAAAGATGGTCAACTTCCCGGTGACCGGCTTGCGGACTACAAAGCCGGCGCGGTGATGCTCCTGAATCCAGAAGTCTTGAGGTGCGTAGGAAAGATGACTTCGGCTTGCCACTATGCCGTTAGCGATATCTGAAAAGTCAGTCAAAACAAAGTGAACCTCGGGAACCTCGTTAGCAAGCCGAAGTTGTTTCTCGAGTTTGCTCGGAAGCCAAAGGTCGTCCTGATCGCAGAACGCAAGCCAGTTCCCCTTCGCCTGGAGCGCCCCGGTGTTCCGTGCCGCGGATGCGCCGAAATTCTGCGTCCGAATCAAGACCACGGAATCTTCGAATGTTTTCACGACTGACACTGTGTTGTCTGGAGAGCCATCGTCGACGATGATGATCTCGGCTGGCCGAACCGTCTGCCCCAAGATTGACTTCAGTGTCTCTGCGATGAACTTGGCGCCGTTATAGACCGGGATGATGACTGAAACGGAGTTCGAGGGGTGGGATGGATCAAAATCGCATGAGCCCAGCGACCGTGAATCTCCAGTCATTTCGCTTCTCCGAAACCCGATGCCTACCCTCCCCACATACGGGCTGCTAGTGGGGAACGATAGTCCATCCCTTCGCTTGGCGGTCCCATCTTGCTGGGATCGGTAACAAGAGCTATACCCGGCAAAGCCGCCAATCGAACCGTGAACTGGATGAATCGCCAAGGTCGCCTGCACTGCCGGACGCAGTGATCCGCCAGTGCTCGAGATTGAAAACAAGCTGCATCGGGTACTCGACGCAGGCTTTGGCGAAGACCTCGACCGCAGGCGTGTTGGCAACGCTGCTTCGATTCACGATTGCCTGTAGTGTAGCAGAGGGCCGCTTGTATCCTTTATTAGCTGCTTGTATCCTTTATTAGCTGCTTGTATCCTTTATTTGCTTAGGGGAAGTTGTTTTCGTCGGGTTGAGATCTTGGCGCATGGGTTACACATGGCTGGAGATGGAGAAATGGGAC
>Ga0302140_10009429_pt1 | contig 12106 bp, 12 predicted proteins | sample I_Bog_E1_1_FD_202095 | JGI IMG/M metagenome (GOLD analysis project Ga0302140, IMG submission 202095) | Peat permafrost microbial communities from Stordalen Mire near Abisko, Sweden - I_Bog_E1_1 | ecosystem: Environmental > Terrestrial > Soil > Wetlands > Peat | place: Sweden: Abisko, Stordalen...
AGGGTTTGGCAGGGAAGCAGATGGCCAACCACAAGGAACGCCAGACAAGAACCCTTTCCTTAACATTCAAACCATTGATGGGCATGCAGTGTCTGGCGATCGCGCATTTCGAAATGGCTACATTATTAGTAAAGAGGGGATAACAATAGGTCTCACAGGAAGCAACATAGCCGGAATGAAATTTGCTAAGCTCGCACCACGTCTGACAAATTCAAGTACCCCATCGAGCAATTCACGTGACTGGGCCGCGGTCGAAGTGTGTATGTCAATAAATGGTGCTGCCTGTACTCCAGGTAGTGGTTTAATCGACACTGGAGTTGCACAATCATACATGACGCTACCACTGGGGACGCTCGCCAACAGAACTATCTACCCACTGCTGGACAATGGCTCAACTGTTGACATACAGTTTGGCTCGCCAGGAACGATTGTTGCTTGTGAAAACTTTACCGTCGGTGATGAAGACGGAATTGAGGAAGGGATTGTTCCATCGTCCGTGAGGCTGTCTTTGGCGGATCCAAGCACAAATCCTCCACATGTAAACACGGGAAGGCACTTTTTAAGAGGTTGGAAGCTTGCATTTGATGCTGTGGAGGGACGGCTTGGGTTTGGGCCTGTTAAAGACACAGATGAGTCTCCAATGATATGAGAGCGAATGAGTCGCAAATACGATTCCTGTGTTTCCTTCTCGGTATTCGTTTGCACTTGCTCGGCTCTTTAAAGGGGATCTTCAGGGAGGCGATATCGCCCAGAGCAGATTAGCGTCGGAGCATGATGACATCCCCACTTCAAGCGACCTTCCTTCTCAAATGTCCAGAAACATCGCACGTCTACTCCGCAGACCGATTGAGAGACTCTATTGAGTACATACATAATTGCTAGTGATGGATCGTAGACAACAGCGCAAGATCACACGGAATCGAGAGTTCCGAGCCTGCACGCTATGCCGGAAATCAAAATTGAAGTGTGACCGTCAGCTCCCGTGCTCTGCCTGCGTACGGAGAGATGAAGCAGGATCATGCTTCTACGAAAGAAAGTCTGAAGGGTCAGAGAACGAAAGATCCCGTCGGTTGCAGGCCGAGGCAAAGCTTGAGCACCTCGAGCAGCTTGTGCAGCAGCTTTCTCAGACCACACAAACGTTCACAAGCCAGGAAGACACAGATCCAAACGCGGACCAGCCAATGATGCGCCAAGCTCCCCAGGAATCCATTCCAAATGGCGCAACGCACTGGTCCGCAATGCTCGAGGACATTGAAGACCTTCGAGCAACAATGAACGCGGATGATGAAATTGGAGGGGGGAACATTGATGTGGACGGCAATGAAGACGACGACATGAGCATTCTTTTCGGGGCAACAAATCCACTACCTTTTCACCAAATACTCTCTCAGTTCTTGCCCCCAAGAAACGAGACAGACCGCTTAGTCGCAGCCTATTTCAGGGCAAAAGCTGTTGCAGCGCCATTCATCCATTCCAGGCAATTCAGCAGACTTTACCAGCTGTTCTGGGATAATCCGTCTACTGCGTCTCCACTTTGGACTTCGATCTTATTCTCAATTCTCGACATAGCCTCCAGAACCATCTCAACAAGCCAGTTAGTCTCTAGTGAACTTGAAGTCCGTCGTTTCTCGGCAGCTGCTGCTCATTGCTTAGCTGTTGGACAATACTACAAGCCTCAAAAGCTCGCAGTTGAAGCTTTACTACTCTATGCACAAGCAAGGTGTATCCTAAGTGTTGATATCTCTCCGGACATTGCAGTCGTTTTCGGAACGCTTATCCGCACGGCAACAGTCATGGGCTACCACAGAGACGCTGGCTCTCGAGAAGGTATATCACCATTCGACGCAGAGATGCGCCGAAGAACATGGTCTCTCTGTATGCAACTCGACTTGTTAGTCTCGTTTCAACTCGGAATTCCAAGCAATATCCAATTTCCGACCTGGGACACACATCCGCCCACCAATCTCCTAGTTGTAGATTTTAGTGAGAAATCAACAGAACTTCCTCCAGCAAGGCCACTTGGAGGGCATAGCGAGATGGTATTCTATATTGCGAAGCACAAGCTCATGGCTGTCTTCGAAAAGATTCTACGGCACGCGCTGTCTCCTAGCCAGTCGACTTACGACCTCGACTTAATTGATGCAGAACTTCGAACCACATACAACGAACTTCCAACCGTCTTCCATCCGCAGTTTATGGCTGACTCGATTGTTGATACCCCATCCCTAACTGTTACCCGGCTCTGCGTCAATGCTCTGTATCAGAAATGCCTCTGTGTGCTACACCGTCGACATGTCATGGAGGGGAGAGTCCAGAGTATCCAGTCATGTTATGATGCTTCTACTGACCTGGTACGGAGGTTTGTAGACGTGTACCCGGAATTCGAGCCGGGAGGACAGCTGGAGACAGAGCGATGGTTCAGAGGCAGTCTCACCTGGCATGATTTCCTGCTGGGCTGCATGGCACTTTGCCTCACCGTTTGCTCAACAAGACATCGAATTGAGGCGCAGTCCCCAATTAACATAGTTGATGTTGTGGCTTCACTGGACGTATTATCGAGCGCCAAGGCTGTGATCGAGCAACATAGGACCAGCCGGGACTCCCGCAAGGTGCGGCGACTGATTGAAGGTATTATTTCGAGCTTTGGACCTCAATACATAGAATCTACAAATATTTTTCAAACATTGGGAAATAGCGGCCAAGACCTAGCACCGAATTTGCAGCTTCACGCCATGGCAGCTGCTCAGGAAGTCGATGACTGGGCGTGGGATGACAATACCATCATGCCGATGGAAGATCCCGCATGGACATACATGCAACAATTTCTTGAGCTCCCAGATGATATAGCTGAATCTTAAGAATAGTTTTTGCTAAAACTTTCCTGGTGTGGATAGAGCTTCGGGGTAGTCGGGTGAATCGGGTGAGAGAGCACGTGACTCGGGTGAGAAAAGGGGCGTCGGACTTGAAGGCAGAAAAAGCGTCTAGCTTCCAGATTTGATTTGCCTTTTTCTCGGCCCTATCGGATTAAATCCATGAGGTTCCCTATATATAAGCGATCAATGAACCTCTCCCAAGCTGTCTGCATTGAAGTTCAACAGTCCACACACAGCAACAATGAGCTCCCCAGAAGTCATTCTGGTCACAGGTGGTAACACTGGCCTTGGTTTCGAAACCATCAAAGCACTGTGTAACTCTGACAAAAAATACGATATCCTACTCGCTGGTCGATCCCTCACAAAAGCCGAGGAGGCTGTCTAATCTGCTTCGAAGGAGTTTCCATCTTCGCCCAGCAAGCTCTGGCCACTCCAGGTCGACATCGAAGACGACAAATCTATCAAAAAAGCATTTGAAGAAGTGGAAACCAAGTTTGGGAGGGTTGATGCACTCATCAACAATGCCGGTACGTAGACCCAAAAGCACAACCATTCCACACGTACTGACCGATCATAGGTGTTCAACTCGACCAGCAACTCACCGCAGGGAAAATGACCATGCGTGAGATGTGGAACCAATCCTGGAACGTGAACACTACCGGCACTCAAATCATGACGACGATCTTCGTACCCCCACTTCCCAAATCCAGCAATCCTCGCCTCCTCTTCATCACAAGCGGCATTTCGACGCTCGAAGGCACATCAAACATGGCGCTGGCGATCAACCACTACCCTCCCAAAGGCTGGCCGAAGATCAATTTTGGCATCCCGGCATATAGAGCAAGTAAGACGGGCATGAACATGATGATGCGGGAGTGGTACAAGATATTGAAAGAGGATGGTGTGAAAGTGTGGTGTATCTCTCCAGGCCAGCTTGCTACTGGACTCGGGGGAAGCGTGGAGGTGAATAAGAAGATGGGTGCTAAGGATCCGGCAGATGGTGGGAAGTTTGTTTGTGCTGTTGTGGAGGGACAGAGGGATGCTGATGTTGGGAACGTTGTTTCGAGGGATGGCGTGCAGCCTTGGTAAGGGAAGCTCTGTGATTGGGATCTGATTCTCGAGGAGCGTTGTTGGGAAGATATTTGTTGTATCTGTATATGACCTATTTTTTTCTGCTGGCAAAAAGATTTAGCCTCATTCTCTACTCTCTAAGTTCTGCCTTGGCATGTTGGAAGTCGACACCCAGCGTCGTCATTCAAGTGCCGATCTGGCATTCGAAAAATGTACTTGCTAATAATGCTCATCACAGATTGTTAAATACTTTGGGTAAGTTGGCAAATATTGACGGGTTCTTTTCATTCGGCATTAGCACTCATGTTGACATGTTGGGAAGCTTCTGCAAGGTCACGATCTTCCGGTTTTGGTATGTTGGAAGTCAAACAGAGCTTATCCGATGCTAATATGGTGCATAAATGCACTTAGGATGTTGGTGCCAGTTGTATCTCGAGAATAATCTAGAACCAACTGATTAAAGTAGATGAACAGAATCGATCGGTGGGCCCCAGAACTAGAGATCTATGGAAAGGCCACTTCTGCTTCTGCCTTCTATCAATTCCACATTTCGCAGGTCTCGTCGGTTCGAAATCACGACCTCGAAAAGTAACTTGCCCACGCCCACGCCAAAGAAACATGCAAACAAAATTCCTATACTTGTTCATGTTGCCTTTGCTCACTCGAGCCATGACTTTGGAAAGTCCTTTACCGGAACTCCTCGCGAGATAGCTGCAGATACTGGCTTCGTGGACGTCTGTTGTGATGGAAAATGTGACTTCTGCAATCCTAGGATGCCGTGTAAAGTAGGCGCCACCAATCCATACTTCAAATAAATGCTCACCAGATGCAGTCTGATTGCGAAGCGCAACATTCTGGGTGTTTGGGGAATGTGTTTTTTAACAGAGTAAATTCTTGGCTCTTGATGTTCAGTCATGGTGAGACTGACAGTGAGTTCGTCTTAGTGTTGCAACGTCAATCCTGGTCGCTGTGTTTCGATTCTAAGGGAGCGAGACTCAAAGGACGAGGAGACTACAGCAGGATACCCGGCCGAGACCTGGGAATGTGATGCCGGGTTGCTGTACAACACGCAATGCTCAGCATAGTATGCTAGGGAGTATGAGGAGCAGAATTGCGTGTAATTGCTCACTTAGATACAAGCGATATTCTCATTATTGTCGCTTTTACTCGATATGTTAGACCGCCTTCAATTTGAGTCTCCGAAATTTTCTGGAAAATTTAGTACTATATCGTACAGCCTATATCCCTTTATTTCTACCTATTCTGTAGCGCATTAAAACCCCTACCCTCTCGCCTTGTTATCGTGTGCAGCGTGCAGAAGAAGATAGCCATCGAGGCTAGCCCAAGCAGAAAAAATGAAAAGCTCGTTACGCTCGCTTTCGTTGAACTGGGATCATCCTGACTGGCTTCGTATACCAAAGCAGCCAGTAGCACGAATGCAGAGAGATCGTGTCCCACTTAGACTGCATGTGCTCACGTCAGGCGGCACCAAGGCAGCACAAGCTGACCGCAGATGCGCCATATATCCTGCAGCCCCTCGAGAGTCTTTCATTTCTTGGTCCTTGCTTTTCAAACCTTCCACAAGGGAGGCTCATCAAACCTTTCTGTCTTCTCGAAACATCAAGATGGGCACTGCAAGTTCCCCATCATACGATGTAGTAATCATTGGGGCCGGGATTGCCGGTTTGAGCGCGGGTATCGCCCTCACCCTCAAAGGCCACAAAGTTACAGTAATTGAGCGAACGTCGTCTCTCCAAAGCATAGGTTCCATACTGCTTATCCCTCCCCAGGTCTCACGACTCCTTGACTCCTACGGTGTCTTCAAACGCCTGTTTGAAAAGGATACCGTAAGAGATGGACTCGATTGGTTGCGGTATGCAGACGGCTCTGTCCTGGGAAGATCAGATTTCACGTGGCAAAAAGGGGTTTATGGATATCCGTATGTATTTTGGATCTAAGACAGCCTGATGAGACTGCATCGCTGACAAGGGGAGCAGAACTTTGGCAGCACCGAGGTCTCAATACCAGAGTGTCTTGTATGAGCGAGCTCTAGAGCTTGGGATCAATATCCGTCTCGGTTGCAAAATTGAAGAGATTGATCAGAACGGTCCATTCTTGAAGTTAGAAGGCGGAGAGGTGGTGACGGCTGACCTTATCGTTGGTGCCGACGGTATGCACACATCTCATACCGGCTGAGGTTCTTTTTCTCACTTAGCTCCCCCAGGTGTGAGATCTAAAACCCGTGCAGTCGTTCTCGGAGAAGATATTGAACCTATTCGTGGAGACAAGTCCTACTTGTGCCGAGCAGACGGTGCTGCAATGAGAGCAGATCCACTGACAGCACCACTCATGGAAGCAGGCACACTGAGATCATGGTGGGGTCCTGGAAGGCACCTCATTGCACTTCCACTTCGTCAAGAAAATCTGTATGACATGATTGTTTGCTTTGACGAAGCATACGAGGGGAAGCCAGACACTCCACTACATACAAATTGGAACAGCAAGGGAGACGTGGAGCATTTAAGAAATGCTTTTGCTGATTACGAACCCCGTCTGAGAAGGGCACTGGATTATGTATCGCCAGATGAGTGCAGGCTTTGGAATATTTTGTCTCTTCCTGATCTATCAACATGGGTAAGTACAAGTGGCAAGGCGGTTCTTCTTGGAGATGCAGCTCATGCTATGCGTCCGTATCTTGCACAAGTAGGTTTTTCCTCCCTGTAGATGTAAAATTTCAAGCTCATCAGAGCACTAGGGAGCAGCTATGGCAGTTGAGGATGGGGCAGTATTTGCAGAATGTCTTTCACGGGCAAAAACAGTTGACGAGATTCCAAAAGCGGCAAAAACGTATGAATCAATTAGGAAGCTGAGAGCAGAGAAGGTGAAGAATATTTCGGAAGAGAGCGGAATTGAAAAGCATTTACCGGATGGAGACAAACAGCGCCAAAGAGACGAACAAATGAAGGTAGTGATGAACACGTTATTGCAGAAACTTCCTGCGAAGGGTGAGGAAAACATGCACCCGAGTCATTGGATGATGGGGTATGATGTGGTTGGACACGTGAGCACTTTTGAAGTATTTGTTGACTTTTGCTGACTGTTCAAAGGCAAATACTGAGCTGGACAAGGTATTTGGAAGGGAGGAAGCTACATCTGAGAACCCCATCAGCATCAGTGAGAAACAGAACGCATATACGCTGGTTGGTTGATATCTGGAAGCTGAAAAAGGATCGACAAGGAAAAGAAATTCGTGGTCTTTATGTGTTATTTGGTCTTCTCAGGTTTAAAAGCTTACCTTGCACCGCCTTTTTCATGAAGAGAGATGTCACCTACGTCTCTGAACTTGATTGGCTAATACCAAAATATGTGGGAAGGATATTCGGTCGGCTTTAAAGCTACAAGGTTTACAAGCTTGCGTTCCCTGCTCTTGGATCTTTTAGTTTCTTTGCCGAGTTTCGATCAATCCATGAAGTCGTTCCCACCCCGCTGCCACCACACAAAACCACAGCGCTCTACGGATACTCTCCAAATAAACACTTCTCAAACGGAACACTGGAATTAATGATCGCTTCAAAGACTCCAACAGCAATGATTTCCGGCAATCTTGGTTTCGTGGCGCTGGACGCATTCACGGCTGCCTGAATAACCTCTTCATCTCGTGATGGGACGTCCACAGCTATTTCAAATCAGCGCCTATTGCCCAAGCTCTTCTCAATGAGCATGAAATTACTCACAATCAATAGTAATCTTGAATCGGGTAGCTTCCCTCACATATCCTGCCCTCTGCGCTCAAAGATTCAAGATCTGGGTATCCACAGCGTCGATCCTGTCGCGTACTTCAGTCAAGGAATCACAGCACAGCGTCCCGTTCGGGAGGATGAAAGTTGGAGAAGCCCATGGAATACTTCGATTTACCGCAATTACAGATGGTGGGAGTTCTGGGAGAGGAGTAGAGTAGCAGGGGAGTGCGTAGTCCGTGGTTGTTGAGCAGGGTGCCTGGGAACCGTGTTTGTGAGCATTTGTGAGGGCAAGTATAGCTAAGAACACGATAGCGTTATGCATTTTACAGTTCAAACGATGCATCAAACTTTCTTGGTAATATGAAAAAAAGAGTGTGTAAGTTTGAAGAGAGTTGTGTTTGAGGTTGGGAACCGGGTTCACTGTCGGCTTTACGTCATCTTCCGCTGTATATACCCACATGGCTGAACAACGGAAGAACCTAGTGTAGGGTAGGATCTTGGGCCGTTCGTATCTATAGAATCAAGGTACGAAAATATGAATTACGAGATTACGAAAGCACTTGAGTTTGACAAAGGCTGTGATATGTTGATACTCTACGAGACTGCATTTTCCGACATTAGAGGTATCTAAATCCGCTCTCTACTATCAACACTAACATCATCAGCGTTCTCCACTTCAGCGTTCTCCACCTCAACGTTTTCCACCTCAGCAGCTTCTTCATCAAGCCGTTGAGACTCCGTGACATCGTGTTCTATTTTTCCCTGCAAATCCAAGGTCGGCTTCGACGCCTCAGCCGGCTTGGCAACATTGCTTGAGAGATCAACCACCTGAGCACCCATCTTCTCACTCCATTCTTTACTCTTGAGCATGAAGGGATCCGATTCCGGGTACATAAATGCTGTGAAGATTCGCCCAGGCGACACTTTCCACAAATGACTCCTCAACCTCTCGATCCGTTTCCCCAAAATCGCAAGCACCAGGCCGGCCACCGACAACATAAGCAACGCAAATGCTACAATGAAAGCTGGTATTGCGAATGGGTAATGATATCTGATTTTCTGCACGATTGGCGTGACTTGTATTGGAGCGATGTTCGTCTTTGCAACGTTCATTGGACCAAGAATCCCCTTTGTCCCAACGATAGCGGAAGCAGAATTATCCGTGAAAATCAGATTGGGTATCAGAGAGACCGTCTCCGCATTCTGGGAGAGGAATTGCCATCGAGCCCAGACAGCAATATTATTAGAACCACTGTAGTCTACGCCTGATCCCAACCGTGATCCGCTTACAGTCCAAGCCGTACTCATGGACCCAGCATAGAATTCGCTGCCGGGCAAGTTATCCTCATATATCGCGCGCTGTGATGTCACTGGGGAGAAGTAAAATCCGGGGAGGTAAAGTGATTCCTGTCGTACTGTGGAGACGTTGAGGTTGCCTTCGTATTCGGGAGAGATCAGACCCCAGATTAGGTTGATTCCTGAATTCCTGTATACGCCCCCTGTATTCTCAACCCCCCAAAGTGGTATCGAGTCCTTGTTTGCGTAGGTCTTCTCTTCTATATCTGTGATGACGAGATTGGTAAGAGCTTCTTCGCTACCGTTGTAGGTGAAGGACACTGTTTTGATCGTCGCTTTGACGGCGCTCGCACATGAGTAGATCGGTTGGGACCACGTGCTACCGCTGTCTGGAATGAGGCGGTTTCCGACATCTTGCCGTCTTCACCGATAAAATTAGTACGAAATGCATCAACGCGGTCCGACTACAGCCTAGGATGTTATGAAAGTGGGATAATGTGAGAACTCACTGTGGAACACCAAATATTTGACCACAAGCCATGTAAAGATTGGTCATATTCGCAGGGTCGAACTTTCCTGAAGCTTGGCATGCTATATCTGGTGTGAGACTATGTTGGGTTCGGATATCTGCCAGGATGACACTTACTAATGTTCGCAAACATGTTTGCGCTGACCTTGAACGGATTTGTAGGAACTCCCGAATCTGAAGGTGCTGGCTGTGAGAAGTTACCCGAAGGTGCACCTTCATACAACTCTGCAAGGTAAGACCCAAATTCAGGGGTGATCTGCAAAACACTGGGGCCGAGATCATTGTACGTTAAGCTGGTAATTGAGTAGGTTTTCCCAAGAAATGAGTCGATTCCAGACAGTGGCTTAAAGCCATCTGTAGCATTGAACGGGTCAACAACATTGTAATACAAAGCAGTAAAGGCGTTGCTTTCCCAGGCTGCTTGATATGCTCTTGCGTATAAGTCTGGATTCGCCTGCGAATTGCTAGTGTCAACCTTTGGGACCGCAGGGTTTAGATTGGCGAAGCCTCCTCGGTCTGTCAGAACGAGGTTGCTGATGTAGATGCTGTGACTGGGATCATTTTCTATCGAAAAGTCTAGAGTGAGGTTATTGTTGACGCATATCGTTTCTGGGCCAATGAAAAGGAGATCTTCTTGCCAAGACACTCCGTTGGGAAAGCCATCTGGTATCGTGTGATTCCTGAAGCCGATACTACCTCCTACAGTGTCTACGATAAGCCCCTCGATAGCTTGAAACGTGTCTCCCAGGAGTACACTATCCATGTTTCGAAAGGTTCCAACAGTGTAGAGGCTATTATTATTGTAATCGGTGTTGTTGACCGTCAAATATTGGCGCCATTGAATGTCAAAATAATTCGAGATTGTCGTCCCGTTTTTAGTGCCACTTGAATAAATATCTGTGATGACCTGTGGGATATTCAAATCGTAGCCGGATGGATAGTCATAAGTTATGTTCGAAGGCGCCCAGACAACAATCTCCTCTGTGGCACTGAAGGGGCAGGGCCGAGGAACCATATTAGAAGGGTCCAAATAAATAGCCAAGTCGTCGGCACAGACTCGGGAAAAGGTCGAATTGCCTCGTAGTGGTGTAGCATAGCCATACGCAGATTGGTCTTTGATATATTTGAAAGACGCTGTAGCTGACTCTCCCGGAGCCAAGATTTGGTATAATCCAAGAGGAGTGATGACTGCAGCAATTGATATCAATGTACCAAGGAGCATCATCAAGCGTGAGACCCATATAATTCTGCGAGGAACACCGTTGTTATACGAACTGTCGTCTTGTAGAATCCAAGGCCAGTACGATTTCTGAAAAAGTCGTCCAGTAACAGTCCTGATAGACACGCGTCAGAACAGTTATCATCTCAAGCTTGTTTATTCAACCCTCAGAGTGCCTCACCATGTTGCAGCAGAGTTTGAATCGCCAAGTATTCCAGACAAGATGAACGTAATAATGTTTGGGCTCCAGAGACGAGCTAGGTTTATAAGCTTTCATTCTCCGATTAAATGCCACCCATGGCTACATCGCAAACAAACAACTGGCTTACCTATGAAAAATCCTGCAGCAATAAAGCCTGCAGCGTAACCTACGGTCAAATGAACCATAGTGTCTAATTTGTCGCTCCGGCCACCAAAATCGTCTGTTGTTCCATCAAATGTACACGCAAAATGCAAATGGTTCCTGAACCTGGACTGAATTTCCAACTGGTTCTCTGGCTCCTTTACCCGCTTCCTGAACTATGTGAAAATACGGGGTTCGTTTTGTCGCGTGCTATTCTTGTCTTTGATTCTTGGCAACGGCCTCATGTTTCCCCGCTTACCCCTTCCTTCTCGGCCGCGCTACCTTGGCAAAGTCGAGACCTAACATCGACAAGTTAAGCGAGAGATCTTCTTACAGACGATTGGTCAATGGGAATGATCTCGACCTCGCTCTAGGAATCGAATCCTAGCCAGTTGCATATCAAATTCGACCAAGGTATCACGAGGGGTGCCGCACTTGACGCTCCACCAATGAGAAGCTTAAGCAATTAAGCATAACTGGACATCAATCTATTGCAGTACAAGGAATCAGGGTACCGTTCCGAAAGGTTGCATTAATGATTGCTTGGCAGCTTAGCTGGGAAGTAGAAGCCATTTTCCAGAGCCAAAAAGGTTCGCACTTGTCAAAACCTTCCAACAGCATTCAAAGACTAAAAAAAATGTTCGTCGACGTGTTCACGTTATGGATTATCTTGTATCTTCCGTGTCAGACAAACGCAGCCGCAGTTGTCGATGCCATGATCACACCTGCTCCATTCCTACCAGCGCACGAGAATCTCCGTCGACTTGCACAGGAGCGAAGACTAGAAATAAGGGCTGCGACTACGAGTAACTCCACCCTCGACCCTGAGAATGAGATGATCTCATATTGCTATGCTGAAGGAGGTATTTGCGACCAAGAGCTTTCCATATACCGTGTTTGTCGAGCATCAAACGGCCCCAGCACCCAATCTATCGACTTTCCGAAGCTGGAGGTATGTGAATGCCAAAGTGGCTACTGGGCTGCAGATCAAGCGTTAGTTTATCCCACTATGCATTGGCGCCTCGTGAATTTCGA
>Ga0302140_10009430_pt1 | contig 12105 bp, 15 predicted proteins | sample I_Bog_E1_1_FD_202095 | JGI IMG/M metagenome (GOLD analysis project Ga0302140, IMG submission 202095) | Peat permafrost microbial communities from Stordalen Mire near Abisko, Sweden - I_Bog_E1_1 | ecosystem: Environmental > Terrestrial > Soil > Wetlands > Peat | place: Sweden: Abisko, Stordalen...
AGGAGTTAATCCGCAGAGCAGATTCCACCATGTATCGCATGAAGCAGCAAGGGCGTGGGCACAATGCCTAAGCGGGAGCCCGTTGCAACATGGTTTCCTATAGGAGTACCCCGCGTCGACTTTGACAATGTTTTTGCTTCCTGAGCGGGGACGCTGGTTTACGATCATCGTGTCGGCTCGCAGCCGAGGGAGACATGCCCATGAGATTCCGGTGGCCGGTAACGGTTGTGGTTTTCCTGGCAACTTTTCTTACACCTTGCTTCGCCCATCACATGGCAGTTGTCGTCGACAAAGGTAACAGCGTGGGCACCGTCAGCTCGGCGCATCTTGCCAAAGTTTTTCGCTCCGAGATCAAGAAGTGGCCGGATGGCAAGTCTATCGTACTGGTTTTGCACAAAGACTCCGCTGGCGAGAGTGAAACTCTACGGCGCTTGATCAGAGTGAGTCCTGCCGAGTGGCAAGCCTTGATCACCGCTCACAAGGAGTCGATTCAAATCGCGGACTCGGATGCGGATGTGCTCAAGATTGTGCAATCCACGCCCGGGGCAATTGGGCTGGTGGATGTGCGATCAGTGGATGGCAGCATTAACGTAATCCGGGTGGATGGTAAACTTCCGATGGAGACAGGCTATCTTCCCCACTAGCGCCTTGATGCTTCTTTAACTGCCAGCAAACGAAAATATCTCTGCGTTTTTTTGACATCTTTCGCAATCTGCTCGCGCAGCGCTTCGACCGAAGGGAATTTAATCTCATCGCGCAGCCGGTCGAGGAAGCAAATCTCCACTTCGCTCTGCAGAGTCAGGTCGATGGGATGGAAGTTCAGCAGATGGCTCTCAATGGCAAACGAATCGGCTCCGAAGGTTGGACGATTGCCCACGTTGGTAACGGAATCGAAACGATCATTGCCTACCCGAGTCCTCGTAATGTAGACGCCATCCTTTGGAACAAGTTCTTCATAGCGAGCGAGATTGATGGTGGGCACCGTGTATTTCGAACCGTAGCCGCGACCCCGCTCCGGCGCGCCCAATATGGAGAAAGGACGGGCGAGTAGATGCCGGGCGCGGCTGACGCGACCATCCATGATCAGCTTGCGGATGTGACTGCTGGAAACAGGCTCGCCGCGTAGCTTCTGCTCTGGGTAGACTCTGACATCGAAGCTCATCTCCTGCCCCAACTGCGCAAGCAACCTCACATCTCCAACGGCTTTGTGACCAAAGCGGAAGTTGTAGCCTTCATGAACTTCGCGGGCGCGCAACTTATCTTTGAGAATAAGCCTGGCGAATTCGCGGGGAGTCATCGACGAAAGTTCGGGACCGAAAGTCAGCATTAGCACCGCATCGACCCCGGTGGCCTCGAGCAATCGCAGTTTCTCGGGAACGGGAGTGAGCAGTTTGAATTCAGAGTCTGGCCGCAGGACGCGCGCGGGGTGCGGATCAAAAGTAACGGCCACGGAAGTGGCGCCGGTCTGCCGGGCACGAAGCACGATGTCACAGAGCACGCGAGTGTGAGCGCGGTGGACTCCATCAAAATTACCGACGGTTAATATGGACGGGCCAAAGTCAGCCGGGACTTCGTCGAGTTGGTGGAAGATTTGCATTGCAGTTCGAGAAGCCGATTTCCCAGCTTCTGCTCAGGCGAAAACTCTCTTAAATCTCAAACTCCAGCTTCATTCCGTCGTAGGCCAGCCGCACATGCGGCGGCAACGTGGCATTGGTCGCCTCGTGCGGTAGATCGTGGCAAATATGGGTAAAGAAAGCACGCTTGGGCTTTACGCGATCGACAATCCGTAAGGAATTTTCCACGGTCGAGTGCGTGGGATGCGGCTTGTAGCGCAATGCATCCAGAAACAGAATGTCCAGCCCTTGTAGTTGATGAAACGATGCTTCAGGAATTTCGCTGTGGTCGGTTAAGTAGGCGGCTTTTCCGAATCGAAATCCGTAAATTTCAGCTTCGCCGTGAATCAGGCGCACTGGTTCAAAATGAGCGCCGAAAACTTCTATCGGACCATCAATGGGACGCAATTCGAGCCGCGGCAAACCACCGTATTTGTAATCCGCGTCAAAGATGTAGCTGAACATTTTACGCAGGAAAGCGGCAGCGTCCGGGCGAGCGTAGAGCGGCAACCGTCCGGGTTTATGCGGATAACTGAGGGGACGCAGATCGTCGATGCCTAAAATGTGGTCGGCATGAGTGTGAGTGTAAAAGACGGCGTCGGCTCGAGTGATTCGTTCGCGAAGGGCCTGGGCATAGAAATCCGGCGTGGTATCGATGAGCACAACCTTGTCGGCATATTCGATCATGACCGAGGGACGCGTGCGCCGATCGTGCGGATCGGTGGAACGGCAAACGGCGCAGTTACAGCCCAGAGTAGGCACACCCATGGACGTGCCGCTGCCCAACACAGTGAGCGTGGCCCTCATGTTTTTATTTTTCCTACGCCGCCGATTTGAAACGTCATGCCGATGCGATCACCGACCCGTGGTTCCCGTGGCTGCTCCGGGCTGGGGCGGACGGGAGAGCGCGTTGGTCACCTCGACGTAGGCCATACGCACTTCGTACAGGCTGTTCTGCAGAAAATTTTCCTCCATGGAAGTCAGGTTGCCTTTGGTTTTTTCCGCCAGCAACGCCAAAGTGTCGATGGTTTGGCGCGCCCCGATAATGTCCAGGCGCGGCTGCTCGCCCTGCTGGTGCATCAATCCCAACTGCAACATCGCGGTCATGTAAAGCGAAGCCATAAAACGCTCGAACGTCATCTCCAATTCTTTGGCGGAGCGGCCGCTTAGCTCCACGCGCGAGTCTAATGCGTCGGAGGATTTTCGATAGGCGTCGGCCTGCGCTTTTTGCTCAGCCTCGGTCGGCAACGGAGGCACGTTGGGATCGAGGGGGCTGGCTGCGCTTGCGTCTGAGGTCGCGGCCACAATAGGAGCGGCCTTCGAAGAGGACGATTCTGCGGAAGCATTCTCGTTACTTTTTTCTTTGTCGACACTTTCTTGTTGAAGCGTGTCGTGGCGGGAACTTTCTTGGTGAACAATCTGGCGCAATTCGCCATCCTCGGTGAAGGAGCGGCGATCGGTGACGGTGAAAGCTGGTTCTTTTCTCTTTTCTGCCATAAGTGTGTCCTTAATTTTCGTCTTCAGGCTTGTATTCGATTTTCGTGTTGTCTCGCAGAATCAGTCTTCGACTCCCATGCTTAATGGGCGACCGCGGTGTCAGCGCGGCTGCAACAGGGATTCCTGAACTTGCCTGGTGCCGACGCCCTCCATAGGCAGCTGCGCAACGATAAACTGGAAGCCGCCGATCATGACCTCGCGCCCCGGAATTCCCACCTCGCGCCGGATGTATCCCAGCGCCAAAGTTCGTTCGCCGGACGGGCTCCGTAAAAGCGCGACGCTGGTGATCTCGCCTACTTCTTTTTCGCTGGAAATGATTTTCGAGCCGGGCGCGATTTCGGCCGAGCCGGCGAATTGAAATCCGGTGAACTTACGATGAACATTTCCGCGCGAGCGAATGCGCTCCACAATTTCCTGTCCAACATAACATCCCTTGTTAAAGTTGAGGGCACGCATCTGCTCGGTTTCCTGGGGCAAGTCGCGCTCGCGGATGTCCACGCCAAAGAGCGGAACTCCAGACTGGATACGGCGCATTTCCAGAGCTTCGGTGCCCCCTGGAGTTGCTCCTGCGGCGACCAGCGAATGCCATGTCTTGGCCACATTCTCGGGCGCCAGCCAAATTTCGTAAGACTCATAGTGCGGAAAGTCCGGGATGGATTCCTGCGCTGTTTCTTCACCGCGCACGATCGTGCACGTCACGCAGCCGCAATCGCAGTCACATTGCGCGGCATGCGTTTGCAGGGGCCGCATTTCCGGCACTGCAATTCCGGCGGCATTCAGAATCGAACGCGACTTGGTTCCACCGACGCCAAGCGCAGTCCACCGGTCGTTCGTATTCGACACTTCAACATCGTCCATGATGATGTAATGGTCGAAAGTTGCGAGGAGCGTTTCTAGTTGGCTGCGATCCGTTTCGACGGTGAGCGACTCGGCCTCGTTATGGACGACCATGTCGCCGAGGATGCGGCCCTGAGGATTGAGCAGGAAAGAATAGACGCCATTGCCGAGGGCTAGATCGCGAATGTTGTTAGTAACCATTCCATTCAGCCAGCGCACGCGATCGCTTCCCTTCAGCGAAATCCGGGCGCGATAACCGAGGTCGTAAAGGCCGCAACGGTTCATGAGCGCGTCGAACTCCTGCTGCGGATTTGAGAAGCGGGCAGCCGTGATTGCGCCACAATATTCGACCTCTTGCAGCGGCCGGGTTTTACCCTCCGTGGGCCCTCGAAGAGCTTCTAGGAGTGGGGTTGAAAACATAGGAATATTGATTATAGCGGACCCCTGCCTGATGCAACCGTGATTGACGGCTGGTCTTTCCCGGTAGAGTTCGATAGGGTTCGATGATCTATGCTCGGATGGCGGGCTCGCGGATATTGAAAGTCTTCAAGCGGCGGAGAGAATCTCGTCAATGCGGTCGGGATCAAAACCTTCGAGTACTTCGGCATGCGTGGAGGTGAGAATCACAAGCGTTGGCGTGGTGGAGCTGTGATAGGTTTCGAGCAATGCAATGCGCGCGGCGTCATCTAAACCTATGTTCCGTTCTTCAAAGATAATTTCCCTGGCTTCCAGAAACATTTTCAGCACATCGCAGTAAATGCATCCGGGGCGAGTGAAGAGGAAAACCTTGCAGGGGATCGTTGAATTCACCTTAGGCGTCCTCGAGTTCGATCTCGGTGGAGATTTTTGCGGTTTTATCGAGCATAGCGGAGACCGAACAATATTTCGTCTTGGAGAGGTTGACGGCATCCTCGACCGCTTTGCGCGAAACTTTGCCGCCCACGCGATAGATGAGGCGGATTTGCGTATAAACGGAGGGAGGATCGGCGGCCCGTTCCGCTTCCGCCCGGACTTCGAGGCCGGTGAACGGCTCCCTCTTTTTTTGCAAAATGGAAACGACGTCATAACCGGTGCACCCGCAGAGAGCGATGAGCACCAGTTCCATGGGGCTGTTTCCGGCGGTTTTATCGCCATCCATAACGATGGAATGGCCGCTGTCAGAGATTGCGTTGAAGCGGTGCTTCTCGGTCCAAGTGGCGCGGGCGCTGGTCATGATGCCTTTCGGGGTGTGATGGTTGGCTGAATTGTTGATTTGTGATTGCTGATTGTTGATTAAGAACCTTTTTTCGCGGTTGTTCTTGAGGCGTTGAAAATGGCTACTAACTGATTCGCTTCCGATTTTAGATGCTTTAACATGACATCGGATACTATTCCCGCATCCACTAGCAATTCCAGCCAGAACGCGGATTCGTCGGCCTCTTCGTTGGTTACCGATGATCCGTGCTACCGCTTCCGACGGTAGAGAGCGGATGACACGAATGATGCGCAAGGCAAAGGCCTTAGTTCGAGCCTCAAGGGCATCGGCCTTATTATCCATAGCATTTGTCCTACGAGGATCGGGTGCAATTTCTTATTTGCTGACCCAGAGGCCTTTCAATCAACAATCAGTGATCAACAATCAACAATTTTCACCTCGCAGTCAGTGACCGACATCACAGTCATCGCCGATTATCGGTGCTTGGCTCGGGATGGATCAAGACACGGAACAACTCGGGTGCGGCCTGTTTGAAGCGGATTTCGAGTTCGGTTTGAATATCGTGGACGCGGACCAGCGACAAACTGTCGGACAGCGTGCAGTGGCAGGAAACAAATAAACGGCCGCGGACCCGGGTGATCACGAAATCGTGGACATCCAGGATTTCCGGGAACTGTTTAGCGACGGATTTGAGCTGCCGCTCCAGTTCCGCGTCACGCACCAGTTCTTCGGGTTTCTCGATGGTGGCGGGCTCGCTTTCGATGTGGGTAAGGATGGCGGCGATTTCGGGAACGTCGTGCCGCATGTCGGCTTCGAGTTCGGTAACCTGATCATGAGCATTTTTCAGCGTCATGCGTTCGTCGAGTTCAACGTGCTGCTCGACGTGAAGTTGACCGGCGAGATCCTGGACGCTGATGTCGTGGACGTTCAGGTTGTGGCGCGTGGCCACGGCGCGAATGCGGTCGAATATATTCTCGGAGCGCTGGGCGCGAGGGAGGGGTTGGACCGTAACGTCAGCATCGGGAAGAATGCTGCGCACTGCGGAAGTGACGGCCTCCACTAATTGTTCCGAGCGCTGGAAGGTGACGGTGCGAGCCAAACCGACGGAGAGGTCAGCGAAATATCGATTGCCGGCGCGGCGGATGCGGACGCGGCCGACTTCGAGGACGCCATCCACATGCGAAACTTTGTCGGTGATCTGGGCGCGGACTCCCGCGGGCGCGGCGTCGAGCAGAGCGTCGATGGTCCGCCGCGCCAGACGCCAGCTCACGGAAACAATCACACCGGCTACAAACAGCGCAGCGATGGGGTCGGCGAAGCGGAGCCAATCCAGTAGATAAAGCCGTCCGGCCAGGACCAGCGCCAGACCCAGAACTACAACGCCAGCGGACCAGACATCGGTTGAGAAGTGCAGCGCGTCGGCTTCCAGAGCCTGGCTGTCATACTTGGTGGCGATGCGGCTGAGCGCGCGAGAGCGCCAGTAGTCGACGGCCATGGAGATGAGCATGACCGCGAATGCCCAGACCGAGGGCTCCACTTCAACCCGCCGAAAGAATAATCGAACCACCGCCTCATAGATCACCCAGACGCAGGTCAGCAAAAGCAGAGCGGTTTCGACGAAGGCGGAAAAGTTTTCCACCTTGCCGTGGCCGTATTGATGATCGGCGTCGGCGGGCTTGTCCGAAACTCCTACCGACATATAAGTGAGAAGAGCTGCGACCAGATCCAGCGCAGAATGTGCTGCCTCGGAAAGAATGCCAAGGCTCCCGGTGGTGACGCCGACGATGATTTTCCCGACGGTAATCACGAGAGCAGCAATTACCGAACTCCCCGCCACAGCGCGTTTTTCGGCGCGCATGGCTTTGGGCGAGTAGAGGGCTGGCGTCCCGGACATGATGGGATTATCGGCGATAACCCGGAGATCGGCAAAGAGAATCGGGGGGAGTTGATCTCACGGGCAAGCTCGATATGCTAGGATGCTAGGTTCACGTTGTTCCAACTTCCTGATCTACCAATCCTGGAGGATTTTGTGTATGCGTAAGAGTTGGCTGCTGTGTGTACTGTTGGGAACGATGGCTTGGGGGCAAGCGCAACCTGGGACGGCGGCACCAGCTTCGAAACCGGCGCAGTCGTTGAATGCCGCCGCACCCGCGACCGCTGCCCCTGCCGCGCCTGCTCCTGCCGCGGAAGTACCGGAAGACGCAGTGGTGCTGACCATCACTGGAGTATGTCCTGCGACGGAACTAGCTACCGCTTCGAAAACTGCTGGCGGCAAAACCACGGCGACTAAGACTGCCCCAGCCAAGAAGCCGGCCGATTGCAAGACGACGATCACGCGCAAAGAGTTTGAAAAGATTGCCAGCGGCCTGGCGCCGACGGTCACTCCGCAGTTGAAACGGCAATTGGCTACTGCGCTGCCGAAGTTTATGGCGATGTCGGAAGCGGCGAAGGCCAAGGGGCTGGATAAAACTCCGCAGTATCTCGAAACGCTGAAAGTGGCCAAGATGCAAATTCTCACCAATCAACTTCAGCGCTCGGTGCAGGAGGATGCGGACAAAATCAGTCCGGAAGAAGTTGAAGCCTACTACAAGAAGAATCCCGAGGCTTACGAGCAGTTCTCCGTCGATCGTTTGTTCATTCCGCGCAACAAACAACAACCTGCCGAGAACGCCAGTGACGAGAAGCTGACCGAAGAACAGCAGAAAGCTAAGCAGGAAGCCGACAAGGCCAAGCAGGAACAGGGCGAGCAGGAGCTGACCAAGTTAGCGGACAGCCTTCATGAACGTGCGGTAAAGGGGGAAGACTTCGCCACGCTGCAGAAAGAGGCTTTCGACGCGGCTGGCATGAAGATGGAGAATCCCACGATCAATCTGCCCAAGGTGCGGCGGACTGGACTGCCTCCGGCGCATGCGGCGGTATTCGATCTGCAGCCGGGTCAGGTGTCGGCGGTCATCACCGACAACGGCGGACACTATATTTATAAGGTGGTAAGCCGACAAGTCCTTCCGCTGGATCAGGTGAAAGACGAGATTCACAACACTCTGAAATCCCAGCGCTTGAAAGACATGATGGATAAGTACACGAACTCGTATCACACGGAGACGAACGAAGCATATTTTGGACCTCCGACCCCGACCGGTCCGGGAGGACGGCCCATGCCGCCACACATGGCGCCGCGTATGCCTGCACCGTCTTCGCAGCCTGCGGGCAACGCTGGCACTCCGCAAGCCGCGCCCCCAGCGAATCCGCCGGCGCAAACTCCGGCGCAGCAACCTCCTCCAAACCAGCCGCAGTGATGGCTGAAGTGATGTCGAACAAGAAACCCGTTGTAGTGGTCACCGGCATTGCGGGGAACCTTGGCTCGCGGTTACTCCCCATGCTCGGAGAGTTTTCGGTGATTGGGGTGGATATCAATTCACCCCAGACCGACCTGCCACTGCAATTCGAGCGCATGGATCTGGGCGACGAATCTTCTACCCGGGTTTTGTACGAGATGTTGCGCGACCTGCGACCGGTATCGGTTGTGCATCTCGCCTTCGTGATCGATGCGGTGCGCTCTGGAGTGCTGGATACGGAGCGGATGTGGCAGATCAATGTGGCCGGCACGGCTCGAGTGATGGAAGCCATCACTGAAGCGAACCGTACCGCCGAGACGGGCATCAAGCAATTTATTTTTCCCAGCAGCGTGGCTGTCTATGGGCCCAGCCTGCCGGCGCCGGCGAAAGAGGACTCCCCGATGGCGGCGCACACGCTACCTTACGCCATCCATAAAAAGCAATGCGACGAAGTGGTGCAGCAGCGTTCTTCGGCGCTGCGCGGCTGCAGCGTTTATATTCTGCGTCCGCACATCTTCGCCGGAGCCAGCGTCGAAAATTACCTTCTGGGAGCGTTCCGTGGAACTCCCAACGGGAAAGGCGCGCGCGCGGAAAAGATGCGCAGTGAGGGTAAACGGCTGCCCTGCATGCTTCCGCGTGGACAAGAGTATCTCGACAATAAGATACAGTTTGTCCACGTGGACGATATGGCGCGGCTGATCGCGCACATTCTGCATCGGGATCCGGAGCCGCAACGCCTGACCATTTTGAATGTCGCGGGAAGAGGCGAACCGCTTACGTTCGGACGCTGCATAGAAATGGCGCAGGCGAAATTAATCCGCGTTCCGGGAAAATTAGCCATGCGTCTGGTGCTGGAATTTCTGTGGAAGCGACAGATTTCGGCAATTCCGCCAGAAGCCCTGCCTTACATGAGCGGCGAATACATCATGAATACGGATCGCCTGCAGAGGTTCCTGGGCGTCGAATACCTGAAGGTGATCCGTTCCACAATTGCGGATGCCTTTGCCGACAGTTTTCAGGCGCAATCCGAATCGAGCCGCGGCGGCACCACAGAACAGCGAGGGCCTGACGGCTCTGCGACCCCCAAGTTGTAACCCAAACTCTCAAGCGTCTTTCGCCGCGTGGGTAACGCGCCCCCGAGCAAAGTCACAAGTTCGAGTATGCCCCTGCCGCCCACTGGTCTTTTCGAAAAGAGCCGTCGGACGACGTGGCCTTTCCACATCCATAATCCGGAAAGGACCATGACAGGAAGAAAGACAAACCGCGTAGCAGGCGCGTAGCCTGGAAGTTTGTCAAAAGGACTATAGATATAGCCGAGGATCGGGATGCTGAAAACGATGTGAATCCAGCGAAAAATCCAACGTTGCGTGACCTCTTTCATCATGGGTAAATGCTCCTTGACTTATGACTTTTGAGCCGCGGGAGGCGGCCAATTCGGCGTTTCAATCCCGAACTGCCTGGCATACTCCGCGTTCAACCGCTGCCAGCCGAACTTCATGGCTTCGGGGCCAACGATGCGCCCCATGGGATTTCCGCTGAGCAGGTGATCCAGCACCTCGAAACAAATTTGCCATCCGGCCGCGCCCATCGCAATGAAGCGGCGACCGATGTTGGTCCACAACGTCAGGCGCGTACCGCTATCAAGAGCTTCCAGTTCCCAACGCATGTCGTGGTCCCCCCAGTTGTACTCAAGGGCCTTAGCGGGATCCGCTCGCGTCACGGTTGCTTCGGAAACCTGCGGCTTAGGCGCTGCCACGGTTGTGAGCTTTACCGTGGCTCCAACCGTACCCAGGTTTCCATCGGCATCGAAAGGAGCCCACTCGCGAAGATGGGCCGGGTCGGTCAGCGCCTGCCAGACGTTTTCCGGAGAGTGGCGCAGTTCTCGGACGAGAACGAGGGTCCACTTCTCTTCCCCGCTTTGCAGCCGGTCTTTCTGCACCCGAGCCAAGTTTGCCGGACCCGGTGTGTAGTGCTCGCGATAGTTCATGACCAACCCTTCAGCTGGGTAAGCTGAATGAGGTTACCGCAAGTGTCCTTCAGCATGGCAATGGTCGAGCCGGTCACGTCGGTCGGTGGCATCGTGAACTCGGCGCCACGGGCCTTGATGCGATCGTAGTCACCTTTGATGTCGTCGGTGAAGAAATTAGCGGCGGGCTGGTTTTGTTGAAAGATCGCCTGCTGATACGCTTTGGCCGCGGGGTTGTCGTTCAGCGCCAACTGCAGTTCAGTGCCTTCCGGCTCCTCGGCCGAGGCTACGGTCAGCCAGCGATAGGGGCCATTACTGAAATCGGCCTTCTTGGCAAAACCCAGCACCTCCGTATAGAAGCGCAGGGCCCGGTTGTGGTCGTCTACGTAGACGCTGGTCAATTTGATTTTCATTTCGTTTCTCCTTTTTGTGATCGCGGTTTGGGCTGCGTCTTCGTCTTTTTTTTCGTTGGGTTGGACTGCATGCGGTCGTGTTCCATGCGATTAAGGTGGCGTTCGAGAGCATCCACGTGAGCGGACCAGAACCGGCGGAAGGGCGCCAGCCAGGCGTCGACTTCCTGAAGCGGTTCAGGCTTCAGCCGGTAGAGGCGGCGCTGTGCGTCCACCGTGGATTCGACGAAACCCGCGTCGCGCAATACCCGCAGATGCTTGGACACAGTCGGCTGCGGCATACGAAGTTGGCGCTCGATCTCTCCCACCGACTGTTCCGAGGAGACCAGGAGGCTCAGGATCGCGCGGCGGTTCGGCTCCGCGATGACTTCGAACACAGATTCCATTTCTTTGATATACCCCACGGAGCATATACGTGTCAAGGTATATTTATAGAAATTCCGGCAAAGGCTCGAGCCTTGCGCGGCAATGCACCGTCTGCTGCGCTTTTGGCCGGGCGCGCGATCAGAACCCGGTTTCGTCAAACGGATCTGAATCGCTAGGACAAGGCTTGAAAATAGAAATGATAGTGTTTTCGACAGCCGGGATTGAATTGTTCGCGGCACTCAGGGCAGCGAGACTCGCAACCCATGTATTGATGGATGGTCAGCTCCGTCCCGCAGGCGCCGCAAAGGATTGCTTGCTGGTTCCATTCGTGCTGCGGCCAAAGCTGTATCGGGTGCTCGGAAAGCGCGGCGTGGCAGTCTTTGCAGGCGTAGTAAAGGCCGCAACACTTCATCTTGATCGCAATAATATCCGCCGGCCCATGATAATGTTCGCAGCGGGTCTGCGAGTCGAGATTGACGCCACGCACCTCAGGAAGAATGGGGAACATTGCACAGTTTAGAGAACGCGGAAGCTTAACCAATGGTTAGCAGTTCTTCGTAGAACCCACCGATCTGCCGTACCCGGTCCACGAAGTGAATCTCCAGTATCCAGTGCCGCTCGCGACCTGCGGCATCCGGTGTTCGCATGCGGTTGTGATTCTCGGGGTGGACGTAAAGCGTAATCTTGTCCCCCGCGATCTTCTCGTGGGGAAACACTCCAATCAGATGTCCAGCGATGGGCCCGCCATATTCCCAGCCGGCTTGCACCGCCAACTGCTGCGCGTACGCGTAGAGCTCTGCCGCGGTGATCTCGGGGTGTTCTTGAAAATACCGCTTACCGCTGGCGAAGGCCTGTTCGATATCGCGGCAGAGTTTGAGTTTCAGCG
>Ga0302140_10009432_pt1 | contig 12103 bp, 8 predicted proteins | sample I_Bog_E1_1_FD_202095 | JGI IMG/M metagenome (GOLD analysis project Ga0302140, IMG submission 202095) | Peat permafrost microbial communities from Stordalen Mire near Abisko, Sweden - I_Bog_E1_1 | ecosystem: Environmental > Terrestrial > Soil > Wetlands > Peat | place: Sweden: Abisko, Stordalen...
AAGCTTCGAGTCTTCGACCTTCCTACTGACCGCCCGCTTCTTTTCGAGCTCGTACTCATAGAGCCGCGAGCGCAGCATCTTCATGGCCTTCTCGCGGTTCTTGTGCTGACTGCGCTCGTTCTGGCATTGGACGACAATTCCTGTTGGTAGGTGCGTCATGCGCACGGCGGAGTCAGTGGTGTTCACATGCTGGCCGCCCTTGCCGCCGGAGCGATAGGTGTCTATGCGCAGGTCTTCGACTTTCAGATCCACCTGGATGGTGTCGTCGATCTCCGGCGAAACGTAGACCGAGGCAAACGAGGTGTGGCGGCGCTTGGCCTGATCGAAGGGCGAGATGCGCACCAGCCGGTGGACGCCGCTCTCGCCGGCCAGTTGCCCGAAGGCGTTCTCGCCGAGGATGGTGAACGTGGCCGACTTGATGCCCGCCTCTTCACCGTCCTGATAGTCGTTGATCTCGGTTTTGAAGCCCTGCTGCTCGGCCCAGCGCAGATACATGCGCATCAGCATCTCGGCCCAGTCCTGGCTTTCCGTTCCGCCCGCGCCGGGGTGCACGGTGACAATGGCGTTCAGCGGATCGGCCTCGCCATTGAGCATGGTGCGGGCTTCCAGATCCTCATTGAACGCAGACAGAGCCTTGATGTCGCGCTCCAGATCGGCGAGCACGTCTTCGCCCTCGCGGGCCAGCTCGAAGTAGGTCGCGATTTCTTCTGTGCGGCGCACAAGCTCGTCATCGTCGGCGACGAGGTTTTCCAGGCGCTTTTTGTCGCGCATGAGAGGTTTAGTCGCGTTGGGGTTGGACCAGAGGGCCGGATCGGCCAGCTTGGTTTCTATTTCGGCGAGTTCCCGGCGGATGCGAGCCGGGTCAAAGATACTCCCGCAGGTCGCGGACTTGATCGCGCACGGGAGCAAAGGCGAATTCGAGATCGTTCAATGACATAGTTTGCTCTTATGACCTGACTTGATTTGAACTGTGAAGCTGCTTCCTCTTGACTGATATTTAGAATAGCATCGTGCTGGTTTCAGCAGGCCCACGGTACAGTCATGGGCAGGGCAAACGCATCTTGATCTCCCTGATCGCTATCCACGGTCGGTTTTGTAACAAGGGCAGGCTTTGAAGTCGTGCCCTAAAAAGAAACTACCCTGTCTCACGCCGCCTTGGGTAGGATTTTGACGTCGTAGCCCAAGCTCTCCCGGCGGTTGACCATGCGCTGAACGTGCTTGGTTTTGGCCCTCTGGTCGGAATGGTTTGCGCCGAGATCCTGGTAGCAGGCGCCGTTCTTGAGCATGTGGTAGGCGGTGGTGAGTAGCGAGGCGGCTACGGCACAGATGGCTTTTCTGGAGCCGCGGCGCGAGCGCAAGCGGTAGTACTGAGCCTGGAAATAGCTGCCTTTGGTGCGCATTGCGGCCCAGCCGCATTGGACAAGAATCGTCTTGAGCCACGGCGCGCCCTTTCTCAGTCTGGTGGAGCGGCGTTGGCCAGCAGAAGCTCAAAATCGCCGTCGGCCAGAATGTGCCACACCGGCTTCCAGTAGACCCCCGTGGCCTCCATGGCAATGTGGGTGACTTGCCCGGCCCCAAGCAAGGCCGGCAGCTCCAGCAACGCCCCGGTTGTGGTGGCAAAGGTGCGGACCTCGGTCTTAACCTTGCCGCCGCTCATGTGGCGCACACAGGCCACCACCGTCTCTTTATGAACATCCAACCCAGCGCAAATCGGGTGAAGAACTTCCATCGCGAGTCTCCTTGTCGGCGGCAGGCGTGGAACCCCGTGAAAAGTAATCTAAAAAGCGTGCTCCGGGACGAAAGCGTCCGTGGCGACAATCGGGGGTGCTCAAGGGTTCCGGGTCCGACTTGTTGAACGGGCTCAGAGCACCAGGGAAATACCAACCTCTGTGCCAGCCGCACAAGAAAACTCTATCCGATGACAGCCACCCGTTTCATCCATGGCGGGTCGGCAACGCCGGTGGAGGACTTGTTACAAAGCGCATGAATTCAATATTTTGCGCAGCGTTTTTCTCTTCCCGTATAGGAGCGGATTTAGATGCGTTTGCCTTGGCAAGGGCCAGCCGATCCGGCTGGCTCTCGAGTTTCTTCCTATGAAATGCGCTTTAGATTTTGACCGAGGCGGCGCGTGGCGAGATTCCGCTCAGCTCGGCGGCTCTTGCTTCTGCGTAGGCGGCTGCGCCCAGCAGGGCGGCGCGGCTCTCAAGGATGATGCGCACTGGCATATGAATGAGCAACTGGCTCAGGCGGCCCTTGTCGGTGAAGGCCTTGATGAAGGTACCGTCTTTGAGCTTCTCGAGGATGCGCGGCGCGATGCCGCCGCCCACATAGAGACCGCCGGCCGACAGGATCTTGAGGGCCAGGTTGCCGGCCTCTGCGCCATAGGCTGATACGAACATATCCAGCGCCTTCTCGCAGATTTCGCTCTTGGCCGTCAGCGCCAACTCGGAGATTACCGCGTTGGGGTCGTGGACTGCGGCGATGCGTTCGGCCAGCCAGGCCGGTTCGTCCATGCCGCGCACCTCGCGCAGGAATTCGTAGATATTGGTCAGTCCCATGCCGCTGATGACACGCTCATAGCTGACGCGCCCGTTGAACTTCTGCTTGAGAAAGCGCAGCAGGTCGATCTCGTCTTCGTTGCGGGGCGCATAGTCCGCATGGCCGCCTTCGGAGGGGTACGGAATGTGACTGTGGCCGTTCCAGACCAGGAAGGACTGGCCCAGGCCGGTTCCCGCGGCCATCAGGGCGCGATTGCCGGTTTGGCTGGGGTCACCCTCATTGAGAGTGTAGATCTGGCCGTCGGCGAGTTCGGCAATCCCGTAGCCGTTGGCCTCGAGATCGTTGATAAGGAAGACGTGCTCAATGGCGAGACCAGCCGACAACTCGCGGCTGTCCAGTGTCCAAGGCAGATTTGTGAGGCGCAGACGACCGTCGCGTACCGGACCCGGCACGCCAAAACAGGCCGCGGTCACCTTTTCAGCGCCCAGAAACTCTTTCACAATCGTTTCCAGGCCAGAGTAATCCTTGGCCCGATAGATCTTGTCGCGGGAGATTGTGAGCTTTCCATTGGTAAAGTCATACAGCGCCAGATCAACCTTGGTGCCGCCTACGTCGCCCGCCAAAATCATCGTTCCCTCTCCAAAAAACCGCAGCCTTCCGCGTCAGTCGCGGGCAAAAGTGCAGCTGCTTCCTTGTCTAGAATCAATGTCAGTATACCGCTTGCGGGCCAAATCAGCTGGCTAGGGAGCCTCTCCAGGTCGCGCGGCCCGGTCAAAACTTCTTTCAATACCTCAGCCTTGTCAGCGCCGGCAATCAGGAAGAAGACCGAATTGGCGTGGTTGATTACGGGCCAGGTGAGCGTGATGCGCCATGTGTCCTTCTGAGGCACATGGTTGGCGGTGACCAGCCGGCTCATCTCGGTGAGCGCCTCAGTGCGGGGGAAAAGGGAGGCGGTGTGACCGTCAGCTCCCATGCCCAGGGCGATGAGGTCGAAGCGCGGTATTTCGGCGCCCTCCAGGCGGAAGTTGTCGCGCAACTCCGACTCGTAATGGGCGGCGGCCTGCTCCGGCTCCAGCTCGCTCTCGATGCGGTGAATCTGCTCGGGACGCAACGGCACATGGTCCAGCAGGGCCTCGCAGGTCATGCGATAGTTGCTGTCGGCATCGTCGGGAGGAACGGCCCGCTCGTCCACCCAATAGAGGTCGAGATTCTCCCACTGCATGCGGCTGCGCCAGGGCTGATTGGGGTCGGCAAGCATCTCAAACGCGGCTTTGGGCGTCGAGCCGCCGCTGAGGGCGATCCGCGCCCGCTTGCCGTAATCCATCGCCTCGCCCGCCATCTCGACAAAATACTGCGCCGCCCGGCGAGCCAGCGCCGCCGCATCCGGCTCCACGTAGTACTTGATCTTCAATAGTTTGCCCGCGCGCATGGGTGCCTCTTTAACCCTAGGGTACACGCGAGAGGTCTCAGGAGAAGTAAGCTAGGCTTTTTGACGCGGCTTTTTTGCAGGAAAATTCAAGGGCGCAGACAGCTTTTCATATAACGCGAAGAGAAACTCGACGCGCTTGCGGTCGCTTTCGAACGGTTTCAGCCGGTAGCAAAGCTCAGCCGCCCGGTCCAGCGCGGCATGGGCTTTCAACAAAACAGCCGGCGTTGCCATTGGGTCATAAAGGTCTGACAGCGTGGAGTCTTGGAACTCCTTTCGAGCGTCAAGAACCCTCTGCGCAGCGGCTTCAACCGCTGAATGTTGTTTTGGTGTTGGCAGCTCAGGCCACGGATAGTTGTTGTACACGAGCATGGCTGAATACCGATAGTCCGATTTGAGCCGCCCACAAACTTGGCGAACCCAGGCCATATGCATGGCAGAAGACAGAACACCAAAATGGTAGAGCGTTGCATCGGGCAAGCAAAGGCAACTGTCGCTCACGATATACCGAGGTGTGAAATAGCTGATAGGAATATACTTCCGCGTCTCAGAACTATGGCGCGGCACTAATACGTACTTTGTGGTGGGCTGGCGATTCTCACCAAACAGACCCGGGAAATTGGCGAGCTTGACGGTCGTTTCCCTCTTGCTGGATTCGCGATAGGCCCGAACCTCCTTAACGCGGCGATAAACCTCGGGGATTCCTCGAATTGTCTGCGGCGAGACGCCCTCTAGCCAGAGGCACCAGCGGTTCCTTCCATTCAGATACTCGTCAGCGCTCAAAAGCGGTCGAAGCAAGGGCCGCGCTTCCGGCGCATCCAGGAGTAATTGGTCTTTTTCCTCATTGGTAAGAAGCAAATGGCCGCCGTCATTTGGCATACTTCCAAAGCGCATTTCAACAACGTTGCTGACTGGGCGCCTGCGTGTCTGCAACGCTCTGTCATTTCCTTCGATTAGGTAGGGGCTAATATTCTTGGGGTAGCTCACCGATACCTTCTTCGTGTCGCCGCCCTCATAGTCGTAGAGTTGTTTGTCCGGTGCGTCGAAGGCGCCGAATCCGATGATGACCACGTGAACGTGAGCCTTCCCACGCGCCTCGCTTTCCCAGGCAAAGGTTCGATGGGCGAAATGTATTTTTACGCCGAGAAGATTGAATAAGGTTGGCCACAGGACTCCGGGCTGCTCTCCCTGCGTGATGGAGTTTGTCGAAACGAAGCCAACCGTAATCTTGGACCCTCGAATATACTGCGCGGCGCGAAGATACCAGCAGCATACATAATCGAGAACACCCGTTCCGTTGATAGCGCCGAAGACGATCTCCATATCGGCTTGTTGTTCGGCGTTTCTGGCTTTCTTGCCTACGAATGGAGGATTGCCGAGTATGTAACCGCATCGGTCAGGCGGCAGAATGCCTTTCCAGTCAATACGCAGCGCGTTATCGCAGACGATGGTGGGCGATTTCCTAAGCGGAAGCCTGACAAGGTATTGGCCAAACTCCTCGGAAAGGCGGATATTCATCTGGTGGTCCATCAGCCACATTGCAACTTCGGCAATGCGCGCGGGCCATTCAACAATCTCAATTCCGTAGAAGGCATCTACATCGACAAGTGAGAGACGCTGGATGTCGAGTTCCTGAGAGCCGGAGGGAAACAGTATCTTGAGGACTTCGACCTCGAGCAGCCTCAACTCGCGATAGGTGACCACGAGGAAGTTTCCGCAGCCGCAGGCAGGATCGAGAAAACGGAGCGTGGACAGTTTATCGTGAAAGCGCTTGAGTTCCGCCTTGCTCCCTTTTACGCGATTGAACTCGGCGCGTAGATCGTCGAGGAACAGCGAGCGAATCACCTTGAGGATGTCGCGCTCGCTGGTGTAGTGGGCGCCAATTTGACGACGTTCTTTTGGTTTCGTCACTTCCTGAAAGAGGGAACCAAAGATGGCTGGCGAAATGCGCGACCAGTCGAAATGCGCGCAACCTAAGAGCGCATTCCGCATATCTTCGTTGAAGTCCGCAAAGCCGAGATTCTCGGCGAATAGCTCTCCATTCACATAACGAAATCCCGCGAGGGTCTCGTCGAGGTTGGCTTGGCGCTCTTCAGGCGGCGTATTGAGTACGTCGAAAAGGCGTGCGAGGTGCAATCCGAGGTCCGAGCCGTCTTTGGCTGTGCGGTTGACCAGATAGAGGTGGAACGACTCTCGCTCGAAGATGCCGGTGTCTTCAGCAAAAAGACAGAAAAGGATTCGGACAAGAAAGCGTTCCAGCCGGTGCCCCGCGTAGCCCCCCGCTCCAAGCGTATCGTGCAGTCGGCCCATGATCTTGACTGCCTCGATATTGATCGGGTCTTGCTCTTCGAACTTATGCTGCTTATATCCAGGGATAAATGCGAAAGCGTGGATGTATTCGTGAAACTGGGCGAGAGGCAGCTCAACCGTATGCACGCTCAGGCCGTGGAAGAGAGGTAAGTCGAGCTGTTCTTCGGGCTCTAGATCGTGCAGGGCGATGCGGGCGAAGTCAGAAACAATAACATAGCGCGGAACCTCATCCATCCGCCCCTGCCGTATAAGATCCTGGATGTATCGGAATGCCTGCGATTCCGCCTTGCCCAAGTCTTTGCCGCGGCTCTTGTGCTCGACGAGCACAGTACCGGGCCAGAACAAATCGATGTAGCCGTAATCCCCGGAAATCTTCTTTACGGGTTCTTCAAAGGACGCAACAACGCGGCGTCGCACTCCAAACACATCAAAGAATTCATTCCAGAAGGTTTGTTTCTCTGCGCTTTCGCTCTTTGCACCCGCCCATTCCTTAGAGAAGGCGATGGAGCGGTGGCGGATTTCATTCCAGGAAAGTGGCATGGCGGGATCATAGCAGAGGTACGGCGCCCGTTTGAAAGGCACACAGAAGTGGGGTTCCCAGGTCGTTACCACAGCTAACCGCCAGTGATGAACGTTACCGCCCCAGGTAGACCCGATACTGCTGCTCCAGCACTCCCGTGGCGCGCGCCAGGGCCAGCTTGGAGAGGTTGTACTGGTAGAGGCTCTCGACCAGGTTGCTCTGCGCCGAGGCCAGCGTGGCCTGGGCGGTGACCAGCGGCAGGTTGTCGTCCACACCGGCGTTGACGCGGTCGGTTTCGTCGCTGAGGGCGCGGGTGGCAAGTTCGACGTTGGACCGGGCAACCTCCACCAGCTTCGAGGTTGCGTCCACGTCGAGCAGCGCCGAGCGCACCTGCTGGTCGATCTGGCCCTTCAAGTCGTCCAGTTGCGCATGGACGGCGGCCAACTGAGCCGCAGCAGACTCGGTATCGCCGCGCAGCTTGCCCTCGCGGAAAAGCGGGACGCTGAGCACGCCCTGGGCGACGAAGTTTCCGTGCGTGCCCACGCCGCTCACATCGCTGACGCCGTAGTAGCCGCCGAAGGCGAGGCTGGGCAGGCGCTGGCTGCGATAGGCGGAGTGGATAGCCTTGTATGCGACCACCTGATTTTGCAGATTCTGGTAGTCCTGGCGGTTCTTGTAGGCGACGGCGCGCACCTCTTCCGGTGTTTGCGCGGCCAGATCGCTGTAGGGCGCGGGGTCGCAGAGCGCAATCTTCTGGCCGGGATCGATGCCGATCTCGCGCTTGAGCAGGATCAGACTCTTTTCCTCAGCATTTTCAGCGGCGATGAGGGCTTGTTGCTGGGCCTGAAGCTGGACCCGTGCGCGCAACTCATCCAGATTGGCGACAACTCCGGCTTCATGGGCGGCGTGAGCCTGGTTGAGCAGCACCTGGCCGGCAGCCTCCAGCGCCTTGGCGTTGTCTACCTCGCTTGAGGCGGCAATGGCATGCAGGTAAGCCGAGGCCACCTGCTGCACCACTTCGCCGCGGGCCGTCATCTTGGCAAAATGCGCTGCCTGCTCCCCGGCGCGGGCCCCTTTGAAGGCAGCGAGGACCGGCCCGGAGAAGAGCATCTGGCTGAAATGGATTTGACCCTCGGTCAGGTCGTCGCGGGTGATTGACGAAAATCCTGCCGGGGTCTGGCCACCGGGGAAGAGCTTTGCAAATTGCTTGATAGCGCCCGGCCCAAAGCCCAGCGCGGCAAGATTGTGCTGGTAAACGCCGGTGTCGCCGGTGAGGGTGATGGTGGGCAGAAAATTCTGGAGCGCCTCGTTCTTTTCGCCTTGCAGCGTCTTTTCGCCGGCCTCGGCCTCCTTGAGGCCGAGATTGTTTTTGAGTCCCAGGCTGACGGCCTCGTCCAACGAGAGCTTCAGCGTCTCGTCGCTGGCTGGATGGGCAGTGACGCTGCCGAAAAAGGGGTTCACGGCCGAGGTGGGATTGGGCGCTGAACTGCCTGGCTGCCCATTGGCAAACACACCCGCGCCGACCAAAGCCAGCGTGGCAACCAAGGCATGCGCACCCACACGCCTGAGAACCAGATTTTGTGCTCGATTCACTGTCACTATTCTCTCAGATGAATCAACCGGCTGGAGGGATTCCGGGCGGATGTCAAAAAGTCGCGGAAAAGCGGCGGCATCCCGCCTCAATTGCGATGGACTCGCGTTGGCCCGCTGCTCCATCGAGACGGCTATTGCGCCAATATCAGTGTGGTGGGAAGTTGCCGGTGCCAGTGAAATCAACAGAAGTCGATCAACAAGGCGCTTGAATCGCATTGGCAGCGGATTAGGAAAACCTCGCCCTGTAACAGGGCACGACTTCAGTCGTGCCCCAAATGCAACGCCACAAAGCTGGCTGCTTCCAGAGTTTTCCCGCAGCCTGCCTAGCCCGTGCCAGCCTTCCCATGTCCCTTTGCCGATTGCCGGCCGATGCTGCAAACAAGGGCTAAAGCCCACCGAGTTTCTCTTCCCCCATTTGCGGCCCCTTCGGCAAGCTCATGGCAGGCCTTTGAATTCGCGCCCTTGTTACAAACGCTTGAATTGGATACTTTGGGAGGTGCTTTTCTCTTCCCTTCAGGAGCGAAGTTGGATGCGTTTGCTCTGCCCGCAGCTCAGGTAGCCGGCAATAATCTGCTTCTTTCTGTCCTTCGCGGTTCTTGCGATTTGCGCCATGCCTGTGTACCTTCGCGATACCTCCTTCTTCTTTTTGACTGCAATGTCTGCGATGTCCAGGCTACGATGGGCTTGCGGACCGGAACTGCGGCACAGCTATGCCTGCCGGAAGGTGTGCAAGCTGGCTTGGGAGCAGCGTCAGAAGGGACACTGGAGCTTTGAGTACATCCGCAATACAAGCAGACCTCTCAATCTCGTGGAAGCAAGAAGTGAACCGGCGCCTGGCCGCGCACCAAAGCCGTAAAGGCTCTTCGATGACGGAGTCGGCTTCGCACCTGGAGCAACATCCTGGCGCGGGCAGCCGAGCCGCAGAGGCAGCCGCGCGCGTCGCCGCTCGGTATGCCAAAGCCCCTACCTATAGTGAGATGCTGGCCGATGAGGCGCGGGCCGCCGTGCGGGCCGCCGAGGCTGCTTCCTGGGCCGCGCTTGAGGCGCAGGCTGCCGCTGAGTCCCTGTTGGCTGGCCTTGAAGCTGCGAGCGCCGCGGAGAGTCCCCGGAAGCTTGAGGTTTTGGAGGGGAGAGCTTCAGAGCGGACTTTGGAACCAGTATGGGAAACGGCCGTCGAGCCCGCTCAGCCAATGGCTGGCGCAAGCCAAGCTGAAGGGCTGTCGTTTGGAATCCTATGGGACGCGGATATGCCGATACGGCAAGCGGAACCGGCGGCTGTTCGTGCGACGCACGGACCCGGCGTCGCAGAGAGTTCTGTGGAGGATTGGTGGCGAAGCGCCAGATTGGCGCGCAATGGCGCGGAGACCGAAGACATTGAGGTGGTGGAACCTGCCAAGCCGATTCATGCCAATTTGATCGAGTTTCCTCGCGAACTTGTTGCTACGCGCAAGATTCGTCCGCGCCTGGCCGAAGGGCCGCATGGGCGTGTGGGCAATGCCATGGGGCAATTGAGCATCTTCGAAGTGGACCCTGGAAGCATCTCGATTGAACCGGAAGCGGCGGGGCCAGTGGCTGAGGAAGCTGCGCCAGCCTGGCCGGGCCCCGATTGGTCGAGCATTCAACTGGATGAGCAATCCATCCACGAGCAATCCTCGCATGTGTACTCCCAGGATGAGCTGGCAGCGGAAGACGCGGAAGCGGCTCCGGCAGCCCCGGATCTCGAACTGGCGCCGCTGAGCCTGCGTCTCATGGCGGTCGTGGTGGATGGCGCGCTGATTATGGGCACGTTCCTTGCGCTGGCCATGGCGGCAATGGATCAAATGAAGACCCTGCCCACAATCAAGGAGATCGAACTGGGGTCGGCTCTGACGCTTGCGGTTCTCACCATCGCCTATCATCTGATCTTCTTCACGCTGGCCGCGGCTACGCCGGGCATGAAGTGGGCGCGAATCTCGCTGTGCACGTTCAGGGGCGAAATAGCCAATCGCAGTCAACGGTGCTACCGGCTTGGGGCGCTGACTCTGTCCCTGGCGCCAGTGGGGCTGGGTGTGCTCTGGGCGATCTTCGACGAAGATCGCCTGAGCTGGCACGACCGGCTGTCGGGGACGTTCATGCGGAAGGGGTAACGACCAGTGACGAGTGAACGGGATCGCGACTGTTGAGTGGCGCAAAGGATACAGCGAATTTGGGAAGTTTTGGACAAAACGGGCGGAGCATCACACTTGATTGCTCCTAGGTCTCTGACCGTGTGATTTCGTGCGTTACGATTGAAAATTGCGTATCCCACCCTAGAGCATTTTTGCTTTTGCTATAGACTTTCGTGGCCCATCCATTCCGCGTTTTTCCTCGCAATGGGTGGGATGCCAACAAAACTCCGGTCTACACAATTGACTAAAACACTCTAGGCGCAAAAACAGAGACGCGCCGAGGTGGGTACCCAGTTTCATCTCGCTGTGGGCCGGCGAAACCAGTGGGCGACTGGCGCAAATCCAGGCTATTGCAGAGATTCGTTAGATTGGATGCGGCGTGGTGTTGTGGGCGTCGGCGACGTTATCGGGGGTATCGGAAAAGGACCGGCCAGCTGAAAAAGCGCGCTTCTGGTAAGAAGAGCCAATCTTGCGGATGGCGTCCTGGGCGCCATCGTCCCACGTGACCCGCGCCTCGCCGTCTACGCAGACCCACTTGCCATGCACGTCTCCCAGCGAGCGCTTGGCGTCGCCGTTCTCCAAAAGCGTGATGTAGAACTTGTTTCCGTCGCCCTCTCCAACTTCCCATTTTCCAAGGAAATGCCGGGGAAACGTGGAGTTGTTTGAAACTTCCGCGACAGATGCTTCGCCGGCCGACGGAAACTCGATCCGGGAAATATCGGAGAGATTGAAGCTCTGCCGGTGGCCATCCTTGAATACGATCACGACAGCGCCCTGCCCGCTTTTCGGGGTTGGGGGCGTCTTGGCAAAACTACCGGGGACGGCGAAACACAACAACGCAGCCAAGCCGGCAACGCTTGCGAAATTCCGCATGGGATTCTCCTTTGCAATCGGTGGCGCGGGGGCGCTCGATGCAGAGCCGCGCCAATCATCTCTACGCGGCCGGGGCGCGAATTGTTCCCCGGAATCCATACGCCTGGCAAAAAACAGCAGGGGCCGTCGCGGCCGGGCTGCCCTGCGCTGGGTCCACTTATCCCATGAAGCAACGCCCGCACGAACTTCAGCTTGCGAATCGGCGACTCGAAAACTGACAGTGAGCCTAGCGCTCGTGCTTCTGCCAATGGAGCATGTGATGGTCGTCTACGGTGATCTTTGCGGGCAAGGTCAGGCCGCAGGTCTTGCAGATCAGCACTTCCTTGCCGATCTCCCAATGCGTGCAGTCCTTGCATTTACAAACCAGAAGTTCAATTTCCTTTTTGCCGCTCATTTATAGCCTCCTGAATTCTTCTTTGACTTCGCGCACAAAATCGGTGAATCGAGCCGTGGTGATGATGTTTGGCTGCCAGCACAGATCTCTGTCAATCAGATTATACTGTTTCACGATTCTGGAACCGGGCAGCGTCTTTCCATCATCGCCGGGGCCGTGGCCCATGAGCCAGAGATGGTCCGCGACAGAGCACGCTGCGGTCACGTCGTGCGTGACCACGATAATCGTATTCAGGTCGTCCATGTCGGCGACCTTGGCGATCAACTCGCAGGTCTTTTCAAGCATAATCAGGTCGAGACCGGAAAACGGCTCATCCATCAGCAGGAAATGTTCGCTGCACA
>Ga0302140_10009438_pt1 | contig 12098 bp, 10 predicted proteins | sample I_Bog_E1_1_FD_202095 | JGI IMG/M metagenome (GOLD analysis project Ga0302140, IMG submission 202095) | Peat permafrost microbial communities from Stordalen Mire near Abisko, Sweden - I_Bog_E1_1 | ecosystem: Environmental > Terrestrial > Soil > Wetlands > Peat | place: Sweden: Abisko, Stordalen...
GCGCTTGCGGGCCACATGTCGAGGAAGATGTTGGAGCGATATAGCCATGCTAGGAACGAAGCGAAGCGCAAAGCTGTAGAAGCGCTAGATATGGGTGGAATTCAAAGAGACTCCCTCCAATTCCCCCCATGGCGCCAACAATCGGCAACCGAAGGCCATGCCTAAACCACTGATTCTAAAATGGTGGGCGAGGCGGGGATTGAACCCACAACCCCCGGCTTAGAAGGACGGTGCTTTGATCCTTTTAGGCCGGTGGTTGATCAAACCTATCAATTAAATCGACTTTCCCCAATAAACACTCTTTCGATGGCTGTTCCGGCCGGTGCTCTATCAGCCCTTTTGGGCGAACGGAAGCATTGCGAAAGAGGTCGCAGTGAGCGCTCAAAAACCAAGCAAAATGAGGCTGCCTGCCATGAAATCCGCTCCAGATTTCCCTGCTCCGCGTGTCAACATCAATCTGAATTCCGCCGAAAACGAGAGCGTAGCCCCACAAAACGTCGCCAATCGGACCTTCGTCTCAAAAGACATTCGCCAGCGATGGGGTATGGACTTCGTCGCCAACGGATATCCCCAACTCCTCGAGAGCGCCCTTGGAGACGCCCCACAGCACACGGTCGACCATGTCAATTGCCCTGCATGCCAGACAGTTGATGAGATCATGAAGGCCGATTTGCTCGGAATGTCCGGCCAGACTTTTCCCGAGGCTGCGAAAGTCTGGCAGAGCGTTCGCAGGAATTCGAATTCCTTGCGCGAGCGGACTCATGAATCCGTAGACGACTACGTCAGCGCACTCACCAAGTTCTTCAAGAGAACGACCATGTCTTCCATCACTCCGGGCATGCTGAAGAGTTATCAAATGGCCCGCAAGGCAAATGCGATTATCGTGAACGATAAGGTGCAGCGTCCATGGAAACGCGCCGCCGGCCATTCACGAATTAACCATGAAATAAACCTGCTTGAACAGATGCTGAAGGCCTGTAACGAGTGGGAGAAGATCAAGCCTTACTATTCCCGCCTCAAGGAAGAGAACTGGAGTCCGCGGCAAATTCTCTCAGAGAAGGAGGAGGAACAGTTGTTCAAGAAAGTCGCCGGATACCCAGAGGCGGAATTGGCCTACTGCGTTGCGGCAATCACGAACAACACCACCGCCAGCGGGATTGAACTTCGTGGCCTCAAGATGGAAAACATCTTTCTCAGGCAACAAGGAGAGATCTCGGAGATCTACGTTCCGCCTGAGGCTTGCAAGAACGACAGCCGACCGCGCAAGATAGCACTCAACGAGGTCGCCAGTTGGGCCGTGGGCAAGGTGTACAAGCGCGCCATCAAACTCGGCTCGACCAAGCCGGAGCATTACCTGTTTCCATTCCGCATCAAACGATGCAAGTACGATCCGGAACGACAAGCCACGCGCTGGTTTCTCCGGTGCTCATGGAACCACCTGCGCGAGATCTCCGGCTTTACCGATCTAAGGCCTCATGATCTTCGGCACCATGCCATCACCCGCATGCTCGAGAACGGCGTCGATGGCGACCTCGTCAACGCAATCAGCGGTCATGTTAGTCAACGGATGCGCGAGTTCTACTCGCATCAGAGGGCTCGTGTTCGACATGAGGCAGCGAAGAAGATTGAGCCCGACTACGATGTCCGCAAACTAATGGCTGAGGGCCGCCGGAGAGTCAAGCAGGAGCGAGTGAAGGCAAAGGCCCGGCCGAAACTGGAATTGATGGGTTGACGCGACATCCCGACCGCATTTGCAATCCCTGGAACTCGCGCACATCGACCCAGGAATGCCGCCGCTCCGACGGGAGTGAACCACAAGAAGGCGCAGCGCGTATGCGGCGAACTGGGCCTTCTTGTGGTTCACTCCCAACTCCTAGTTCAGGTGTAGATGAAGGCGCCGATAGCTAAAGTGCGGATCCTCACGCGCCAGTTCGCGCAGCCGATCCTGAACCAAGCTGCAATCCCTACGGCTTCGATACCGGCCACTTGATCTCGCAGACGTGACGCTCGCTGGCCCGGAATTCCACCAGCAAGCGCCTCACCCCCACTCTCCGTGCTCAATGACTTTTTTCTTATCACTGACCGCAATATGTCCTTGTCGAGGCTGAGATCGGCGACCAGCTTCTTCAATCGGGAGTTCTCCTCGCGCAGGTGCTTGACCTCTTCAGCCTCGCTCACATCCATTCCGCAGTACATCTCCTTCCAGCCATAGATCGTGTGCTTGCTGTCGCCGTGTTCCCGCTCAACATCGAGGTTGCCGTTGTCATATTACCGTCCGAGTCCAGAGCAGAATTGAAGTGCCCATTTTTCCCTGTAGCTGTCGTTTTCTTACGACCGCGCAAATTCAATACGCACCGCCTAGTGGCACCTGTCCCTGGTCATTCGGACGCTTTGCCCTCACCAGATGAAACTCAGGGCAGTCGACCTTAGTGAGTGGAAGGACACAGAGTGCGCCACCGGGAACCGCCGCGAGTCGAGCAGCATCGAGGAACGGGTCCCAACCCGACCCTTCCAGATCGGTCCAGATCGCCGTCAATTCCCCACCTCCTGCAGACGAGATGGAAAGCATCTCATTGGACTCCGATTCGGAGAGGTACTCCCGCACACGATCGAGATCACGCGCTGCGAGCAGTGAACGACCCGCTCCAACATCGTCCATAAATTGGCTATCAACCAGCAAGAGTCCTTTCCTGCGCATCTCCACGAACGACCAGAGAATAAAGAGATCGCCCGGCCTGGAGGCCGTTACATGCGAGAGAAACGCATCGAACGTGCTGAACGCAATCGAATCTCCCGAGCGTCCGCCACCGAAATACAAGTGAATGCCGCCTATCCAGCCATCAGAGAGTGCCTGCCTGATGCGCTCCAGGTTTTCCTCAGCAAGGATGTTAGGTCCGTCTTTTGTCCAGCGGGGATTGTAAGGTGTCGGTGCAGTCTCTTTCTCCATCTGTTCCTTCCCCTTGGAGAAGATCGCACAGTCATCTGAAGCACATGATCGCAAAAGTCACCGCGGACCACGCTTGAATTGTCGTTCAGCTTATAAAAAGCTTCGGTGTCGAGATTCTTCGCATCACTTCAACCTCTCAACACGGGTTGCCGCGATTTCGAAGTCGGAGTCCTAGCCCGTACCAATTCCAAACTGCGTTAGCCCTTCGAAAAGCTCGCCAGCGTGAATTCTGACACCGATCCGCTCAGTTCTATCGGGTCCGGTTTCGTCAATGTTCTGGAGATTTCCTGTCAATTGGACGAGGTGTTCCAAGTCGGCTTTCGACACGAACTCGGAATCCTCGGCAAGCTCGCCTGGAAGAAATTTCACTAAGAGCGACAATGCTGCATGATACTCGCTCATTGTAAGAGGCCGTGGAGGATCGGTTAAGACCTTAACGGCGGTCTTGGTGGCAAGTTCCGCCCCTGTGAAGGACATTGCTCCAATCAATGCTTCGTCCGGATTCCGCGAGACTTCCGCGCAAAGTGTCACGATGATCGAGTTAGCTGTCTCTGTCGAAATCCGTAGATCAGAAATCTCCGGAGGTAAAATGTGGCTATAGTGTTCATCACCGCTGTCAAAACAAGACGCTCTCTCGAGCAGCATGGCCAGATGTAACGGCAGGTGACCGCGCTCGCCTGCGAGTAAGCGTCTAAGGATCTCAATTACGGTTGAATCCGGAGTTGTCTTCATTGGGTTAGGTTATTACCGAACAATTGATCGAGGTCGATTCTCCAGCCGCTCTTTCCGATTGGTTTGGAGCAGATGGTCTTAACTGTGATACCGCCGGTACCGTACGGGAGATATCGCGCAGCGCATGCTTCTACCTTGTTGATCGTTGGCCAAATGTCCCGCTTTAGAGTCTTGGGAAAACTCGGTAGTCCAGCCTGCGCTAGTCCCCCCAGTATAGTCAGGTGTTCGCCTACTTGAGCAAGCGTTACGCCCGGTGGATCATCATTCTTTAGTTCTTGCGTTGCGGGTTCCACGGTTATGCCTCCTCTATCGGGTGTTCCGAATTGAAGTTGGATACGCATCCGGCCTTTCGCGGACGGAGGAGGGTCTTTAGGTGGCCCCTTGGGCCCGGGTCCTGGTCCTGGCCCCGGGCTAGGTCCAGGAGTTGGTCCTGGCCCCGGCCCTGTCGAGGGTGAAGTGACCCTCGCGGAGCAGTTAGAACTTGTAAGCTGAACGGCCTGCGGGGATCCATTCGCTCCAATCACTATGGTTGTCGCAACATGCTCAGATTCATAAAGGCAATAAACCTCAAGTCCGAGCAGAGCTAGAGCGCCCCAACCTGCCCCCGGTGGCAATTTAGGTTTAGGAGCCTCGCGAAGTTCGACCCCGGTATCAATGTCTTCCTCCTCCGCCAGTGTTGACCACCCTGTCGGGTCGATTCCGTCCACCGGGTCTGCATCGGCATAGGCGTATTTCTGCAAGGATGCTGGATCGGCGGGGTCTCCGTCCTCGGGGTCTCTTGATAAAAACCTGCCTGTGAGCGGATTCATGTAGCGTGCACGCAGGTAGTAGAGGCTCAGATCGGGGTCGTACTGCTCGCCGCGATACAAGTAGTTGTTCGGCGTTGTTCCTGTGTGGTCGACCTCGTTTCCGAAGGCGTCGTAACCGTAGGTATCCGTCACGGCTCCAGTTGTGCTGGTAAGGTAGCGTACGCTCTCCGCCCCGTCGTACCCATAGAAGTTCGGTGTCCATGCGCCGGTGGGATTCTGGTTCTCGCTGATCCTTTGCAGACCGTAGGTGTACTCGCGCTTGACCACACCACCGACGATCTCGTCCATCACCTGCGGGTAGCCGGTGGGGTTCAAATCATCCACAAGATACGTAGTTGTCACGCTGTTGGCGGTCTTCGCCACACGGTTGCCATCGCCGTCGTAGATTCTGAAGCTGTGTTTCCAAAATCACAGCGGGGTCAGCCTACTCAAGGCCGAGCGGCACGCCGTACTTAATGGCAAGGTCCTTAGGAAGATAGTCGGAGAGACACCCGACGGTGAAGCCTAGCCTCGATATAATTGGCTGCCCCTCCCGTTCCGTAAATCCACCCTCTAGGCGGACGCTCTTCACCTTTCGAGCAAGAAGCCATAGCGCCACCCGCTCCGTGACAAGTTTATACGCCGCCATCGGCCAAACAATAAAGAAGTCCTCCCCGGTCCACTGGCTCCAATCGACCACGTTGTCGTAGTTCGTGATCGCGCTGTACTCCTTATGAGAGCACCCAGCACAGCTCTGCACAAGCTGAACGCCAGACTCCGGCGACGCTCTGCCGGCCCACCCGGTGACGATAAATTCGCGGTAGTCCGTCGCCTCGGAACCATCGCGAAAACGGATCTTGGCGGGCTTGACCCGGTATCCTGTAAATCCCTCCTTGTCGAATTCTTCCAGAAGGCTTTCATGAATAGCAAACTCCCCCCATCCGCAAATAATCTGTTCATCGCGGCGGTTGTGCCTGACCTCAAGGGATAGAGGGCCAATGCGGGGGAATCCGCCCCTGTGTTCCGTAGAGACGGAACATCTGGGTCCCTCGCCGTAGGAGTTCTTGACTTCGGCAATTAGCCGTTCGGAAAGGGGATAGGTTATGTTGAAGTACGGATTCACGGCTTCCTCAGAGCTTTCCTAGTCACAGTTGAATTGCGTGGCAAATTGCTGTTCCATCTGCGACATGAAGTTCATTATCGCCGACTCCGACTGGCAACGGCTGCCAAGCGGGCCAAGAAAAGCGTTCCATAGTGGATTCCAACCGCCAGGATGAAGGCCGCCTTTGCCGGTGTGGCATCGTTGGGGAACGCATCGCATAAACTGCGGAGCGTCGATGTCCGGGATACCACACTGGGCAAAGCGTAGCCTGAACTGCTGTGGCAGCATGTGATGTTCGTGGTCACCCTTGTTACATGGCGTAGGTGGCGCCGGGGGCGGCGGTCCGGGCGGCGGGGGTGGCGACTTTGGCCCAGGTTGCGGACCGGGCCCCGGCCCAGGCTGCGGATGATGTATATCGTGGTAAAGTGCAGTGCATCCCTGAATTACCAAGGAAACAAACTGAGTCGCGCCGTCTGGACCAATTGCAATACCTGCGCCCGTTGCATCAGCGTAGACTAAGCACACAACTCCAAACTGGAATGCGCCGAGTCCCGTCCCAACAGCCGCTCCTGCGGCTCCTGCCTGGGTCCACGTCAGTCTGCCCGCTACACCCACTGCGACGCGAACGCCAGATTGCAACTCTGCGACATCTACTTGGTCACCACGCCCTGTCGGGTCGATTCCGTCCACCGGGTCTGAATCGGCATAGGCGTATTTCTGCAAGGATGCTGGATCGGCAGGGTCTCCGTCCTCGGGGTCTCTGGATAAGAATCGGCCTGTGAGCGGATTCATGTAGCGTGCACGCAGGTAGTAGAGGCTCAGATCGGGGTCGTACTGCTCGCCCCGGTAGAGATAATTGTTGGGCGTTGTGCCGGTGTGGTTGACTTCGTTCCCGAATGCGTCGTACTCGTAGGTGTCGGTGACCGCGCCGGCCGCATTCGTTAAGCATGCGCAGCTGGTCGCGGGTGTATGTGTGTTGGACTGCGCTGTTCGGACTCTAACCCATTACAGCCTCGTGGCGCGCAATGAAAAACTCCTCATTCGAGATGAGGTCTGTAAAAGACCTACTCACTTCCCTCCATTGTGGCAGTGAGGTGTCGGTTAGTTCCCGCATCTGCAGATTAAACTTGGCCTTACTTAGGACTCCTTCATCGAGTTCGATAAGACTTTTATAGAATTTCGCCATTGCTCTGCGAGATTCGACTCCCGGATTAGTCTCCTCAAGGTCCAAGGCTGTCTTGCCTCGATTAAGACAAAAACCCACAAACGGACCCGGCCACGCGCTAATTCGGCGATTGCCCGCCTTCTTTTTGAGCAACGCAATCGCCTCCTTCTGGGAGATTGCTTCCGGTCTGAGGATGGATGCGGCAAAGAGCAGAAGCTGGTTTCCAACTGAGGCACCCCCGGCATCTCCGTAATCGCATTTCAAACCAGCTCTCCAACATTCAACCGCTTCCTTAGCTTGACCTTCGCACCATTTAGCTACCCCCGCCATACCATATTCATCGTCAGACGACCAGCGAGCGTGCTTGATAGCGTTCTGAAAATGATTCCATGCCGTCTCGTAGTCTTGCGTCCAAAGGTAGGCTATACCCAAGCTTCTGATGGCAGATGGACTCGGCTGCTTTTCGTATTCAGACGCAAGAAGATCGATGCCAATCTCTGTTTTCCCGATGCGCAACAGTTCCCAAGGATAAGATGCATGCCGTGCGATAAAGAACTCTTCCAGCGACATCAGTGACGCGAACTTAGCCGATTCTCTCCATTCTGGCTTAGAAACCACCGCAAGAGCATTCAAAGTTTTCATAAGCTTCCATTCAGACCGCTTATGTTGATCGGGGTCAGCTTCAGCGCTTCGATCATATTCAACAATCGCTTTATAGAAGTCGCAAAGCCATATCTTTTGCTGCTCATCCATTTCGGCGGCCACAGTCGGAGAGTTTGAACAATGCATGGTCTGTTTGTCATAGAGCATGTTTTCGGCGATAAATGCCAGCAAGTTTTCTGAGATCTGGCTCCCGAGATTGTCTTTTAGTGCGGATGTAGCTCGCAGCTTTCTTTGGTCCTCAGGCTTCAGAATGGAAGAGGCTAGCATGATCATTGGAAGTCGAATTCCTCTTCCATCTTCTACCCTTTGTGTTCTGGGTATTTCCAGACCTGCCGTCCAGGATCGCTCAGCCTCTTCTAGGTCGCCAAGGCACCATTTGGCCACTCCAGACATGCCGTAAAACTCTGATGGCGTCGCCGGGTTAGCGGCTATAACGGTTTGAAAGTACTCCGATGCCGTCTTGTATTCCCGGTGCCAGAGATAAGCAATCCCCAGCCAGAAGATGTGCTTTGTGCTTGGTTCAACCTCGATGGCGGATCTCAGGAGGTCGAGGCCCTTCTGTTTGCCACCACTCCGGACATAGTCCCAAATTTGCGAATCATCTACCATTGGCTTCCCTTTCTGAAACATCGGACATGAGTGCCGATCTGAAATCCAATAGCACGCGTTGGATCGCGAATCCGCTAGAATGAGGGAATAATGAATGTGTCCATAATCCCGTTCGCATTGTAGAAGAAAACCGCAACTTCACCCTCCAACCCCCAGTTCGCTATCTGTTTCTCGGCGCTGGTGACACCATACATGGTATCGGGCTTGAGTTCGGCATAGATAACGCTAGGATCTTCAGGATCAATAGGACTGGGGCCGTCACCAATCCATGTGGCATCTACTCCGGTTTGTCCGGGTTTCGTGCTCATTCGCCATTGGGCATCGGTGGTGCCATACTCATTATTGAGAAAACTCCGAAACTGTTGGTGCATCTGCTGCCCAAAAGGACATGTGTAGTTGTGTACCAGGATACCTTTCTCCCCAACATAGTAGTCGTGGTCTTCAGCTACTGTGAAGTTGTAAACGGTCTGGCGACCTTCCATCGGCGTAATAGCGTCGACTTTGCGCCACATACCATCGATGTTCAGGACCAGATCGCCAACTTGCATTTTCCCGGCTTCGATCCACTCGCCATCAGTGGCCTCTCCGCGTTTAACCCAGAACGGATGGTCGAGGCTGGGCCGCAAGGGATCCTGCTCGCCTTCAATGCGCATTACAAGCAATCTGTCCTGATGGGGCTTGGTGAGCGCTGTGACGGGCTTGTACTCCAGCGTGCCTGTCGTCCGGTTGCGAGACAGAACCTCGTCGCCCACCTCGACCTTCTCCACCGGAACGATTCCACGCTTGGTATGAACCGGCGTTCCAGCCGCGAAGCAGCAGGGACCCGGCGGCCCAGGTTCAGGTCCAGGTCCAGGCTCAGGCCCAGGTTCAGGTCCAGGGCCAGGTTCAGGGCCTCCACCCCCTCCTCCATCACCGCCACCTCCTCCTCCACCTTCACCTTCCCCACCCCATGCCGAGCAGGTTGCGAAGTCTGCCACGAACCAGAACCCATTCCAAAAATTGACATTCGCGAGAAACTTCATCTCTGCGCCAAGTGTTTGATAAATGCAATTAATCTGCAGCCCCAGCCGGATCAGGGGCGCTGCCCTGCCGAGCGCAGAGAGCGTGTTGAGGGCATATTCCTGCATGCTGGCCCGCCCGCTCGGATCGATCCGATTGATCGGATTGCCGCCGGCGTAGATGTACTTGTGTAGCGACGCTGGATTGCTGGCACTGCCATTTGCCGGGTCTCTGGTAAGGAACCTCCCTGTCACAGGGTTGTACCAGCGTGCGCGGAGGTAGTAAAAGCCAAGGTTGGCGTCGTACTGCTCGCCCCGGTAGAGATAATTGTTGGGCGTTGTGCCGGCGTGGTTGACTTCGTTCCCGAATGCGTCGTACTCGTAGGTGTCGGTCGGAGTTCCTGAAGTATTCGTCAGCAGCCGAACACTGCCCGCACCGTCGTAGCCATAGAAGCTTGGCGTCCAGACATTCGAGATGAGCTGGTTTTCGCTGATGCGCTGGTGGCCGTAGGTGTAGGTGCGCTGGACAGCACCACTGACCAGTTCATCCACCACCTGCGCATGCCCGGTGGGGTTCAGCGTGTCCACAAGATACTGTGTGGTGATGCCATTCGCAGTCTCCGACACGCGGCTCCCATCGCCGTCGTAAACAATTGTGACCGCGCCGGCGTTCATCGACATCAGGTGGTTTTCCGAGTCATAGGTGAAGCTATTAACGCCGGAGTGAATTGTGTTGCCATTGCTGTCGTAGGTATCGGTCGAAAGCTCATCGTTGCCCTCTCTTACTTCAGCGGTGGGTCAAGGGTGGGGCACCGGGACCAGTGGCGGAGGATCAAGTTTTACAGCTTTCAGCACCGCGCGAAAAACCGTCAAGTCTTCATCGAGATGGCTCGCGTCTGTGTACAAGCTCAAGTTATAGTTAATCGAGGGAACTGAGGCGTCAAAATCGGGATCAGGCTTGCCCGCCTGCGTAACCACAATGATCTCGATCCAACCGTTCGAAGGATTTATTCTTGCGGCTTCGCTAGGCAAGCCGTTGACAGTCAAATCAGCCGGAGCGGGACCGCACACTGCACCAGGTTCCTTCCAGGCAAGGGGGGCGTACTCGCACTGTGAATTCAGAAAAGAGTGCAAGGTTTTGCTCTTTTCTGCGGCGTTATATCCCGCAAATATTACGACCCGCCTCTTCTGATTAGAATAGCTTCTACAAACGCGCGCGTCCTCTGAACCTAGGAGTAGGGTGGGACCGTGATCAATCCCATTACCCTCGGTGGGGCAAAGCCATGCTCCTGGCGGGATGTGAAGGAATACGCCGTACTCCTTATTTCCATAGACTGACTTGGGCGACGCTGCGCTTCCTACCGAACACAAGATCACCAGGGTGATCAGTACTCGCGAGAATCTCATCTTCCTGCCTCCGATCCATAGAACCCCGAATTCTCATTGACTCCTTCAATCCAACTATTGCGAGTTCAAGAAAATAGGAATGTCCGTTTGCATCTCACTTATACCGTCGCTAATGAATTTCATCCATGCAGTAGGCGGGAGTCCCACTGAGTTATATTTACAATTCAGATTTTTCCCATTTCCGTTTTTATCTGGCTTAGTGGTAATTGGATTTCCATTGGCATCTAGCAATTCAAGGCGCTGGAGAAATAATTGGATATTGCTCCCAGTTCCCCGCATCCGTTCTCCGTAAGATGGTGTCCCGCACGCGGTCCCCGAGCTGAAGAGCGCATCTATATTTTGTTCAGGACTGCTGAAATGCATGATGTCCTTATTCTTGCCGCCGGACATGCCAAATGCATCCCCGGTGCGGTTGTATCGTGCGGAGGTCGCAAAGCCTGATTCGATTCCGAGTCCCAAGGGAAGGGCAGGATCAACGCCGTACGCTCCTGCGCTTATTTTGGTGACCATAGGTTGGTAGTACTTGCAGAGATACCTGGCGTCCCTCGCGGATAAACCCGGTTTTGCGGAGCACGGATGCGGTGGTGGCCCAGGGGGCCCGCCAGGACCGCCCGGACCATTCGAGCCACCACCTCCGCCGGAACCACCAGATCCACCAGAACCGCCGCCACATCCGGGGAGAAACCCGCCCATGGGGTTGCTTCCCGCAATCCAGCAGAATTTGGGCCACGACATGATAGGTGAAGGCTGGAAATTCAGCAATTCGAACTCGATGATGTCGTTATTGCCCGTGGGGTCCATGCCATTGACCGGATCGGCGCCGGCATACTCGTAGCGCCGCTGTCCTTCGCCTGCCTGCGAATCCACGCTCAGGAAGCGTCCGGTGAGCGGGTTGTAGTAACGCGCCCGCAGATAGTAAAGGCTCATGTCGGAGTCATACTGTTCGCCGCGATACAGGTAGTTATTCGACGTTGTTCCTGTGTGGTTGAGTTCATTGCCGAACGCGTCGTACTCGTAGGTGTCAGTCGGAGTGCCGGCCGAACTCGTCAACTGCCGAACACTGCCCTCGCCGTCATACTCGTAGAAGCTCGGAATCCACGCGGAACTGACGAGCTGATTTTCGCTGATCCGCTGCAAACCGTAGGTGTACGTGCGCTGGACGGTTCCGCCAACGATCTCATCAACCACCTGCGGAAGCCCGGTCGGATTCAGGTCATCCACAAGATACGTCGTGGTCACGTTGCCGCTGCTGACGGTCTTCGCCACGCGGTTGCCATCGCCGTCGTAAACCACCGTAACCGCACCGCTGTTCATCGACATCAGGTCATTCTCAGAGTCAAAGGTGAAGTTATTGACACCGGAGTGAGTCGTGTTGCCATTATTGTCGAAGGTGTCCGTGGAGACTTCATCGTCGGCGCCATAGGTGAACGATCCGGGGTTCAATCCGCTAAGCCCGGAAGTTTCCGACTGGCGGTTGCCAACGGGGTCAAGGCCATACGTGATGCTGCCGTTCTTATTCGCAGGATCGTTGCCGATGGTCTCATTCGTCAGCCGGTAGATGGTAGGCGTCAGACTAAACGCATGGATGAGGTTTTTGCAGCCCAAGCTGCAGGAGTGAGGTCTGCGATGCTCTGAAGCGGTGCGTTCGCAAGCCCGGGCAGGATGTTGGCCAGATAATCGCGCACCG
>Ga0302140_10009446_pt1 | contig 12094 bp, 10 predicted proteins | sample I_Bog_E1_1_FD_202095 | JGI IMG/M metagenome (GOLD analysis project Ga0302140, IMG submission 202095) | Peat permafrost microbial communities from Stordalen Mire near Abisko, Sweden - I_Bog_E1_1 | ecosystem: Environmental > Terrestrial > Soil > Wetlands > Peat | place: Sweden: Abisko, Stordalen...
TTTTTTGAAATGCGTCCATTTGTTCCAAAAGTAATGAAACATCCAGTCTTTTCTTAAGAAAACAGATTGACTCAGGCGAAATTGCTGTTATATTCAGGTTACTGGCGCTCCCTTGCTCCGTGCCGGCATGTCAAGCCAATCGACGAAGATATGAATGAATGCGCATGCTTTCATTCTGTCAGCCCCGCAACTCTTCTGGGCGCGGTTCCTGCGATCCCGCCCGCGGATTCTTCTTGAATGGCCCGAACAAACTGAGGATGACAAAGCTTTGCAAACAAGCGAACACAGGAGTGTCCGGTCTGCATGGGGCCCCGCCGCAGAGCCCCAAGCGGACGCGCAATACGCATCGAATTGGTTTGCCGTGTACACCACGTCACGCCACGAGAAGCGGGTGGCGCAGCATCTGGGCCAACGGCAGATCGAGTATTACCTCCCGCTCTACCGGTCGCAGCGCAAGTGGAGCGACGGATCGCGAGTCACTCTCGATCTCCCTCTGTTTCCGGGATACATTTTTGTCCATATCAATCGCGCCGAGCGGGTGCGCGTACTCTGCGTGCCCGGCGCGCTTGCCGTGGTGGGCGGAAATGGCCGAGAGCCGGTTCCTTTGCCGGACTCGGCCATCGAGGCGCTCAGAACCGGGCTCCAACTGCATCCCGTAGAACCGCACCCTTTGCTCACCGTGGGCCAGCGGGCGCGCATCCGGTCAGGCGCATTCGCCGGCATGGTGGGCGTGGTGATGCGGAACAAGAACTGTTGCCGCGTAGTCCTCACGCTGGAGCACATTATGCAAAGCGTGGCCGTGGAACTCGACGCGGAGGATCTCGAGCCTCTGGATTCCGGCGATTCATCATCCGCCGCAAGATCCGTGCAATAGTTCAACTGAAAAAGCGGACGCAGGAAACGATGACAACGACCTCGAATCCCGGCAAAGGCGACGCGGAGTCCCGCATTCTGGACAGCGCGGCGAAGCTCTTCGCCAACTTCGGTTACAACGGCGTGAGCACGCGCGACATCGCCGCCAAGGCGGAAGTCAACGAGGTCACGATCTATCGTCATTACCCCCGCAAGCGCGACCTGTATCTGGCGGTGCTCGATGCGGAACTACAGCACGTGAAGCTGCGCGGCGACCTGCTGGCGCGCATTGCGGAAGCCGCCGACGGACGAACGGTGCTGGCGCGCACCTTTGAGTTGATTGCCACCACGCTGATTGAAAGGCCCGACCTGCTGCGCCTGGTGCAATACAGCACCCTTGAGCTGGGCGAGGATATTGACCCGATGCTGCGCAAGCACCTGGGGGAATTGGTGGAGGTGGTGGCCCACTATCTGCAGCCATGGGTCGAGCGGGGCGCGTTGAGGGCTTCGAACGCCAAGGCGCTGATTCTGGCCCTCATCGCGCTGGTTCTAAGCCACAGGCCGCTTCGTCGCATATTTGCGGGAGAAGTCATCAGCCCGGAAGTCCTGTTCGAGGCGTATGCGGAGTTTTGCGTGAGCTAGGCAGATCCCTGACCTTCCCGAGGTCTCCGCGGAACGGTCCAAACCATCCGGTTCCCCAATATAGGCACTCAAATCCGTCGCCGAACTACCGTCGCGTTTCGAGCGTGCTTTATTTCTGAATTGGCGCAGAGATGGAATGGGAAGTTTTATGGAACACAGTGTGCAGAAACTTGCACAACATTGAATATAGGTTTTCGTAAGTTATTGAATCTAAATACAGCGGGATTGGTGTGCTAATTGCTTTTGAGGGTGTGTCCCCCAAGGAGACTCAAAATGAGCACAAAGACTAAATTGGCTTTTCTTTCCCTCGCGTCTACAGTAATGTTCCTCGCGGCAGCTCCCAGTGCTTCAGCCACCGCAATCAACTTCACCTGTAGTGGCCAAGGTGTGGCCGGCCCGGGCAACACAACCGCACCACCCTCTGCCTGCACGCCTTTGACCGGTGGATTCGAGGGAATTGCAAGCGTTAACCCGCTGGTGACCTGGAGTCAGTCATCGATCTCGCCGCTGACCAATTACTACACGGTCACGAACGGGTCGGCGAATTTAAACGGCGTGAACAACACCAACGGAAGCATCAGCATCTCTAACTTCGAGTTAAACGAGAACTCGGGATTCAACTGGACGAACTCAACCGGCAGCACCGCGAATGGTGGTACCAAAGTTTCGTCGCTCTCGACCACCGCCGGAGCTGGGGCAACAACCCAAATTAAAGTGGCCGACAGCGCCGGCACGTTCCTCTCCAGCGGGTTTTACTTCGGCGAGAGCAAGACTGCCACTCTCAGCTACGAGATTTTCGGCTACAACGGAAGCACACTGGTCTATTGCATCGACTCGAACAGTAACTCGTGCAGTGGTTCCCTTGGCAGCGACTTTGTCTCTCTTGGGAGTGTGACGGACCCGGGTCCGGGGGGAGTTGGTACCTACTACACCTACGTTGCGAACCCCGACGCGAACACCAAGGTCACAAGCGTATATATCGAATCGAGAGCTTCCACCGGAACCGTATACCTGGACAACATTCTGGTGTCGCAAACCCCCGAGCCAACCAGCCTGCTTCTGCTCGGAACCGGTCTACTCGGACTTGGCGGCATGGTTCGCCGCCGGCTGCGCACTTAACTCGCTGAAAGAGTCTCCTGCCTAGCCAACCTCACCCGGCCCGGCCTTCGCAAATCGCGGAGGCCGTCGGCATTTTGTCTCAGCCCACGACCGGCGATTGCCCTTTTTGTTGCAATTCCGGCCGCCCGCTAGTTGGAAGCGTCTCTTTGGCGCGTGGCTTTTACGCCCGACAGGATTCCAACCCCCAGTAGCACAACCCCTCCCGCGGCGAGCCATTGCAGGGGAATATGCATAAGGTGCCCAATATACATCAAACCGCCGATCATGATCGCGAATCCCGCGGCATAAATACCAAACGACATGCAACCCTCCATTGAGTGCGTGATAGCCGTATCCATCCGGCGTTGCTTACAAGTCATCGGATGCGGAATTCCGCTCTTTAGGTCAGCTTGGCGCCTTTTGCGGCGCGTTCCTGGCTGAGCGGCAGGTCCAGCAGCTTGGGCCGGGATGCATTTTCCTCCGGCAACTGATCGAGCAGGACCACGTTGAGCAGGGATTTGTTGACCCGGATGTGGCCGTTATAGGTGATGTAGCCCAGCTTCCGGAAGCGATTCATGAAAAAGCTCACCCGCGACCGCGTTGTTCCAATCATCTCCGCAAGCGTCTCCTGAGTCACTGGAGCGATCTGCGTCTCCGGCACGCCCGGCATACCGTATTGCGCCATCAGTAGCAGGATTCTGGCCAAACGCCTCTCGCTGGAGTTAAAAAGCTGATCGACAAGATCCGCCTGGGTACGAATACCCCTGGTCAGGATGAACTGCATGAAAAGCGCTGAGAAAGTATGCTCTTCATGAAGCATGCGCAGCATCTGATCCCTGCCGATTTCGAGCGCCAAGCAGACCGTAATGGCCGCGGCTGTGACCGGCCGAATCGGGTCCGTTCCGACAATCGCTTCCTCCCCAAAGAAGTCTCCGGCGGCCAGCAGAGTAACTGTAGCTTCCTTGCCGCGCTTTGAGACGACAGTGAGCTTGGCGCGGCCCGACTGGAGATAAAATACGGAACCGGCTGCGCTTCCCTGGGTGAAGAAGAGCTGCTTGGTCTTGAGACGGACGATACTCCGCCCTTTCCCTTCGGTCGAAAGGTAAACGGTGGGACTGAAATCCTTCTTGGTTGCTCCATCCATCTGGACTGCCTCCTCCGGTGTGGGTCTGCCGCACCGGCCTGCTACACGCGCTCTGGCCAAAAAGAGGTAGATTGCGGCGCCTTCCCGGCATTCCGCAATCTTCCACACGTTCTGGAAGAATTGCACCTCGAAGAGACTTAGTCTGAGCGATTTGGCTCTACGCCTCATCCGGTCCTACAGTTGGCAGTTGGCGCGACATCGCTGCGCTGGAGCTTGGCGCCGTTGAATTCAAGGGGCAGGCGCCCCGAATGATTCCCAGAAAGTAACACGAGTGTCGGTTATCACTAGACAAATTGACGTTACTCGTGGACAATGGAAAAGTCTCATCACCCAGTAGTAAGCCACGGTCACAAGCGCAGTCTTAGTTGTGCGAGAATCATGGCAAGTCGCCCAGATTGCTCGAGGTAGAGACCGAATCATTTCGCTGGCCCACAGGGAAGTTTGCTGTGAGCGGGCGCTTGGTAGCAGACATTTCCTTGGTCGAGTGAGTCTCCCTCGTAAGCGTTCTGAACTTCGATTGATCGACTGCCAGTCAACCGGTTGCACGTTGCCTTCAGTTAGAACGCCGCATGGAGATATGCATGAGCAGTATTCCCCCTTGCAAGGCCATTTGTAAGAATTTTGCACGTTTTCAACAAGAATCAGCCGACGCAAACGAAACCGGACCAAGGCGCACGAATCCCCGCAACGACCATCCCTTCCGGGCCAATGCATCTCTCATTTCGCGGGTTCGCGCCTGGACGTGGATGCTTGCCTTGCCGGCTCTGCTGCTGATTGCCGCAGGCGCACAGGCGCAGGCTGTTTTTGGCGCCATTGCGGTTGGAGGCACCAACCCGCCGACTGAGCAGACCGTCTCTGTCACGGCTCCCGCCGGGGGCACGGTGGCCAACGTGGCTTTCCTGACGATGGGCGTACCCAATCTTGACTTTCAGGCTGGCAATGGATTCAGTTGCGGATCCGCAACCGCGCTGGCGCCCGGCGGCAGTTGCCAGCAATCGGTTTCCTTTGCTCCTTCCGCGCCCGGCCTGCGCTCCGGCGCGGTTGTGCTGCTCGATAGCGGGGGCAACGTACTGGGCAAGACGTTTATCTCCGGCACAGGATCGGGCGGATTGGGTGTCTTTGTCCCCGGAAATGTGCTTCCGGTCGCTGGAGACGGCGCCTATAAGGATTCGGTGGTGGACGGCATCCCCGCCACGAACGCGGAGTTGTACATCCCTTCAGGCGTCACAGTGGACGGCGCTGGCAACCTGTACATCGCGGATACGCTCCATTTTCGAATTCGCATGGTCTGCGGCACCAGCGCCACCATCTCAGGGACCGCTGCCGCCTGCACCGGACCCGGCATCATCACAACCATCGCCGGGAACGTCACCTCGGCCTATACGGGCGATCATGGACCCGCATCGCAGGCCACTTTGAATCTGCCGAGCGCCGTCACCCTGGATGGCGCTGGGAATCTCTACATCGCGGATACGGGCAATAACGTTGTTCGCATGATATCCGCCGCCACCGGCATCATTACCACGGTGGCAGGCAACGGCAGCGGCTGCGGGGGACAAACCGACAATGTCGGAGATGGCTGCCCGGCCACTTCAGCCAAACTTAGTTCACCCCAGGGTGTAACCGTTGACTTTGGCGGAAATCTCTTTATCGCCGACACCGCCAACCAGCGCATTCGCAGAGTCGATGCGGTGACAGGAATCATCACCACCGTGGCGGGGGACGGATTCACAAAACCCGACGGGTCAGGTGGATACACCGGCGATGGTTTACCGGCGACCGCTGCCGAGCTCAACGGTCCTGAAGCGATAGCGTTCGACCCGTCGCTCAACATGTTTATTGCGGACTCGGCGAACAACGTAGTCCGCGAGGTGAGCGCGGCCACGGGCAACATCTCCACCTTTGCCGGAAACGGGACAGGAGGCAATACGGGCAACGGCAGCGCGGCCACCGCGGCGGAATTGCGAGTGCCCTCGGGCGTGGCTGTAGACCCAGCCGGCAATGTCTATATCGCGGACACGCAGAACGCCGCCATTCGAAAAGTAGCCTCGGCTTCGAGTGCGACCCCTGGAGTCATCTCGGCAGTAGCGGCGACCTTCGTCGGCGAATACTACTTCAACGGGACATTCTCAGTCGTGAACATCTATGGGCCAGTCGGGCTCTTCCTCGATGGCAGCGGAAACCTCTACTTCGCCGACTCGTTGAATATGGTGGTGCGGGAAATCCAGAGCAACTATGTCGCCGTGGATTTCACCGGAGGCCTTACGCCGACGCCCGTTCGCCAGGGAAGTGTTTCTCCGACGGTGGACGAGACAATTGAAAACGATGGAAACGCTCCGCTCGATTTGACCAGCATCGTTCCTGGCACGAATGCGGCCATCGATACCACAGTTACCAACTCCTGCATTGCAGGTTCTCCATTTTTGGCCGTGGACAGCGATTGCGTAGTCGGCGCGGTCTTCGCTCCGGCACTTACTCCGGCCATTACCGTCAACACGCCTGAGGATGGAAAAATCGATATCGCCGAATACACCCAACAACCCGCGGTTACCGCACCGGATTCTCCCCAAGTCATCGAAGTGTTTGGAATTGCATCGCCGGTCAACGAGGCGACGATTACTCTGCAATCCAGCCTCAACCCGTCTGGTTTCGGCAATCCAGTCACCTTCACGGCAATGGTCTCAACCGGCACGGGCACCGGCGCTTTAACCGGGACCGTCACCTTCTCAGTGGATGGCGCCGCAGTGCAGTCGGATACCGCTCTCGGCGCCCCGGCCACTAGCGGGACCACCGTCTCCGCCTCTGCGACGTTCCTCACCAGCACGCTCACGGTTGGTTCGCACACGATTACCGCAACCTACAATGCCGGCACCGCCGACCCAGCCCACTATGCCGGGCCACCCGCGTCGCTGACGCAGGATGTGCTGGAGGGCACGGTCACCACACTCACTTCCAGTTTGAACCCATCCCCTGTTGGGGCGAGCGTCACATTCACAGCAACGGTTTCAGTTCCACCGGGCGGCGGAGCCGTTCCCCCGGCGGGCTCGGTTCAGTTCAACGACGGTTCAACCATTCTGGCCACCGTCCCCTTCACCGCGGGCAACAGCGCACAATTCACCACTTCGTCGCTCACGCTTGGAGTACACAACATCGTCGCGTATTACCTTGGAGACCCGGCCGTTCCGGATATCCAACTCAGCCAATCGACACCACCGCTCAGCCAGGACGTGCAGTCGCAGTCGAGCATTCTGCTTTCCTCAAGTTCCAACCCCTCGAATTATGGAGCTTCCGTCACCTTCACCGCGACGGTTGCCCCCACGGGTGGGGCACCTTTGCCCACCGACACGGTCACGTTCCTCGACTCGGGAACACCACTCGGGCCGGCTGTGGCGCTGAACTCCAGCCTTCAGGCAATCTTCACCACGACTACGCTCACCGCCGGCACGCATACGATTACCGCAACCTTTTCGGGCGATTCGAACAACAGTTCCAGCACCTCCGCGCCGCTCAGCCAAGTGGTGAACAAGATAACGCCGACTCTCATCTGGGCGCCTCCGGCGGCAATTACCTACGGCACGGCGTTAAGCGCCACGCAACTCGATGCTACGTCCAGCGTTCCAGGGACATTGGCATACACCCCGGCAAGCGGCGCCGTGTTGACGGCGGGCGCGCAAACGCTCTTGGTGACGTTTACGCCCACAGACGCGACCGACTACAGCACCGCCTCGGCCACTGTTCCGCTGACCGTGAACAAAGCCACACCGGCCATCACCTGGGCCACGCCGGCGCCGATTTCCTACGGCACGCTCTTAGGCGCCACGCAACTGGATGCCTCTTCGACCGTTGCGGGCTCCTTTGCTTACACACCGGCTAGCGGCACCGTGTTAACAGTGGGTTCGCAGACGCTTTCAGTCACTCTTACACCCACCGACACAACCGACTACAATACTGCAAACGCCACGGTTACGCTGACAGTGAACAAAGCGGTTCTGTCGCTTACGTGGGCCACTCCCACGCCGATTACCTACGGCACGGCATTGAGCGCGACACAACTCGATGCCACTGCAACCGTTGCAGGCACCTTTGCGTACACCCCGGGACTTGGCACCGTTTTGACCGCGGGATCGCAAACGCTCTCGGTGACCTTTACACCCACCGACACAACCGACTACACCACTACAACGGACACGGTTACGTTGACCGTAAACAAAGCGTCGCCGGCTATTACCTGGGCCACGCCCACGGCAATTGCCTATGGAACGGCATTGAGTTCCACCCAGCTCGATGCTTCCACCACCGTTGCAGGCACGTTCGCCTATACTCCGGCCAGCGGCGTCGTGTTGGGGGTGGGATCGCAAACACTTTCGACGACGTTTACGCCCACCGACGCCACCGACTACAGCACGGCCACCGACACGGTTACCCTGACGGTGAACAAGACAACGCCGGCGACTACGCTCTCGGCCGTCCCAACCACAGGAATCGCGGGCGCTCCGGCCATTTTTACGGCAGTCGTGACAACATTCGCGGGAGCACCCAGCACGTCGGGCAACGTCACATTCAGCGACACTTTCGGCGGCGCAACGGTAACGCTGGGAAGCTCCGCCCTGTCATCGGGGTCGGCATCGATCGGCCCAACCCTTGCGCCCGGGCTGCACTCCATTGTCGCCACGTATTCGGGCGACTCCAACGACAACAGCAGCGCGTCCGCGCCGCTTGCGTACACGGTGGTCCAGGCAACTACCTCGGCCGTTGTCACCGCAACGCCGAATCCCTCTATTGTGTTTGGCACGGTCACCTTTACTGCGAAGGTGACGGGCAACGGCGGCATCCCCGGAGGCCCCGTAACCTTTGTTGCCGACGGCACGGCCATGGGCTCGGCGGTAACCTTGGATGCCACAGGCACGGCGGTGTTCCCCTACGCCGGGCTTTCGGTGGGCACGCACTCCATTACGGTTAGCTATGGCGGAGACGCTAACGACGCGGCGAGCACATCCGCCGCAATTTCGCTGACGGTGGGGACCATACCGACGGTGGCGAACCTGGGCGTCTCGGCCACCACCTCAACTCCTCCGGTAACCGTTTTGGTCGCCGTGGTGTTGAACAACAACGGCGGTGGCGGACCTACCCCCACCGGTACCATTACTTTTGAAATTGGCACGCTGGTTGTTGGCTCGGCGCCGTTGGATTCCAGTGGAGTTGCGACCCTTACGCCGAATCTGGGGCTTGGCACCTATAACATTGTCGCGGTTTATAGCGGAGACGCCACCCATAGCCCGTCCACTTCCGCGCCGGTGTCGGTCTCGGGTACGGCTAACGGCTTTTCGATTGCCGTGAGTCCGGCCAGCGTGAGCATGGCAGCTTCGGAAAACGCAACTGTGACCGTGACGCTTACTTCGGCGAGCGGATTTACCGACACCATTGGGTTGGGCTGCGGGTCGCTTCCGGCAGGCATTACATGCCACTTCACGCCGGTCTCAGTCAACCTTGCGTCCAACGCCACTGCGACCTCATCCCTGGTCATCGACACTGGCTACCCGCTAACGGGGGGCGCGGCTGCGATGAACTCTCACGCGAGCAGCCGGGGAGTTTTTCTCGCGGGCTTGCTGGCTCCGTTCGCCGCAATCTTCGGGTTGTTCTTGCGGCGCTTCCGCAAGCGTCATGCTGCGGTGTTCACCACGGTTCTGGTTCTGCTCCTCTCCAGTGCTGCCATGCTGATTTCAGGCTGTGGTGGAATCAGTTCAAGCAGCGCGGCGCCAGGCACCTATGTAATTCAGGTGACCGGCGTCGGCACAGACAGCAACCTTGTCCACTATCAAAACGTGACGGTTACGGTCACACAGTAGGGCTGAATCTTGAAACTTGCCGCAGGAGATCGATGAAAAGCTTCCATAATTTCGGAAAAAGCGGCCGCGGAGTGTATCCGCTGGTTATTCTGGCCGTCTCTGCTTATCTTGGAATGGCCCGTCCAGCCGCGGCACAGGTGACGCCGTCGGCGGATAACGGCAGCTTCCTGATGTCGGCGGGCGGAACAGCTTCAGGCTACTTCCTGCAATACGGAGAGCGGAAGATGCTGGGCGTTACCGCGTTTGTCGACCTCGACACCATACGCCGCTACGGGATCGAAGGCGAAGCGCGCTGGCTCGTTTTCAATCAAACGGAGAATGTAAATACCCAAACCTATCTGGTGGGTCCGCGCGTCCACATGAGCGTGGGCAGGTTCCAACCCTACGCCAAGGGGCTGGTCGGCGTGGGCGAGTTCAACTTCCCGTATAACCTGGCTCACGGAGGTTATCTGGTTGTTGCGCCGGGCGGCGGTGTTGACTACCACCTGAACAAGAAGGTGATTCTCCGCCTCGCCGATTTCGAATACGACTACTGGCCCCAGTTCACCTTCGGAGCCATGAAGTCCTACGGCATCAGCTCGGGCATCCGCGTGCGCATCTTCTGACACGTTTCGGGCGGACTTTGACCGCTGCGCTTTTGGCTTGGAAGTCAGTGGCGGACCCGGTTCCGAATTGGACAGATCCATGCCTTACTTCGCTGTGTCGTCCTCTTCGCTGTTATGGATATAGCATTCGTGGATGGCGTCCAGCGGAGCATTGGGCCATTTGTTCTGCGTCAAGTCGCTCTCGGTCAGCTCATGCAGAGCAAAAGAAATGGACCCGTCCGATTGTACGGTGGCTTGCAGGTATCCATATATATGAGTTTTCGATCCCTTCTTTGCTTCCTTGGGAAGCTGATAGCGGTGCGCACCGGCGCTGCCAATGATGATGCCGGGAACCACGTTGCCGGAACGCTGTTTCCAGAAGGGCGTGTCGTAGATGTCAGGCGAGTAAAAGTGCGAGTGGCTGGAAATGATATACACGTGCTTGCCCGCGGCCTGTGCGTCGTAGAGCCAGGTGTAAACCAGTTCGCCGGTTCGTATTCCCAGGTCCCAGTCGTCCATGGCGTGTCCGGAGCTGGTTGAGTGGGGCAGCGACTCGTGCATTCCCGCAACAATGGTTTGAATGCCGGAGTTGGCGGCCAAATCGCGGTCGAGCAGCGAACGCAGCCAGTGCAGCTGGGCATCGGAAAACTCATCCTTGCTGGCATTGTCGAGGGTGATAAAGTCCACACCGTTGCGGGCCCAGTGATACCAGGGACCGAGCGGCGCGGCTGCGTCGCCGTCGGCCTCGCGCTGGGCCTCAATCTCAGGTCGGCTTAGAAAACTGGAGAACTTCGCGATGTAGCCCTCGCGGGTCATGGGCGCAATCGCCTCATGATTGCCGCGGCCCAAAAATACTGGAAAAGAGCCAAACGACGCCATCTGATGGGTGAGAAAGTCATCCCAGGCGCGCGGCCGGTATTCGGCTTTGGAAAGCTGGCTGTCGCCGGGCAGCATGGCCAGCAAATCCTGGTCCGGCTGCGATATCCAGCGGAAGTCGCCGAGGTGCCAGTAGAAAGCGTCGTTCTCGGCTTTGACTTTGGCCGCAATGGCAGGCACTACAAAGTCACCGCAGTTGCGGCTGTCGCCGGAGACAGCAAAGGTCCAGGTGGAAGCCGAGGAGCCGGTTTGCGCGCCAGCCGATGCAGGCACAAATGCGGGAATGGCGATCACGAAAATTGGGAGCAGGAGAAGGGAAGCGCGGAGCCTGAACATGGATTCAGCATAACGCGATCGGGATGCGGGAAATGTGAAAGAACGACTAAAGAGCGGTGCGCCGGCTCGTGGCTGAATAGTGAGCCGCGTTCCGAAATCGGCGATATTCCATCCAATGTGTGTTTCCGGTCACGGAGACGCGAGGCCGTTGGCCGATAGCCTCTTCAGGGACGGTGCAATCAACCTTCGGCGCCGCCTGAGGATCAGAGAACCGAAGAACAAGGAGCGATCATAATGGCTTATGTAGTTACCGATGCATGCGTCAAGGATTTTGTCTGTGTGGCGGAGTGCGCCACGGCTGCCCTTCAACCCACCGCTGGCGATCCGAACGCTGGAACGATCTCCCAGGTCTTCATCAACCCCGATGAGTGCATAGACTGTGGAAACTGCGCCGATCTCTGCGCCCAAAACGCCATCTTCGCAATGGACGATCTACCGGCGGACAAGGCGCACTTTGCCGAGAAGAACGCGGCCTATTTTCAATAGGCAAACCTGCGGCCGCTGCGTCGAACCTTGGGCTTTGGTTACGGACCTGCGATTGCCGAAGTCGCGGGCTCCGCAGTTTGCGGCACAGACGTCGCGGGTAGAGCCTTTGCAGTGGCAGTCTGCGAAACCGTCGTTACCGGCAGAGTGAGCGTCTGCACCGTCGACGGATCGTCGCGCAATTTCAGATACAGCGCGCCGTTGGCCGGATGGGGCACGCTCAGTTGGGTTCC
>Ga0302140_10009452_pt1 | contig 12092 bp, 12 predicted proteins | sample I_Bog_E1_1_FD_202095 | JGI IMG/M metagenome (GOLD analysis project Ga0302140, IMG submission 202095) | Peat permafrost microbial communities from Stordalen Mire near Abisko, Sweden - I_Bog_E1_1 | ecosystem: Environmental > Terrestrial > Soil > Wetlands > Peat | place: Sweden: Abisko, Stordalen...
CATCGAATAGAATTCAACGGTACGTCAGTGGAGCCTAAGTTCACTCAATAGTTCTAATCAATTTTGTCTTCAGGAAAATACCATAAGCTGTCCGCAACAGCGCAGACACACCCCTCTCCCCAGAGAACACCAACTTTGTTCCAGGCAGGTGCTTCAAAAGCTGGTATCGACTTTGCTGGAAAGCATGCTGAAGGCATATACTGCGGAGCAGCAAACATACCAGACTTGTTGAAATACACCAAACAAATCCGTGCAGCGGCCGCAGCTCACCGTCGTGATCCATCAACGGTGAAAATATTCTGCGGGATGACCACGATTATCGGAAGGACTCTTGAGGAAGCATACGCGAAACGTGATGCAGCAAAGGAAATTGCTAATACGAGTTATGTTGGGGGATTGGCAGCCTTTTGTGGTTATACAGGCGTTGACCTGTCACAGTACGCATTGGATGAGCCGTTCACTTTCAATGAGGAATCGCAAGATGATGCATCAATTGAGGGCATTTTCAATATTTTCAAAGGAATTGAAAGAGAAAACAATGAACCATGGACTCCGAGACAGATTGGTCAGAGATACGCGTTTGGTGGCTTGGGACCCAAGGCGGTTGGTACCCCGGAAATGGTAGCAGACTTTTTGGAAGAGTGGTTTGAAGGTGCAGATGTCGATGGCTTTAATGTTCAAAGTGAGAGTCTGATCGGTCCCAGCTGGAGAGATACTAATATGAAACTTCAGATATGTCGAACCCTGGAAGCTTTGAAGACGTAGTGGAGCTGCTTGTTCCTGAACTTCAGCGTAGGGGTGTGTATTGGCTAGATTATCCGGGAAGGACCTTTAGGGAGAACTTGCAAGGCAAGCCTGGAAGTCCATTTACAGGCCCGGATCATCCGTCTGCTAAGTTTAAGTGGAATGTTCCACATGACACGCATGGTCACTTGGAAGCTGCTGGAGAGCCTTCAGGTTAAGAGAGACTTGCACAGTGGTGGTAGGAATCAAATTTAAAAATGAAGCTTTTAAACTTTACTTAGTGTTGCACGAAGCCATTATTTTGGTAGTAGATATGTTGATGTACTCGAGCCTTGTTATTTGCTCCTAATCCTTTACCACTATCATGGAACTGGGTGGGTATTGAACCGGCTACGATGCCGGCTTTCCGAATCTGGAACAGCACTCCCGAACACCTCAATGCCTCGTGCAAAGGTAGGGAAATTAACATGCATCATCTGAGATTGATATTAGATCTCCTGCCGAGACTTACTTTGCCATCTCTGTCCTTTCAGCTAGCCCTTTTCCAAATTCCTCCATCATGACCCTCAAAATCTACGGTTATCCTGGTGCGATCAGCACGCAGCGCGTCATAAACATATGCCACGAACTTGAACTGAATTATGCATTCATCCTAGTCGACTTCAAAACATCTGCACAGAAATCTCCAGAATATCTTGCGTTGCAGCCATTCGGCAAAGTCCCGCTTCTGGAAGACGATGGGTTCGTCGTGCATGAGAGCAGAGCCATCTGCAAATATCTTGCTGTCAAGTACTCCGTACAGGGAAAGAAACTGATCCCTGGTCAGAAAGAGATACAAAGTTACGCACTATTTGAACAAGTAAGTTTGTAAAATCAAGACTTAGCCGTCAGAGCTTAAGCGGGGAGCTGTAACAACACAAGCCAATTCTTCATAGGCCTGTTCAATCGAAATCGAGTATTTCGATGGCCCGACAGCAGGAATTTGCTACGAAAAGCTCTTCAAGCCGTATTTATTCCACCAAGAATCTAACACAGCCTTGAAGAACAGGTTGCTAATAATAAATAGGAGACGAGGAGTAGACTGCGATGAATCGGTTATCTCCAAACTCACAGCCACACTAGAAACGGTACTTACAGCTTACGAGACCATTCTCGCCAAGCAGAAATACCTTGCAGGTGATGAATTGACCCTCGCTGATCTGTATCATCTTCCTTATGGCACCCTGATCAAGACCTTGGGATTCGCCGAGGTGTTGGCAAGGTTTCCGCATGTGAATGAGTGGTTTGAGGGGCTGAGTAGCAGACAGAGCTGGATTAAGGCTGTGGAAGAATGATCAATCAGGTGCTTGGTAGTCAAACATTGCAAGACGTAGATGTTTTGCTCCCCATATGCTCACTTGACTACACAGTGCACAGAATGTATTATCTATCAACATTTACATGTTCTAACCGCATCGATCTCCGCTCCACAAGTCAACAACCCTCAATCCATCCACCTTCTTGTTCCCTAAATATGACCTCATTGCCCCGGGCCCGGGCATGTACTTTCAAAAAGGGCCTTACACCTTGCGCTTCTGAGGATATTCGGCGTACTGCCCATAACATGCTCAAACTCCTCCTCTTCCGCCCTACTCCCTTTCTCATTCGCCTTTGCGACAGTACTAATATGCCCAAATTCTGCTGGTGGGATGTAATGGGGCATGAGTTCTGGAGTAACCACCAAACAAGATAGATCCTTTTTCTTACAACCATTCTTCAGTCGAGTATCAAACGAGGTGTCTTCGCCCTTCCCAGCATATTTCAATACTTTGATAGCTCCGCGCCTTGAGAAAGCAATGGCAAAACTGCAGTCTGTATGTACGCCTCTCTGCACTGAGCGCTTTCCCGACGCAAGCCCATTCATATAGTCCTTCGACCAAAGAAACCAGTAGGGGGGAATGTAATTCTCGGGATTCGGGGCCGAAGGGTCATCGTATAAGAGTCTCCTCGTATCATTTCTCGTCGGCTCCGCACAGTGCCCAATCCATAACAGATCCCACGAATTACCGTACGGGCTGCGATCCTCATCGCTAGTCCACGTGAACTTCCTTACTGCATCGGAAAGCAGTTTCATCGAGTTCTTGATTAGGACATCCCAATCGACATCGTCTTCAAGGATCAGAGCTGATTCGAGGTCTTGGGCAACGATATACTTGATTATATCGAGGAAGGAAAGCCAGTTTTTGGCTTCACCTCGGCCACGAGGATGTGGGACACTCGGCGAGCCCATCTTTTGAAAAGTATCAATTATTTCTTCTGTCAAAGGGGGCTGTACTGGGATGTCGAGGTCGATTCCGCTATATATCGCAGCGGACTTCAGACCTCTTATTCTCCAGCTAGGACCTTCTGAGAGCACGACGACCTTTTGGAACTGTGAGATTTATCAGCCTCAAAGAGCGAAGAGAACGTATCTTGTTGTGTTACACGAAGGTAAAGTAAGGCGGGTAAGCTTACACCGAGTGTGGCGTTACCAGCGGCGTCTCTCGGTTTCGACCCGTATTGGAGAGCTAGGCCTCGGTAGACATAACGATACGTGAGGATCGCGAAAATTAATGCGGCAGCGAAGCGCTTAAGTCGACTAAAGGAGAGTCGTCGGCGAGGCTTTATATGCTGGGCCATTTTTGAAGATGGACTTTGGTGAGGAGAAGTGTTGAAGGCTTGTCCCACAGCCTTACCGATAATTGCTGTCCACTTCTCCGACGCTGAACCCCCTCTCATATGCAATTATTCTCTATATGTCGTGAGGTAGACGGTAATCGAGACTGCTCGCTCAGCATTGCGTGGTGAACATTGAATTGTGATCAGATTTTGAGGTGGCTGGTGTCACGCGGCATGTGGCTGCCAATAGTTTCGGGAAGCCCGTTCTGGACAGAGCAATGGCCGCTTTACCCTGAGCAAACTCCGCAAATTCAAGAGGCACTTCAATGAAATACATAGGCCCCATTCTAACTTCCTTGATGCTCAAGACAAGATCTTCGTCATGTCGTCAAAGGCGCGAGTCTTTCTGACTCTCATCCGCCGAGATTCCTATATGAGATTCGCTCTCAAATTCGCTTCTCATTCGGCAGTTACTCGTACAGCCTGGTTCGGGAATACGAAGAGTAGCATGACCACCACTATCAACGAAGCGGCAACCAATCACTGTAATGCCCACGCCTAATAACCCAAGTTGGAAGAAGATCCGCATAACATACGACAATGATGCGCAAACGAGAGCAATCCACAAGCAAGGATTGGACCAGTATCTTATTGCCGCAAACACCGGAGAGATCGGCGAGTCGGCACAGGCACTCTCAAACAGCGGAGTTGGCCTTGGTTCTTAGGGGTCAACTCCGTAGTTTTCCTATAACTAGACGCCACGCGCTCCTTGTGCCTTGGATTCTCGTTGCTTCTTTTCCACATTTGGTGGAAAGAGCTATCTCGGTCTTTATTCCACCAACAAATATGCCTGTCAACGACAGTGTCAAGCAAAGCTTGGAAACGATCGAGAAGGACACTTCCAAGGTTCTAGGATTGAAGGTTGGAGGCAAAGATGTCACCCCTGGCATGTACGTACCTAAAGCTGGTAAGTCCTGGCATCCGAAAAGGTGGTATGCCTGTTCCTGACATCTTTTCAGAAGCTCAAGTTCCCCCGGAAATAACTTTCAATGTCACCTCGCCAACAACAACATACATTGCCATTGGGCTCGACATTGATGCACCATTCCCCGCTTTCGGTCCACTTGGTCCCATCCTCCACTGGATTCAGCCAGGTCTGAAGGCAACTGGCTCCTCTGCCTTAGAGTCAAGCGACCCATTTGTCGCAGATTACATTGGCCCGGCACCTCCGCCATTCGGTGGACCACATCGATATGTTTTCTTCCTCTATGAGCAACCGGCCGATTTCGATGGGAAGAAGTATGCCCCGCCTGACGGAAAGAGTTTGAGCAACTGGTTGAGGATGAGATTTGACTTGGATGATTTTGAGAAGAAAGCGAAGCTTGGCCCAGTCTTGGCTGTCAATTATTTCAAGAGCAACTAATTTGCAAACCCTCGAAAAGTAGTGATAGACGGAGTAATGGGAAGGGATTTACGCTAGCGGGGGATGATTGACATATGTACGATTTTAGCGAAGCCAGTTGCATGCGTGAGGAACGCAACTAATCATCTTTTCTGAATTATTCTCAAGTCCAATGCAAAGATCATGCATGACCAACGTCAAAGTATTCAAGTCACGATACCGAGATGCTATTCACCACCAAATCTCATCTTCTTCCAGATGTTGACCTTCCCCCAACAACCCGCCACCTTCAAGACCATCAAGTTCTCAAACTTCCTAAGGAATCTCCAAAGCTCCTGTCCAAACTTGACCCGTCCTTGAGGCTAATCATAGGGTTGTCGATCATCAATATCATCGCTTCTAGCAACAACGTTGCACAGTCTTCAACATTCCTGGCCATGGGACCAGCATGACCAAGGGTTGCCTCAAGTCTTAGACAACTGGCATAAGGAACCAATTCCCAGGTAGGTTTCATACCTACAACTCCACAATTGGCAGATGGCTTCCGTATAGATCCCCCCTGATCAGCACCAACAGCCATATCTACCATACCCGTAGCCACTAATCTTGCTGAGCCTGACGATGATCCTCCAGTTGAGTATCCATACTTGTAAGGATTATGAACGTTGTTAGTGATGGAAGTATCGGAGACTGCAACTAGGTAGCTAGCTTCACATGCGCTCTTTCCGAGGATGATTCTACCTGCATCGAGTATTCGAGTCACGAGCGTGGCATCAACTTTGGGGACCCACTCGCTCGGTTTGCGATCGATTCCGTTTGTGCATTTGATCCCGGCAACGGCGATGGTGTCTTTGATGGCGAATGTCTTGCCCTTCAGTTCATCAATCTTAGGTTTAGTGCCTAAGAAACTCAAAATCAGCAATCAATAAGCAGAAGGAAATTTCCCCCAGGATCTTTCCATGAGAGAGTTGCCTAGCAATCATAGGGGTGTGTAAGCTAGAAGCGGAATTCTTATAAAAATAGTTGCCTTTGTTGCCCATCCTCCATCAGTCTCTTCCTCTCCCAATGGACGGTGAATATTGGTGCGAGGGTAGAGAGTAGTCTCGATAGCTGGATAGTAGTTTGGAAGAGCTAGGACTTCTTCAGCACAGTAGTTTAGATTAGTTAGAATGGTGGCCCAGTCTTGGAGTTCTGATGGAGAAATGGTGAGATTGTGCTTGTCTAATTTGATACTCGTACTCGTGGAATATGCCAGAAAGTGAGCAATACTTCCAGTGTTGCCGCAAGATTGCACAAAGCTCGGTTTTCCGGGTAGTTTGGGCTCGGAAACAACTGCAAATCGCGCACTTTCCTATTGGTTCGACCACGTGGAAAGAGAAGAAATGTCCTAGATATCAACTCGCAAACATGTTTCTCGTTTCATTTCAGAACGTTCATCACGTCCGTAGACGAATCTTAGAATTAGAAAGCTCACACCCGAATGATAATGCATTATGAACCATTAGCGATAGATATGTCTGATCATTTCATATCACATACCTGCCCTACACTTCTTCATCCATCGGTGGAGGTTTAATTAGTCTCAAAGCAGGTCCCACCAAGTGCTGGCTTCCAGTGACAAGAGCTCGCATACCACCATCACCAGCCTCTTTCCCAATTCTCCGAGCAGCTTCAAGTGCTTTCTCAATAGTGCGTTCCACCACAATCTGAGCCTCAGGCTGTATCCGCTTCCATATCTCGACATACGCATTCTGCAGCTTCTCAATATCGAACTCTCTCTCACTCCTCCCTTCCGCAGAGTCTTCATCTTGGCGATATGTGGTGAAAATAGCATGGCTCACTTTACCCTGCAAGGCATGAGCTAAACACTCGATGATAGGACCACCTTCTCGAACTTTGGTTATTTGAGCAAATATGAGGATCCTAGGAGAGGTCGAAGATTCAGTATTGGAGAGGAACCACTCTGCTGCTGCAGTGAGACTGATGTCGTTATGAGCTCCGTCTAGATACCAAGTATTTTTGCCCTCGATCTCCGTTTGGAAACGTCCCGGCCAAGACCATTGTCTTATGCCTTCAATAATATCTTTGTCGCTCAGGAGAGATGGCTTCTCACCTCTCGTCTCCTCCAGAAACGCGCGGGCTGCTGAAATGGCCACAGAGCAATTCGTGCGTAACACATCGGGCTTGATTTGGGTCGCTCCCTCCGGCAACGCAGGGTCCGTTTCCACAAACTCTAGCGTAGTACCCTTTTCTACAGCACGGCTTCGAAGCATAGATGCCGCTTCTGGCGCAGCTGGAGCCGCAACAGCTCGTGCGCCAGGCTTGAAGATACCAGCTTTGTGCCAAGCTATACTTTCAAGTGATGATCCGAGTTGTTGGACATGATCAAGTCCAAGAGTTGTGATACAGGTAACTACGGGTTTCTCAACCACATTCGTGGAGTCATATTCCCCGCCGTGATGAGTTTCGATGATCGCTGCATCAACGCCTTCTCGTATGAATGCATGGAGGGCGAAGATGAAGTATAGTTGAAGATAGCGAGGTCTCCTACCTTCGCCTTTGGAGAGCACATCTTCTACTTCGAAAAAGTACTTCGCAAAAAGATTCCGTGATAGAGGCTGGAAGTTGATACGTATTCGCTCTTCTGGGTAGATAAGATGGGGTGATGTGTAAAGTCCAGTTTTCCTTGGAAACCCGGTTCTTTTGCCGTGGGTTCGCAGGAAAGATTCGATGAATGCACAAGTGCTTCCTTTGCCTTTCGTACCGGCGACGTGGACCACTTTCAGTCTATTGATATCCTCGAGCTGCTGGGGTCAGCATGATTCCGGTGGGGGCTGATTGAAAGTACCGAATGACCCAGTTCACCCAGCCACTCTCTCATCCCATGAATGCTTGGCACGCCGGTCAGATGAGGCTCACCATTTAGTCGTGGCATAGATCGTATACCAGGAGTAGGTTTCCCAGGTATGGTAGATCTTTGCTCCCGGATTCGAGCTCGAGTGAGCTCCACGGCCCTCTGCCGAAGTCAGATATGCAGAGAGAATGGGCTCAGAAGCATACCTTGTAGCTCCTGTCTAGAGCCGTCATTTTGAGATCTTCCTCCATCGTTAGTTCTTGGTGACCTCACAGAAAGTGGAAGGGACAGAGGTGACCATGATAGAGAAGATAGCAGACGGTTTCATACATGTACCAGGTGCGCGCTCGTCCTTAAGTAATTAGGGTCAAGTTCGGAAGCCCGCATCACATCACCAAGCTGCTGCTTATTCGGCATCTCCGTGAATCAGCGAGGTGGTATCTTCTGCATCTTCAAGCTTGAAAAACGCTGCTGTACCTTTATGCTTGGCATCGCCATCATATTGTGGCTAAGTGGCTGAGGCGGCGCGTTCCCCTTTTGGAAGGCGGTCAAAGCGAGGCAGAATCATTTCCACCATTTTCTTAATCTTTGACACTGAAAACAGATGCACACTACGCCAATATCATTCCTCAGCTCTTCGACACCCGTTGTCGAGCATTATGCGCTATTATTCATCTTATGATCACAGATATTGAGGTTGTCCTAAGTGCACTGTGCGAGTAAGGCACTGCGCGAGCGATATCTATGCCACGACTTTCCGCCAGAAAGCACCTCTACAGGAAAACCGTCAAGCTATGGAATGGGCCTCCTTATTTACCTCTCAAGGACATGGCTTTAGGGACTGCTCATGCGCAACTGAGTCCTTACCTCCACCAAGTGTGAATGGGTGTCAGTCCTCTCCCCAATCCACAAATGACCGAAATACAGTGACCACTTCAACAACTTGCCTTCGTAGCTACCAACATACTCGACAGCCTTCATGACAGCGATACCAAATACTTCCTGCGAAACCATTCCACTCAAAGTATCTGCCTCTCCCTTCCACGAATCAAGATCCCTTTCCAGAATGGCATTGAGGGCTACAGATTTGATTTTTGCTAAGGGCACAAATGCTATATTTTTGAGAGACGCCTGCAGGGTATGTAGTAGTCGCTAGGCAACTTCTCAACATCTGCACTGTTGGATGATCTGGTTATGGGCTAGCCAGACGCACATAAGGTTCGAGGAAATATATTGGATCCAAGCCTCAGATTGATGATGAAGTCCCGCAGGCGAGAGATACCCAGTCTATCTTTATAGATCCATATCAATGAACGAGTTGGATAGATTCTACCTAATGTCATGACTCGTTGTTCTGAATATAGATTTAGAGTTCATGCGGGGCAGCTGCCAAGCTCAATTAAGAGAAACTGAAGAACTTATGACTGGATGCGCTGACGACATCGCGTGACCAAGAAACATACATTCTGCGCGACGGCGGATGACCTCTAGCAAAGCTCAATTGTCTCAATCTCCGGATCCTTTTCCATCACTTCACCATCCATGATCCCATACAAGTATGCTTCTCCAATCAACTGCATCTTCTCGGACGTGTCACTTTCCTTGCGCATAATGAACGGCAAGTCCGAACCAAGCAGCACGAACACAAAATCTCCAGGCTCAGTCTCACTTGGCCCGATGCCCAGATACCCCCCTTCACCAAGCAGAGGACGCCTGCCTTTCGACACACTCTGCAACCACTCGCAATAATAACTCAGCCCTACATCTTCCAACGCCTTCTCATCGACTTCCTTCAGATCAGTCTTTCTGAAAGCTTCATATGCAGTGACGACCTTTTCATCTGCTAATCTTGGTTTCACCACGCCTTGGCGAATCTCTTGATCTGCAACTGCTGCCCGCCAAATCGCATGCGCTCGATGTTTTGCCGCTTCGAGGTCATCATCTGCGAAGCCACCGAGTTGCGATAATCGTTGTAGCTCATGCAGCCATATTCCCACTCCTCCTTCGTTTTCCCAATGAAGTCCTACTTGCTCAATCTTGCCAACTCTTACCCCATGCAAAGAAAGTGATGTGTCAGGAGCCATCGTATTTTCGCGTCTCAGCAGAATCTTCTCCTGCGTAGCAGATGCAAAGAATTTCGGTTCCAGTCGAGTTGACCCAGGTGGCCCTTTGCGCTCCAGTGATCTCTGCTGTAATGGAGCTCGGTAGTGTATCCTCGACAGATTAGGAACCCAAGATTGTAGGCCTGGCACACTCTTCGGGTACTGAACAAGTCCCAGGATATCGAGGTATCCAGCATGTATCAATCTCCTTGCCGCATCGGCATACACTTGTTCACACGTCTTGTTGTAATCTGCACGTAGCCCGAGTAAATCTGCATCTCTTGAAATTCCAAGCAAGGCAAAGACTTTGTCTCTTGGATCGGTGGAGCTGAAAAAGCGGAAGGTACGCATGAGGTGTATCAGCGGGGCTGGATGAGTAGCTCTCCTGAACTTCAATAGGTTGATCGGACGACTTGTATTGATTTGCGTGAGAGAAACACCACTTGGTTTCACAAAGTGCGTCTCTTGGACCATGCGATTCCATTTCAGATTCTGATACTGGGTGAAGTTCCGCAGCGATCGCAGGGCATCGTGGACGGCATTGTCCGAAGCTGTGTCACGACCACATACAAAGTTCAGACTTGATGCGCTCGCCAGTTCTTGGACGATCCAGATTCGATTCCAGTAAGCACGCTTGAAGAGCTTCAGAAGCGCCATGATCAAGTCCGCGTGCCATGAGTTCGCAGGTGAAAGCTGCTCTCTGAGATCAGCAGCGAATATCATTGCTTCCTCATTGATCGGTTCATCACTCGGCGCGTTGCGTCCATCGAGTGCATCGAGAAGGGTGATGAGTCGTGGTCCTCCAATGCTCCCAATCTTCAAATGATGCGAGCGTTCACCGTAGTCCTCGATCCATTTCATCGCCTGCTCAGAACCCTCATATGATGGTCCCAACCAAGCAATCACCGACTTTGCTTGGACGTAGATCTCTCGCATTTGCTTCAATTGGAAATTCTTCTCCGAAATGTCGCTCTGATTGATGCATAGCGCGTCGACCCACAGCGTCACGATCTCGTCCTTCTTCCTCAAATGCCGGAGACCGACTTCAAGATTTGGCGTCGCTTGAAACTTGGCTCCATCCACCACGATGGTTGTTTGAGTAGACGCGTCGCCCCAGGTGTACGAAAGCGCATCGTACTCTGGAGCATTGTCCAGACTGGCATGGCTCACGGTGCATCGAACGGAGCCTGTCGAAGAATTGTCTTCCGATGCAGCATCGTCTTCTGGTAGAATATGAAGGAGCCGAAACTCTCTATTGTTCGGATTTAATGGCGTGTAGTCATAACGCGACATTCTCTGCCGAGGCCGAGGCGGAGATCGACATGAACTATTTTAGTAGATGAATTGTTGGTGGTGTAGGCCATAACTCTCATCATAAGGGTTTGTACCGAGGCCTGTCGGGATTCCTCTCAGGTTCCTAGTGAGGTGTAAAGTGTATTGTAGCTCTTTGGTGGCGAGGTAATGAGGCTGGTGGGGTCGCACAGGGAGCGGGAAACTGCCCACATTAGGCACCGAAACACCTGGCTCACCAGGCTTGGGCTTACTTGCTTACAAATTATGGCTTACTTGGCTCAAGGATTGATCTGCGAATCTTCTGCCGCACTTCTGCAAGCTTTCGTGTTCCAATACGTTGTGAGAGATTTTAAACTTTTATATCCGAAGAACACTTGCCAAGAGTTCAGACATGTGCGCCCAACCCACCACGCCGCCCTCAGTAACCAGAGCAGCTCAACTGCGCGACCTGGGCCTCCGGAGTACCCTGTAGCTCACGCGTTTCATACCCCTGGAGTATTCCATGAGGCACAGCCATGAACTCCCAGGCTGAGCATTCAACGACAATACTTTGCATATATAACCTCAATCTGGATTTTCACTCACAACGATCCTAACTTCACCTTCGCTTCGTTTGAGTCTAAGTACTCTGGCGTATTGAGCTGGGTTTGACCAACAACATTACTAGGCAACAAAAGAAAAGAGCCACAGCTTCCCACCTAGCCTCTTAATTCTTCCGACTCTGGTTTCCTCCAACACTCATTCCAAATGCTATCGAGAATCATACTCACGTCGCCCTTCTTTCTCCTTACTCTCCAAGTTGCAATACTGCCTCAAGCAGTTGCAGCCGCTTCGACCGAAAATTCTCTCCAATATTCGCAGCACTGGCATCTGATCCCTTGCGAAGCTCCTCTTCTGCCTCCAAATGCAAACCTCGACGATTTCGTCACAGGATACTACGGCGTCTACCTTCTGCCCGGTCATACGCTACAGAATCACCTCGAAGTCATTCAAACAGACATCACTCCTTATATTTACCACGTCTTTGATAGGCTTTTTATGGATCGCGTTGTCTACGGTT
>Ga0302140_10009456_pt1 | contig 12085 bp, 9 predicted proteins | sample I_Bog_E1_1_FD_202095 | JGI IMG/M metagenome (GOLD analysis project Ga0302140, IMG submission 202095) | Peat permafrost microbial communities from Stordalen Mire near Abisko, Sweden - I_Bog_E1_1 | ecosystem: Environmental > Terrestrial > Soil > Wetlands > Peat | place: Sweden: Abisko, Stordalen...
CGGGAATTTATTATCAAGCTGACCAAGTTTGAGACCTCGAAAGATCCTGCTACCTGGAGGGGCATTCTGCTAGCCTTTGATGGTGCTCTGCGATCTCAAGTTCATTTTCGATCCATTAGACGCACCGAGGTTTGGACCGTGACATGGGACTCTCCTGCTTCAATTCTGAAGCTAATCATTAGGCCAAACTCTGTGGAATGGCGCCTCTACGCAGATGTTCCAACCGAACCACTTGGAAGCCAAATAAGCCAGTACTTGAGACAGTACCCCATTGCGCGCATGTTTCCAAATGGAAACGACCTCATTGAGGGGAGGTGGGCTTTCTGGTGTCCTGTGGAGAAAATATTCGAGGCGACCATCACATCAAGCGGCCCACTCATTCCTACATACAAGAATGCATGTGGCCTCGTCGACAACCTCAATGAGTTCAATCACAGCATTCTAGAGCTACAAGTCAAGAATTACGATCCTAGGTTCTTTGATATGGATATCCGAGGGCAATATATTGCCTCGCCAGACTGCGGTCAAGCTTTCAATAGTATGCATCTTCGCAAGTCTGAAGTTGTAGGTCAGAAGCCACTCGGTTTGTTTTTTAGCCATGACATGTTAGCTGGCCATCCAGCAGAGCACTCCTTTGTTCTTAGCTCAGATTTTGAGCGAAAAGACTGGGGAGATTATGCCGTAGTGGCTGGCCGTCTCTCAAGTTCCTGGCGACAGCCCATCATTTATGGTGGAAATGCGAATGCCTCTGAAGCCTTGGCTCCAGCAGCTGACAGCTCGACTCAAAAGGACAAGGCCGCCTTCGTTGACGAAATCAAAATTGTCATTGCCGGCCGTTTCGTGGATCTTGAAAGCAACGCTCTGTCATTGAGAGGGCCAATCTTCGAATATCGACATCTTCCCAGGGATGTTGGCCACCTAAGTCTTTCCTGTGGACATGACTTTATTGTCTTTGGGTGTAGAGGCACTATCAACGAGAAGCTTACATGTGCACTTCCCAATGACGTGTGGAACATCATTACTCAGGGGGATCGTTCACATTTCTGGCACGAGCTGCAATGGGCCGTTCTTCAACACCTCAAAACCAATGGTCACAACGAGGCAGATGGGATTTGGCACCCATTCGCCGACCACGTCAATTCATGCCCATCGTGTGCGCCTCCGCGCCCTCCTTTAATATGGAAGCTGAACAGAAAGCTAAAGAACGTTCCTGTCGAGCATCCGGAGCACGCGGCAAACTGGGAGACAGCTCTCAAACGTCGACCAGCACCAATGAGGGTAATGTTCCGCGGTGACAAGCTGGGGGCTATCGATATTCGGGTCTCCATTGATCCAGCGACACTAACACATCGTGCCAAGGCACTACTTGTTTCCAACGACGACACCTCAGAAGTGGATTTGTCCTGGAGACTTGTGACAGATGATGGTCGACATCGGAAGCCGGAGCTCCCACCGCTCATCTTGCTTAGCAATGACAATGTTGAGGAGGCACGACAACCGTTTTCAGAATATAAGCTCCGACCGGAACAGCTTCGAGTCCTTGCCTGGATGAAGAAGCAGGAAGCAGAGGGTGCAAAGTTCTCAGAGGAAGAGATCGTCGAAGCCCTTATTCCTGAAATCGGCTATCGAGCTGAAGGTCGTGCTGCGCGTGAGGTCACTCGACGGGGCGGTATTCTTGCACAAGATGTGGGTTTCGGCAAGACAGTCGTTGTCCTTGCTCTCATCAAGGAAAGACCCGCGCCCTCGCCCGAGGAAACGACAGAGGACAGTGCTGAAATCCCTGCTGGCAAGATCCCAACCCAGGCAACCCTGATCATCATGCCTCCTCACCTAGTTAAACAGTGGAGGAGCGAGATCGAGAAGTTCGTTCCAGAACTCCTGGAAAGTGTTCTCGTCATTGAGAATCCGAACCATTTCGCGAAATTAAGCATTAAAGAAATCCAGGAAGCTAAAATCGTGCTAGTCAGCTGGGGAGTGACTAACAAGATTAAGTATCGCAAGCTGCTAGCAACGCTCTCTGGGATTGTAGAACCTGTTGACAACCCTGGACCTCGAGAATTCAATGCTTGGTACAAGAACGGTATCGAGTCACTGAAAGGCAGCGTAGAAAAGCTGCAGAACGATCCCAAGGGGCTTATTTCCTATTTGCAGACCAAATGGGAGACAAATCTTGAAGCTGCAAGATCCGCCGATGTGCGGGTCCCTTCAAAGCACATTACAGGTGCGTTGTACGTCAATTCTGACAAGCGTAAGACAGCTGCGCCGAAGAAAAAGAAAGCCGCACCGGCATCAGACGCTCAATCATTTGATCATTCCTCTATCAAATTTGGAGAAGACGGGGAATGGAAATCGATGATGAACGCGCTTCTCGAGCTCTTCTATTGGCTGCGTGTTATCATTGACGAGCATACGTATAGCGATGGCTTGATCGGCGTGGTCTTGTCGCATATCTTGGCCAAGTACTATTGGTTGCTTTCTGGTACTCCGGCGTTGGGGGGACATGGAGATATCAAGGCACTTGCTTCTCTCCTTAGGATCAATCTCGGTGTAGATGATCTGACGGGGCTGCGACCTGATGTCTTCAAGCAGAAGACGAGTGAATACACCAGTAAGCTCTCTGCTCTACCCGAGAGGCCCATACTAACTTTGAAAAAGAAACCGAACTCTTCTTAGCCCACCAAGAGCTTCATTCGGTAAAGTGGAAGGAGCACCGCCATCAACTTTGTCAGATCTTCTTGCATCTTTTCTGCAGAAAGGTATGCTTATTGAATCTTGTCAACCCCTTAAGAGTTCAGCTACTAATTCTCTCTCAGGACTTGAACAACGTCGATCACATTCCACTGAAAAAAATTATTTGGTTGATCGATCAGTCCCCATCCGAAGTAGCCATCTATGTGGAACTCCTTCAACATGTTGCGGCGACGGATTTCCAGATGGTGCGTACTAGCAATAAGACTGGCGATAGAGCGAAACACATCAATAGTATTGTGCATGGCACGGGTGATGCTAAGCCCGCGCTTTTCATGCGTGCCTCGCACTTCACCGTTGATGGCTACAAAATCCAGGGCGCAGCCGATGCTTTGCAAACTGTCATTGCCAACCGTAACGAAGAGTCCAACGACCTCAAAGCCAGCTTCGAAAGGCAGTTGAAGAAGACCTACTGGTTACATGTGCAGGTTGATCGAGAGCACCGGGAGGAGCAGATGCCAGCCTGCGACTACTACACTGGTCTTGTGGAGCGCTTCGAAGGCGAAGACAATAACATCGGAGATCTCGAGTCTGCCAACTTCGCCAGAACCCTTATCAAGAAGGCACCTGCTCAGTACAAGCAGGACGATTGGAGACTATTCTATCGGCCCTTAGGATCTCCAGCCGATGGAGCCAATCCGCTGCCAGAGTATCCGGACGGGTATAACCAAACCCATGGTGTCGCTCACATTACCAAAAAGGCTTTCGAACTGAGAACAGCTGTCACTCAGCTCAATAAGCTCATGGTTCAGTTCGTGAGGCAAAAGCGGTCCTTGCGTTTTGTGCGTTACATGGCAGCGATTCAAGGCCCCCACAACCTCAGCTGTGCACACTGTGGCATCCAAAATCTGCAACCTGCTAATGGCAAGCTCATGGCTGATTGCGGCCACTATTTGTGTTCAACTTGTGCCAAGAGCGATGAATGCCCGGTGGATGGATGCACGGGTCACAACCGAGCATACCAAAAGTTGAATGGGTTGATGTTCGGTTCAACAGCGTCAGATTCGTGCTCCTCTCATGGCACCAAGATGGACGCCATCGTGAAGCTTATCAAGACATTCGTAGCCAAGAAAGAGCTTGGACTCATCTTCTGCCAATACAATGAGACCACCGATCAACTGGTAGAGGCTTTGAAGGCCGCTGGAATTCCGTATGCGGATCTGAGAAAGGAAGCCACTTCGGCGAAAATCCTCGAACATTTCCAGAATAGGACCGCACCCAAGGGGCAGAAGGTGGCCGTTGTCTTGCTTCTGAACATTGGTGATGCCAATGCTTCTGGAAGGTAAATATCATCGTATTCGCTATTGAAGGCAAATGCTAACTGAATTGTAGCAATCTGACGATTGCTAGCAACATCGTCTTCTTGCAGCCGTACTATACCTTTGGTGAAAATGCCCAAGATAGGTACGAAGCTGCGATGACCCAAGCGATAGGTCGGGCCAGACGAAATGGTCAGACCAAGCAGGTGAAGGTTTACCACTTCCTCACTACAAATACGATCGACATTGACTACTACGAGTCAAGACACAACGTCATCCTCCAGCGCAACTCAGAGAATCCTGAGAGAGCCGTTAGCCGTCCTATCACCAATGGCTCGCAGTGGAACACGCAGCTCGGCACGTATTTCGCCAAGTTCATGAAATTCGACGAGGCAAAGCGTAAGGACTGATCGCGGTCTTTAAGGAGCTGTTCGTTGTATTGTACTAGCTTATTTTCCTTTCTGAACATTATGAGTGGAGGCGTAAACATGCAATTGAGATTTGGCAATGCATGCAGACGAAGACAGACGATGGAGATGCTATGACAGGAGAGTGCAATACCAGAGAATATGATTAAGAAAACCCAGAAATCTTCCCAGTGCTCCCTACGTGACTCTGTGATGTACTTTGTATTTGCGGCTGTCACCAGTGTGACTTCACGCAATAGTTTTGAACAGCGCTGAGGCGATGTTGAAAGGCTTACGAGATGGACTGAGATGTGGGAGGATCGTTGTTGAGAGCAAGGTCTGACGAGGGAAGTGCAAGTTTGTGAGTTCTTGAGAAGCTGAGCAGGGCATGTGACAAGAAATGAATGTCAGAACGAGCGTGGCTGCTCGTCGTTGATCGCAGCTATGGGAAGAGCAAGTGCGGGCAGACAGATCATGGAGGATAAAGTGCTCTGATGTGAGGGAGAATAGCTTGAGCTCAAGGAAGCTTTTACAGGAGATGATGGTATGCTGAACTGCTTGAGCGCTTGCAGATGAAGGGCAGAAGATAGGGATCGGAAATGAGCTGTGCATACTTCGATTTCATTGCAAGGGAAGCGGAAGGAGAGATTTGAAGGCGTGGGGTAAAATGGATCTTGCAGTGCGTGCTGGCTTCGATAATTAGGAGAGAGAAAGCGAGAAGAAGGCGAACTTCGCGTCAAGATGATGACAGCTTTGATGTGGAAGTCATGGCATGAAGGTCGTGAGCTCTGAGCTCTGTCGTTAGGGGTAATCAGAGCTCACGAGATAGCAATGACAAGCCCTTCTTTTTTTTTTTTGAAAAGCTTAGCTGTTGCGGTGGGGCAATCGTGTCTCCGAGAAACGAAGCAAATTGAATAGAAAGTTGACGGCAATTGCAGAGAAGTGAAAGTTCTGGGGTCTAAATTTTCATTATATCAGGAGCCTTCTTGATCATTTTATGATGTTGAAGGTTGTTCAGCAGACAACATGTCGGCGAGAATTGCTGTACGACTCGAAGTCTCGGCTCCTGGTTTGGGAAAAGGGGGATATTCTTGTACGACCATGAGCTCTTCTCCTCGGCTTACTTTAAGTTAGACTTCTAGATTTTGGATGTACTATAGCATCGTTGTGGAGCTATGGTGGCCGAGTTTGGAAAAGAAGACAGGAGCGCAAAGGGTGTTTCTGCTTAAGCTGTAGAGAACGGAGCCTGGCAGAATATTCCCTCCTCTATTTACTTTGAACTGTCGCAGATAGTGAACAGTAGCGTTTCACACATGCCACCACGCTCCTCGATAGCCAAGGATAGCAAGCACAGAAGACGTTGAGATAAGATCCCCAAAGTGGGAGGTGCTTGCCTCCACGCATCGGATTCCGCTCTCCGAAACCCACGTCACAGCAGTTTCAACCCCACAAGCCGTCCCCTCCAGCGAATGAAGGCGCTGTATTCTAGCAAAGTAAGCCCTAGAACGTGGCATTCCAGGCACTGGCCAATCGCTGGATGAACGGCTCAGGGGAGAGTCGGCCACCGTAGCAGGCGGGAGTGCCGTTGCTGCCGCGTCTGGATTAGCAATCATGAAGATGTGTTGGGACGTCACTCCTTTTCATATTTTGTGTTATACATTCACGATTCTGGCTTATATTTGAAGAGTAATCATGGATCCTTGATCCTCTCTTACGGAAGGTACAATAGGAACAAGAGTCACGAGATTCGAAGCAAGAACGCAGCATGGCTGTTCAGAATGGAGGCTCTTCGAGTCCTCGGCCACATGAGCAAACGCCGCTGTTGATTGATGAGCCGAGGAGTATTGAGCGCGATGATGGGAGTTCGGATACCTTGACGGATTCGAGACGGAGGGATGAGGAGGAGGAGGAGGAGGCCGAGGATGAGGACAAGGCAAATCAGCATGTGGGGAATGTGAGAGGATTGCTGATTATGCTGAGTTTGACTGGGTTGATGTTTTTGCAAGGTAAGTCATTCATGTCTGGGGTTTGGAGCATGTATTTGTATTAATTGAATTGTGTGTAGCTTCGAACTTGTCTTTGGTCACGACCACCCAGTCTAAGATTGCCGAGGATCTGGATGCTTTTGCTCTTGCTAGCTGGTTTACCTCTGCATACATGATTGCAATGTCAAGTACGACGATTCTGGCTGGCAGGCTTGCTCAGATCTTCTCCCCGAGAGCGTGTGTCTTGGTTTCATCTATCCTCTTTGGCGTTGGTGGCGTTGTTGCTTCTCAAGGCAAGTCGTTGCAAGTGTTCCTTCTTGGAAGAATCATTCAGGGTATTGGAGGAGGTTCGATCATGACTGTTTCGTTGATTCTGGTTCTGGAGTTGTCGGGAAAGAAAAGAAGAGGTTTGCACATTGGGCTGGTCAACTCGGTCTTTACCATGGGAGTGTCCTTCGGAGCGGTCATTGCTGGTGCTTTGTTGCCAATCACTGGATGGGTAAGCTCCATTCGCGAGTGCTTGAAAGCCTTAGTCAATTGCTCATTGCAGTTTAGAGATTCCTGATGTGGATTCAAGGCCCACTTTCCCTCATCTCTGGCCTGGGACTCTTCTTCAGCATCCCGAAAACTTTTAGTGGAGGCGAGGAAGGAGAGGGATCCATCAGCGCCAAACTTGCAAGAATTGACTACTTTGGTGCCTTCACACTTGTATGCTTGCTCCTAGATCTTTCTGTCTGGAAGCTAAAAGTTATAGGTTACATCCGTGGTCCTCTTCCTGTTCGGACTTTCATCGCCCAAGATCGAGTACATTCCTATCATCATTTCTTTATTCCTTCTCATTGGATTTATTTATGTTGAATTCTATGTCGCCAAGACCCCGATCATCCCGGTTACTGTTCTCAAAAATCCAGGTGTACTGCTATCTTGTGTGGCTCAGCTTGGCCAGATGGCTTCAAGATGGACCGTGCTGATGTACGCTCCTGCCTATGCTCTATCAGTTCGAGGCTGGAGCCCCGCGGAAGCTGGCTCGATTCTCATCCCTACGAACCTTGGCTTTGCATTGGGAGGTCTGGTTGTAGGTGGCTTTCATGTCAAGAGAGGTGGGAGCTTTTGGCTGTAAGTCTCCAACTTCAATGTCATCGCCACGCTAACATGTCACAGACCTAGTGTCATATCCTATGGCTTCTTCAGCTGTACTTTTGCTGCGCTGTCCCGGATCTCGAACGAGCATACGCCGGCCCCACTCTACCTTCTAGCAGTTCTCGCAAACGGCCTTTGTATCGGTGCATCGTTGAATTACTCCCTGGCTCATATCCTGCACTTAACACCTCCCTCTACCCATTTCATGGCTGCTTCTCTACTCACCACATTCCGCGCTTTTGCAGGTTCCTTTGGCTCAGCTATTGGAGGTGGCTTGTTCGTTCGTGTCTTGAAAGCAAGACTCGAAAATGGGTTTGCAGAGAATGGTGGATTGGAAGGAAGAGAGGAGCTGGTGAGGAAGCTGCTGGGTAGTCCGGCTTTAGTGCAGGTTTTGGAAGGGATAGAAAAGAAAGTTGCGGTGGCAAGTTATGTGGGGAGTTTGAATCAACTATTTGCTGCTGCTGGCGGCCTGGCGCTCGTCATGGTTGTTGTGCAGGCTGCCACTGGGTGGAAGGCTGGCAAGGATGAGGTTGATGAGACGGGTAATGATACAGAGGAAGAAGGCAGGATAGGAATTGAGGATGAGGAATGGGAAGAGGGCATGGAGCAGGGTGTGTGATGCATGATCTGGAGTTTGGTTCTCTAGACTTAGACTTCTGGGATGGCTTTAGATCTTGTGTATAGAATAAATGTTGGGACGCTTTGCGCTAGATTCGGCATAGAATAGAACTCCTGAAATCGAGTAGTTCATCTCATTTTACTTATCCTGCATTTAGCCATAGTGTAATCATCCTCTCACCTATCTTCGCACGGATCCGAAGGAACGCTAGGAACAAGGTGGTACACATCGAGGGGATCAAGGGATCAAGAAGCTGTGGAGTACAAGTACCAAAGCCACAGCCGTTAATCAATCGTCTTCACTACAGAATCAAAGAACATGCAATGCAGAAGTCTCGCTGCCTGCTGAGGTTGTCATCAATCGCTCGACGCCTTATTCTAGAGTTTGCAGCATGTACTGTAGCCTCCCGCTTTGTATCCTAACTCGTACGATCTCAGCTGCTCAGCCAGTACGTACTTAGCATCCACCTGGCAGACTTCGCGTCTAAAATGACGATGTTTCCACGTCCATCCCAAAATATATCCAAGGCATAAACATTCTGTGGATCGCCTTGGATCGCCAGCCACCCGATGCACTCAGCAGCCAGGAACAGGCAAGCGTGGAATGCTTGGCGCGTTTCATGCACACCCTTGGCAGCGCTGTACCTGAATCATCGTCCATCAATCACTTCAAGTTCAATCTCGGCTTTTGGTCAGCGTTCTGCCAGAAGAGGCTGTGATTGAGATGCTCAGATGAACGCCGCATTGGATGGAGGAGGCGAGAAGCCTTGACGCCCGGCTGATCATCCGTCTGCTTTGAGAAGCTTGAGCCGGAAGGAGCAGCTGCGCGAGACGGTGAATCTAAAAATGCTGATCGGCTGAAGGCAATGACGATGCCTGGAAGGACAAAGTATCTGCACCGTTTCTCGTCATGTCCATATCGCTTGCCTCTATGTGAGACGAAGCACAAGGGCGCAGTATTCCAATCTTGCTTGTTCCTTCATTCGTTTGTTTCTTAAGCTCCGACATTCCTTCCAGCCCCTCTCTCTGGCACCCCTCCCAACCACACACAACTTCAGATTGTTGCTTTCCTCTTGAGCTCACTCCTTTGCATCAAACAGGATGTTCTCTCTTCTAATCCTCGCACTGGGCCTCTGCGCCTTTGCAGCATCGGTTCCACGCCAAACTACACCTTGCACCTTCTACATGAGCGCAGTCGGTGAACCAAACGGTTCCATCGTCGAGGACACAATCGGCGAGAATCGAATCGGCGGTGGCTATCCCCAAGGCGTTTACTATATGACTGGACATACTCTCTTCGATGGTCTGAACCACAACTGCCTCATCTGGCCTTCGACCCTCCAATTTCAATGTACACAAGGTGTTGGCGTAGCTACGAACTTCACACTGGCGGACGATGGGAACTTGATGTACGATGCGAGCGAGAAGTGGTTTGCATGTCCAGCAGCTGGTCCTGGAAACGACGGAAGCTACAATATCTTCAGTGATGCCTTGCAGAACACTACAGGGTGTGAGAGTGTCACGTTGAGAACTGGAGGATTTAGCTGTGCTGCTGAAGGCAGACCTCCCTCTTCTACCTCTGCTGTCCCAACTACAACAGCTACACCTCCATCAGCATACCAAGAACCAGCACCGACATCCTCTGCAGCACCTACGACCTCCGCAGCCCATGCCTGCCCCACAGATCTTACCGCCGGAGTCTACCAGTTCCCACACCTCATCATTCCAACCTCGTCTCAACAGCCCAATACGTCCTTCGGAAATTCCTATAAGGCGTGGATTTCGCCAACCAACACCACCCTCTTCAGCTTCGATCTGCCACAAGCCAGCACCACCTACAACGGGACCTGCTCCTTACTCTTCCTATTCCCCTTCGGCTCCGACCTCGACCCATCCGCCGGAATGTACTACTTCAGCGGCATCGAAGAGGAGGAAGGCGAGAAAGGCGGCCTGAACTTTGCAAAGTTGGCGGGCAGTATCAGTAGCACAACACGATACAGCGAAATCCAAGTTGCAACCAATTATGGTAACACGACGATCCTGCCAGGTAACAATTACACCGTTGCGACGTTTCCGTGCACCACCAACCAGCAGAATGCATTTGCTATGAGCAGTGTCGGTGGTGTGGAGCTGGACTACTTCCAGGATAGTGCGCCGAGTCCGATTGGGCTTTACATTGTACCTTGTTCTTGATCATTCGAGGCGTTGCACCCCGAAAGAAGAACGGAGAGGGTGAAGAAAGAAGATAATCGCCAGAAAGGCTTGTAATTATAATGACTGGACTCTGAAGCAAAAGCGACGGCATGCATGGCGTTTGAGAGTGGTAGCGAGTTGTAAAATGAATGGATTACGGAGAATAGAACGATACACCAGGTGGGGGTTTAGAGGTAATGAGAATGAATAATTCCTACTTTGGCTTTCTGTATTATGAACAGTGGTACTCTTTGCAGGCTTCTGAGGAGGAAGGAGGGTAGTCCGAGTGGACTTAGAACATTCAGAGTTGAAATTTTGTGGTGCTGTGCTGGTGATTGGGATTTGATCTGAAGCTAAGTTGATAGCTCGAGAACCACCGTTTCCTTCTGCTTTGGGAGATGCGTGTCATTTCCCATCTTCAAGACGCCGTTCGGCAAAGGAAACAGCTGAGCACTTCTCGATCATTGATCATTCATCGTTCATCATGGCAGCAGGGAAAGATGTTGGTTGACTTCTCCACACCAGGTCAACTCATGAATAAGGGCAGAGCCCAGTGGCAATATCATCGAGTCATCGAAATCAGCTCGAAAAGCAGTTGCGAAGTTATCCAGACTTGCCATAGCTCTTTAGCTACGATCTAGGCCCGAAACTAAGGCAGGCAAATGCATCTGCCAAGCTCTGGATCTCTCAGTATCATCGCTAGTTGGAGAAAGCCGGCATGTCAGCTCTTAGGTGCAGACGGGACAAGATCCACTAGTAGTCGGACCGGCTTTACACTTGTCGATGCGGTGATGCCGATCTGGAGATTTCGTTTTGATCAACTGCACCAAGTCGACGACGAGTGATTAGAGTCGCTTGCTCAGGAAAGGGGTGCACGCACCAACCGAAAAGCCCCTGCTTGGCCGTCAAAAGCCGCTGCTGCATTTCAACTTCTCAACGTCAACTCTCTGTCATACGTCGCATGCAAGTTGCAATCGCCAACCCCTGCTGTTCCCTGCTTTATCTTGCAGTACGACTCTGCTTTCGTGCACCTCGCTCGAACTGTCGCATTATTCCTACGGTAGAAGGGCCGACACCGCTGACGACACTTCCATAGCGTGTCTCATCCCTGAACCGTCAGTCAAGTGATTGGCGGTGCTGACACCAACCCCAGATCTGCTCGCATCTTTTTGCCCAAGGATTGCGGGGAAATAGCAAGTGCCATGTCCTCCCGTCCATTACCGCGACCCTCGATTGGTTGCCTCTCCCCAACGGTAAGGCAAGTCCCATGATGTGGAGCATGGATCGCAGCCGGGAGCGCCTCCTACGACTCCGTGTGTGTCTATCTGCATGCCTTAACTTAGCTACATGTGCGGCTTCTACTATGCCTATCAGCTCAGCAGCTTCTTGATCGAGACCAATCCTGCAGGGACTGTCATATCACCTGCTGCCCAGGATTGAACCCAAATTGTGGCGATCTTTACTCCGTTGAGCTTAACAGGGGATGGGAGTAAGATTTCCGATCAAAGGGGTGAGGAGGGGTAGCTCCAGCGAAACCCCAGAAAGGTTGCCTTGATTAAAGCTCATATAAGAGCTGTAACGTTCCCACTTCCCTGGGGCCATCATTCACGCCTCTTTGCGTTGCAGACTTCCCTGGATTTAATTAGGTGAGAGCTAGTAAATTCACAATGGGTTTGGCGCTGAAGAAGCCTGCGGGCGTACCGGGCAAATCATGGCCTGCTGTAAGTTGACAATA
>Ga0302140_10009458_pt1 | contig 12084 bp, 9 predicted proteins | sample I_Bog_E1_1_FD_202095 | JGI IMG/M metagenome (GOLD analysis project Ga0302140, IMG submission 202095) | Peat permafrost microbial communities from Stordalen Mire near Abisko, Sweden - I_Bog_E1_1 | ecosystem: Environmental > Terrestrial > Soil > Wetlands > Peat | place: Sweden: Abisko, Stordalen...
CGTGAGCACTGTTGTCACCAGTAACGAGCCAATAAGCTACGCCTTGTCGTGACATAAACTCAGCCTTGCGAGAACCTCTTCGGAGACGCTAAAATTGCAGTGCTGTCGGAGATCGTGCCCACCATCCGAGGGGGCCGGGCAGCCTTACGGGAAGGCTTTTGGGGGGCTAGGATTGCAGTGTTTTGCCCAACGCTGTATGGTCCAGGCATCTGAGCCCTCCCCATGCAATCTCTTAAGGACAGGACAAATCAGCACTGGAGAAGGCTCTCGCAGAAGCTAAAATTGCAGTGCTTTGAGCATTCAGCTCTGTGTGGAAACGCCTCAGGAGGACAATCAGGTTCAATGGATGGTCCTCGCGGAAGCTAAAATTGCAGTGTTCTTCTGAAAGCAGAACCGATAAGCGAGTGTTCTACATTCTCTTGACAAATCAGCATTGAGGGGAGTTCTTCGCGGGAGCTAGAATTGCAGTGCCCTTCGGGGCTATGAGGCTGAAGGCTTCAGCCCTGCAGCCTTTGTTGGAAGCTCTTCGTCGAAGCTAAAATTGCAGTGTTTTCCCCAAAACAGCAGGACAAATTTATCGAGCCAGTAAGGTCTGCGGTTCTTGAGAAAAATCAACAGTAGGGCCACGCCTCGACGGAGCTAGAATTGCTGTGCTCTTGTAGCGCCGCCGTCCAATTTCCACGCTCTGCCAATTTTGCGGAGAAGCTCTTCGTCGATACAAAGATTGCAGTGCTTAACCGAGTATCGGGTTTCGTCCAAAAGCAGAAACCGAGTACGCATGACAGCCAATCAGCTCTTCGTTATCTTAAGCAAGCTCAACCTTGTGAGAAACTCTTCGAGGGAGCTAAGATTGCAGTGCGCTGTATAACTTCAAGTACGACTACCTTTCTTAGTCCGACTTAAAGCCGCTCCTTAGTTTTCCGAGGGAACCTCCTTTAAGAAGCTGAGATCGCAACGCTCAAGTCACTTTATGGAAACCTTATTTACTTAAGTTATTGAACAGACCCGCTAGGTGTAAATACATTGGATTGCCGAACAGTTTATAATCACTCCTTAAAGACTTCATTCATAAATGCCGGACGCCAACAGTAGTTCCCATAAAAAGCAACAAAATTTGAACCCTCCGCAAGTTGGCCGCTGGAGACTCCGTACTTAGTAATTGATTCTCCATGATAAACTTCCACCTCTTTGCGGTCTGGGCTCAACCAGTGTACCATTCCGCCCAGAGTATCCGCGATTGTGCAACCCATAGGAAGAACTGGGGCCAATATGACGTCGCTCAAGAACTGCGATGACAGGTAGGTCTCGACATCTTGCTGCCCCTCAATCTGCAACTCTTCAAGTAAATCGTCCAAAGAAGCATTCCCTTCAAGCAAGTCATCCAAGGATGCATACCTAGTCATTTCCACAGGGAAGGTTCTTTGTAAGAGAAGTCTAGTATTTTCCAGCTCTTGCAGCCCTCCACTACCACTTTCTTGAAACACCTTCTTGAGGGAATAGTATGTTTCTAAAACTAGCCCAATAGTAGCTAGTTTGAAAGGTTTTAGGATAGGAGCTTGTGTTGTGTGAACGAGTAAGACCTCAGGCAGATGGCCATTTCCCCACAGAACCGAGAGTATGCAAAGACTGTAGCTGGAGAGCGTGGTGCTCACCAGCCTCTGGCGGAGGCCTGCAATGTTCGAGAATATGGTAACGCGATCCGCAACTATTCGATTATCGCATTTTTCGATATCTTGAAAGATGTATTCAAACTGGGACCTCTCCGCAACTGCCGGGGTAGAGTCGTTCAGCAAATTTTCGATCAGCCAGTTAAGTGGGACTCTCCGGAGATTGGCACCACAGATTTCTTGCGTTATTTCATGCAGCATTTCCAAGGTCTCCCTGAGAACCTCCGATCGACGTGACCCAAGTGCTCTTGCCAACATTGCGGCGATTGCGGCGATAGCGTCGGTGGATACTGGTAGATCATGGTTCTGGATATCAAGCTCCATACTCTCAGAAATCAGAACCAGAAGGTGCATGGTGTCAACAGAAGAATATCGCTCTTGTAGAACCCAAGTTCGAGTGAACCATCGGTCTCGAGATATCGCTTTGAGCAAACGGGTCAGGTATTGTATGAACTCCAGGTCCAGGAACTCGAGTTGACGCAATACCTCACTTAAAGGCTAGTGCAGTTGCCCACGGTAGATTCGATTGAGCAGTGCTAGCGTTCCATATTGTCGTAAGTTGATCAGTTGGAAATTGAGTAGTCCAATGGTATGTTCAGCTTGCTGGAAGCTAATGTGATTGCACTGTAGGTGGTTTTGTACATCGATAGGGTCCGCCTGGTTGTCACATTCTTGATCAATCCAGATCATCGACACATCATTTGAGCGCGCGAAACTGATTGCTCTGAGCAAAACCACGGACGGGCATTTCGGCAGCCTCGGAACGCCCTGGTTGCATTCTTGGACCAGGACTCTTGTAGACGAAGCGGCATCGGAAGTACCCTGAGCGAACGAATCCCAGCAATAAGACACGGCGACGTAGTTAAGTTCATTGCGGTGCTCCCCTCTCTCTGTGAGCGTGCAGATAATTTCTGCGTCCCGGCTGCAGCCTTCTTGCGAAGTGGATACCTCTAGGAACCGCAAATCAGAGTATACCGGCGAAGGATCACCCAAGTCCTCGAGTTGGAATGAGGAACCACCTAATCCAGAATAAAAAATGTCTTGAAGAGTGAAGTCTGTATCTCTCTGCATCTTTGATAGGGACTGTCAATAGCAAAGCGAGATACTACGTGACAGAATACAGCTCGAAGAAAAGCGGAACAAGAGGACTATTTATAGAGCAAGAGCAAGATCAATGATCATGCCTCCAGCAATTAGGCGCCGAAAGTGCCTAAGTACTTACAGGGGTCTGGGATAGCCGCCATTGTTTCTACTGTGGCTGGCGACAGGCTGGTCTGGGGCGCTCATAGCGGTGACGCACAACCAAGACATGCCGCTCATGACAGCCAATTGGCTCTCTATTGTCTTAGCCTTGGGAGAAACTCTTTACGGAGGCTAGGATTGCAGTGCCTCGTAAAAATCATCCTCTCACTGGAAAATAATCGAGCTAGCTGCCGATATTTAATGCTTTAATCTGGAGTACTTGGCCGATTATTCGGCGCGTGTTTGTTTACTTGTATTGCAGCTGTTTGTATCTTGATTCGCAAATTCGGCATAAATAGCGTTACAAAAGACATGGCGAGTGGCAAGGAACTGTTTCACAAGGCAAGAAACATTCTAAATTTGTGACTTCTTGAGGTCCACTTAATTTATCCAGTTTATGCTAGCAGACAATCTTGTTTGTTGAACACTTGGAGTACCCTTTGCACGTCCTCTGCATTCTTCTCCATCCCTAGCAACATATCCTCCATCTGTATGCTCCTTTCCCCACTACTCACGGATTGCTATCAACAAAACCCCACGCAATTTTTTTCATCTCAATAAACTTCTCCAGCGAGTGATCCCCAGTCCTGCCATCCACAAGCGCCGCTTCCAGACGGTGCCGAGCTGAGGCTTAGGTCTGAGCAAAGATATCCAGGGCGCCCGTGTCAAGGAAATGAAGAACGTCGCTCTCTGGATCCACGTAGACGGACCACTTCAACTCCTCTTCAAAGTTCAACTTGTAGATCTGAATCCCGGTACACACATTTTGACGCTTCTAGACAACTCAATACGATGAGTCTGTTCACAGATCCATGCAGGCCGTATCAGGTCGTGGGCAGTGCTGAGTGGCGTACACTCCTGATTCACGAAGGCCGTGAAGAGTCGCGGCTTCTGTGCGAACAACGTTTGCACTAGAGGACCAACGATAGGACAGTGAACTCCGGTACATACATCTTGACTCAATCCTGGCGTTGGCGACTGACGCCAAGATCCAAAGGAGTGCCTCCACAGCCCTGACCTGACAACATCTCGATCGGAGACAGGATGACAGGACCAGTGCGAGGTGGAAGGTAGCTGCGGCGATCTTGAAAGATCGGAGCTCGAGGAGATTGAGTTGCTGGTCTGCTCGCCGGGAGGAGGTCCGGGCCGCGAAGCCAGTAGTCTCGTCCGCCCTTTCTGTCGCAGCTTGTTCTCGCGGGAGATTAGCATGCGCATGGCAATGGAGCCGCCAGCCAGTGGGAATGAAGCGGACGTCCGAGAATGTGGATGACGGTGTTTTGCAGCACGATTATCTCCCAGAAGATCAGCTCTTGCAGCTCGTACGGAGTGACTTTTGCACTCTTACACCGGTTGTCGGGTTTCTTGTATCTGCTATCCTTCGAAAGTGTGCATCGACAGGAGTATATTTCTTGAAAACGGTAGTGGTGGCATAAGCTGTTCCTTGACCCAGGAAAGGGGACAGTTCGGTCAAGGGTGCAAGCGCAAATGGCTGCTTATGGGCTCTATCCCTTGTGAATCTTGCATAATTCCGCCCAGCTCTGCCCAGTCCCGTCACATCTCTCTGGTCTCCAAGCATTGCCCTAAGAACACCGGATCGTTGTATCCAAACAGCTTTTGTCGATAGATTCAGCAATTTCTTGGTGGATAGCGTTCTCAGGTAGGTCATTCACTTGATCATTGACTGCTATTCCTCAAGAAAGCTTACGGCGGTCTCATGTTGAAGAACAGCCTACTAGTCGAATAAGTGTCTAGTCTTGCTCGGGTATGGGTCATAACTTACGGCGAGATCAATAGCAGAGCACAACAATCAGTTGCCCCGCCTTACAAAAGTTCGACTACCAGTATGCCGGCTCGAGGAAGTGGGTATAGCCATGTCGACGAGTATTTGGGACCTCGGAGAGCGCCTTGGAATCGACCTGAAACGAGATCTCGGACGACTCGAGACAATGAATTCCGGCACACACACTTTGACGACGTTGCTGTGCTTGCTGTCCTTGAGGACCGTAATTTCGTTGACAGTCAGCTCCTTTCTTGGTTGGTGGGCCAAGCCCATCTCTTGCGCATTGCTAGCTTGTTTATAAATGACCTCAAGACCAATTGGAGACAATATATTGTCCTTGACAGCTGACTGTATTGAGTGCACTGCCGAGGATCTTATCGCTCACACCGCTAGGTGTGCTTCGGGGTACTATCCCAATTAGTTTGTCGTTCCCCAAGGCTGGATTCTCCTTACCTCGCAATGGACAGAACCAGACGCACCCTGGCGGATCTTCTTTTGCTTTGAGTATGACATGTTGGGATCATACTTGGAAACAGCGTCCCTCGATCTAGACATGACTTCGCCCTCAGTCATGGTGTACATTCGGACATCGTTGTTCTTTCTCTCCGCAGGTGGCTTCGCAGTCAACGCAGCTTCCGGGTGGGCTCTCTCCTTTGTGAATTTTGCATTCTTTGCATTCGACATTTGACAGGCGAATTCGTGGTTGTCCAATCGCGAGTAAGTTGCTGATGGTGAGAGGTTTGAGACTCTGGATGTGCTGAGTTCTCGCACTTCCAAAATCCCCAATGAATGCGCCGAATGCAGCCGTTGCATTGAGGGCACACGATTCCTCCTCTACATTTCTCTGCGAAAGCCAGCGCATCAGCTACCTTCTCGTGTTCCTTAGTCAGGTGTTGCGGAACCAAGGGCTCAAGGACTTACCCCGCCTTCAGATGGAAATGCGTACGCTCCACCTGGCCTCAGCCCACTGTGAACTTGATGGAGAGGGAGGGCCGCTCACAACAGCAGAACCGTTGTAGAGGGCATGGCGAGACCTCCTCCCTCATCTCGTTCCACTCAGGGTGTCCACCCACAACAGCAGAACCATTGAATAGGGCAAGGCGCAACCCCGAGATCGGCAAATTGTTGCCACAGTGCCACTAAGTAGTGGTACAGAAGGATCTGGGAGGGGTGTGTACAACGCGTTCGTAATCTTGTGGTTGTGGCTCATGGTTGTTGGGAGGGAAAGGAAGAGCGGGGGAAAAAGAAATTATTTTCCATCCAGTTTGTGGGAAATGTGACGTAACTCAAGAACTGACTGTTCCTCTTTGGGACTAGTTGTCTTTCTATTGCTAATCCTCGAAGTTGGGGGCGGTTCTCAGAATGGTGCGGTTTCGATACCGGTGCAGTTTCGGGGATGGGTGGATGAGGTGTGGCCGGTGATGTGGCTGTGCCAGGGAAGGTGCGAGCGTGTCGCAGGACAATGTCAGGTTGAGTCTGGGGGTACAGAAAGAGACGAGATAGATAACACTTGGGTAAAGATATAACAAAATCTGTTACCTGCATCTATAGTACTATAAGGAGGAAGAAACTGGGGTGTATGGCCAAGTAAAATAGTGTTAGAAAGATTCTCTTTCAAGACTGAACTTGGCAAAGACTAATGCACAACTCCCTAAGTTAATTTTATGGCTTAGAAAAGAGTTAAAAGTACGAGCAAGCATTTATTTAGATAATAATAAACAGGTTGTATGCTTCGTTGGATTGCTAGCCATTCTGTGCCGATCAAAAGTTGACATGCAGATGCACTCCAGACCTTGCAGCACAAGCGTTAATTGACTTTTCACATAAAGCACTGGGAATCTTCTGTCTTGAGTCTGGAGCTTCACCTTTTCTCTACAACTTATATTACTACGATTTCCTCATTTTGCACCTTGTTTACTTGCGGTCGAAGCGGCCCCTTTTTACGCGAATTGTGGCGTTCGTTATGGTGGCTTGGCAGGGTGAACAAATACCCCACTCCGACTCAGACTTCCACAGCTCTCACCCCTAGTCCCCATTTTCCAAAGAAGTATATTGAGAGATTCCATCCGCCTTCAGTTAATAGAGGAAGTGTCATCAGGCGGCAGAAGATTATAGTAAGTCTCCCCTGTTGCCATCTGACTTGGGCGCACGCCCCACCATGCGCCACAAAGACTGCTTCTGCAATGCTTACTGCTGCATACTACACTACAGGGTACTTAAAAGATATCAATTACTTTTCCTTCTATCAAGCTTCGAATACTCATTGTCACCACCACTCGAAGACGTCTCTAATCCACAACACCAGGTGGAAGCACAGCCACATAATCCAGCGGCGCTCTCTCGGCGCCATCGGGGGTTCCCACAATCTTCAGCGTATCACCCTTCCGGATCCGGACTCCCTTGAAAGTAATCCGAGTCGCAGTATGTCCATCCAGATTTGCCGAAACCGCATGTCCCAATGTATCCTCATGATCTCCAATCCATTCCCCAATGGAGTTGGCATTCAGGTATACGTGCCAATGAGCCCTGCCGCCAACGAGATCGAAGTAATTGACCGCCAGATCGTACGTCCCGGAAGCGAAGCCCAATTTTGTTGTAGCAGTTCCAGCAGTAGTATTCGAAGTAGTAATAATTGCAGTATAATTCGAAGCAGCTTCGAACGGCGTGACAGGAACAATCGTGTACCCCTCCAAGTCCATACTCTCAGCCTCCACGCGCCATGGATGATTTCCAACCCTCTTCGCTTCATCAGGTATCCCAGAAAGATTCCAATAGAAGTTGCTGATCGCATCTCGCCAGACAATGGAATGTCCTGCTTGGAAAATCTGTCGGTAGAGGACGTGCTCGTACCTCTCGTCATCGAGTTTCCCTTTCAGCGATTCCCACATCTTTACAAACGTCTGCGCTGTTTCGGCTCCACTGTAATGCGCGTCGTAGAAGTGCTGGATGACTGTCTTGCCAGAGTGGAGAACGTGGGTGTAGTTGACGTGATGGAACCACAAGAGGAGGTCGTCCGGCGTGGTGGCGATGCTTTCGTACATGGTCGCAATCTCAGGAGGATATGTACCAGAGAAGCCAGTCCCATTTGCGACGGTGCGATCCATTCCAATGGTCTTCTGATCCGCGCGCGTCCACTGACCCCAGCCGTTGTTGTCTTGAGATTGAGGCTTGGGACCGAAGTGATTCCCTGTGATGTCTGTCAGGGTCTGAATCCCAAGGTTGCCGCTGTATTGCTCGTAAGCTGGCCATGATTGCATAGAGATTTTGGTGATGGTGTTTAGGACATGTGGATCGAGACTGAAGGTAAGCCGAATCCAATCTTGCAGAATGTCTTCAGCATCGTTGGAAGGATCCCATGCTAGCCGGCCATAAGCGTACAGATTTGACATTGCCATGTGGCTTCCGAGCCATGTTGTGTTCGTCCCTATGTTCACGACTGCTGCTGAGCCTCCAAGTGGACGATTGAAACGCTCGCTGGAAATAATATCGCTGACCTTGGATGCTTTCTTGTCAACGCGAAGATCAAAATCAAGGACCGTTTTCCAGAGTGGCGCGAGGTAGACGAGATGGCATTGCTGACCAAGATATTCTTGAGTAACTTGAAGCTCAATGGCCATGCTCGTCTGATGCAAGTTGGCAAAGAGAGGAGATGCAGGCTCCCTGACTTGGAAGTCAATGGGGCCATACTTTATTTGGACCACAACATTATCTGCAAACTTTCCATCCAAGTCTTTGAAGAACTGCACCGCAGCATTGGCACGATCTGCTTTCCAGTCCGACTCATTGAGTTGATTGTAGACAAATGCTCGGAACATAACAACTCCATCATATGGTTCGAGAGCTTTAGCAAACAAATTGGCTCCCTCTGCAAGAGTCCGGTTGTATGTCAATGGTCCTGGTTGTCCCTCAGAATTGGCTTTCACCAGGTATCCTGCGAAGTCAGGAACTCGCTGGTAGATTTGATCTGTGATATTAGTCCAGAAAGAGATAACACCTGAGTCCAGTGGATCAAATGTTGTGAGGCCACCGATGGCAGTGGGGGATGCGAAGTTGAGCGAGATTCCCACTTGGATGCCGTACGGACGGAAAACATCTGCAATTCTTCCAAGCCCTTGAATATTCCCAGGACTCAAGAGAGTAGCGTTCGCGTTGACATTGTTGACGATGATCCCGTTGATGCGAATGGAAGCTAGAAGGCGTGCATATTCGGAAACGCGAGTCAAGTCTTCGACGATCGCTCCGTTCTTGAAAAAGATGGATGGTCCGCCATAGCCACGCTCGATGCTACCATCCATATTATCCACTGGTTGACCCATCGAATTGGCTGGTTTGGATTGTTGACAGCAGAAATTCGAGAAAAGTCTCCTTGAGCAAGCATCGAGAGGTATTCAAATGCTCCGTAAAGAGCTCCTCTTTCATTTTGTCCTAAAATCTTGACGGTGTCGCCCTCAGTGCTGAGCCAAAAGCCATCATCATCCAGATCAGGAACATTATCATCGTCTCCGTAGACTCTGGTATAATCGTCAACAGTTCCAACAATCAAAGATGACGAAGCTGGCTGGCTGTTGTCACCGATCTTGATCGCCTGGCTGAAGATCCCCTGTATTCCCTTTTGCAGCTCCAAGCTGGCAGTGTGGACTGGGCTGGCTTTTGAGGTATTCAATGCGATGATATTAGACGCAAGCCTCAAATGAAAGGTATTGGCATTTGGCAAGGGAGCGTATCTCAACCAAGCATTCAGGCCATTCTCTGCGGCGACTGCCGCGAGAGACACAGCGCACAGTAACAGAGAGGGGAACATGGCAATTTTGGCCCGCATCGTCCATTTCAGGGCACATATCGATGGATTATGTACTTGAATACCCTGTGAGCCGAAAATTGTGATGGAACATAGGGTTGAAGTAATCGCGGGGTAGGCTGTTTCCTGGTTGTTTAGGCTAAAGCTGGGGAAGTTCTGGGGCTCCCCACCATCCGTTGATCCACCCACTTTTCGTACTTGGAACACTTTAAAAAAGCAAAACAACTACACTCTAACTTTGGAAAGAGGCTTTTCGAAGTAATCTGTTAACGTCGGGTATAAGTATTCGAAATACCTTTCTTCAGATTTATTGGTTGAATATCACTCTCAGGCGAGGTGGAGCTGAAGATAGTTTGGCAAAAGCCCCACCCACTGGCTAAAAACTGGAAGAAGATGGTTCAGAATGGATTTTTTTTGGGTTTCCTTTTTGTCTTTCTTGAGACCTTCTTCGTCCAAGAAGGGGTTCTGAAAGAGCCGTTACGGGATGAAAGTTGACTTCATTGAAGAAGTTACCTCGATGACTAAGTGCGAGTTTCGGCAGTTGGATTATTTATCTTCGATCATTATTCTTCAGAAAAGCTAGACACCTCTTTTCGAAACTGAGTATAACGCTTTTTGGAATTATACAACAAGGAACTGAAATGACAAAAGAGCTATCATGACGTTCGACGAAACTCAAGACCACCATCTGGATTGTCTAACTGCTATTGCCGTTGCATGCAATGGTATTATCACCTTGCACAAATACCCCAGGCAGAGTAGTTTCTTCAGATCCATCTATTATATATTTAGCACAAAATTTGATAAACCACGAAACAGCCGAGCTTACCAAGATTGATAGAGGTTTCCACATTCGTGCCATCACCATTAGCACAATCGCAGGTCAACACGGCGAACGGAACCGCCAACACACAATTGATGCACTGATCGAGAAAATTACCACTAAAGCAGTATCAACCATTAGAAAGTATTCGTTGTCGGGCATTGCCCTGTAACAGCGAAAATGCATACTTTGGAGAAAATTCTAGCTGGCCTCCAAAGCTTTCGACACAGGTGTTAAGATCAACTGAGCTTGTTACTGAGTCACAGGTCGCGTTGAGGATACTGCCGGCGAGTGAGAAAGAGCCCCCGCACTCTGACTGGAGAAAGTCTTGCTGGCGACGAGAAAGTGGAGAGGAGAAGACGAGGGAAGAAACGCTGCCGAGTGCCAGGAATGTAGACAGATGAGAGAAGTACATATTTGCTGAAGTGAGAATGACAAAAGTAAGAGAATGATAGTAAAAGTTGACAGAAACGTGAATGATAAAGAAGATATTGGCCAGAAAGAGGTGGATGGAAGTGGCGAGCCTGAAATGTGAGTGAAAGTTTCCCAATGTTGTGGTGTAATAGATGGAGGTTGAGGACGGGATTTCTTTGCGTACAAAAAGAATTGTTATATACCATCCCAATTTCTAAACATAGTCTCGTATATCCTGGGTCTAAATTATATGCAGAGAGAGCGAAAGCGTGCTCCTCACAGTCCGTATTGGCAAGCGTCCCCGTTATTAATAAAAGGATCACATCTTTCCCACGATTCATTCCAAGTCCGTGTCATGAAACACAAAGCGTAATATGATGCTTAATTCTAGGATCAACACACTACTTCATGCATTCCAAGGACTACTTGGATGTGCTGTCAAGCGAGGAGAGAAAAAAGGGGCTAGCAAGCTGGTTCGCTGGCTCGAAGCGAACGCGAGATGCTGACCTGACAGCCACCCCCTCGTGGCTGATGGATTCTTTTCGAGTGCTGTCAATTACATGAATCAGAAATCCATGCTATATGTGCCTGCATACCTTTTCGCTTTCGCGCCTTGTGCCGTCTATATTTAGAGCAAAGGGAGCCCAACCTTTCATCCACCATTCCAACAACATTATGCAAAGTTTGAAGAATCCACGGAGCCTGGCATTGAAGTGATATCGCCTCATCACAAGTTACAATCTTTGAATGAAGCGCTCTGAAATGCAGATGTCCATGACATGATAGATAAGGTATAACGTAGGGAGGTGAAGTCATGTGACTGGTGATTCAAGTGACTCAACATCTATGCCTACAGAAGCTCATAACAAATATGCAATCAAAATAGACCTATTCAATAGTCTCCCAAAATAAGAATGTACCATGAAGAGGAAAAATTCAAAACTCAATTTGGTAGCTCATCGCACGTATCAATGACGAGCACAACCCCTCCAAACTCCGGGACCTAGCCACGGCACCAACCTTCTTCCAATGCACAACGCACGGCATTCCAATTTGCCTCTCCACGCATTCAAACCACATTATTCCTCTCTCTAAGTTTTGCACCTACAAACAAACCAAGTCCACCAAATCTTACCGTACGAAACATGACACCATTTCACCGAACTCCCTTCCCAGATCCTTCACACATCTACTATCCGGCAACCCGTCGGAAACCCACACACTTCGAGCGGCGCTTCCCGAGAACAGTCAAGGGTCTAATGACAGTGGTAATCACATGGCCGATCTGGGGAGCAGGACTGATAATCGTGAGTACGGTGCGGGCTCGAGTGGCGAAGGATGGAAATTGAGATCACAGAGC
>Ga0302140_10009461_pt1 | contig 12081 bp, 13 predicted proteins | sample I_Bog_E1_1_FD_202095 | JGI IMG/M metagenome (GOLD analysis project Ga0302140, IMG submission 202095) | Peat permafrost microbial communities from Stordalen Mire near Abisko, Sweden - I_Bog_E1_1 | ecosystem: Environmental > Terrestrial > Soil > Wetlands > Peat | place: Sweden: Abisko, Stordalen...
AATTGGTCGACAAATGGTGGAATCAGTACGTTCCCTTTTTTACGGTGATCGCCAAGTATCCTTTTCCGCCCATTCATAAAGTGGTTCCTAACCTCCGTGAACGAAGGATGATTATTGCACCATTTTCTATTTCAATGGAAGGACACATAAGAAGATTTCATTCAGGCCGATTGGACTCGGCCTCCGGCGCACACTACCACATGGCCTTGCCCCAGTGACAGGGTCGGAACGATGCCTAAAGGCCTATCACTAAGATAGAATTTGACATTTTGATAGAAATCTATCACAACATCGAGCATATCAGTGATAGGAAAAGAACGATGCTCATCGGATATGCGAGAACCTCCACGACTGACCAGAACGCGGGTTTGGAGGCCCAAGAGCGTGATTTACTGGCCCAAGGTTGTGAACGCCTCTGGCGTGAACAGACCAGCGCCCTTGGCCCCCGTAGCGCCTTGGAGGAGGCCATCTCCTTCGCTCGGTCAGGGGATTCTTTGGCCGTAACTAAGATTTGCCGACTGGCCCGCTCCGTGGCCGATTTGGTGGCGATTATCGACCGACTGGAAAAGAAGGGCGTGAGCCTTCGAATCCTGTCGATGGGAATCGACACCGCGACGCCAACAGGGCGGTTGATGTTGAACCTACTGGCCTCGATCAGTCAGTTTGAACGCGAGGTGATGTTGGAACGTCAACGGGAAGGTGTCGCCAAGGCGAAGGCCGAAGGGAAATACAAGGGCCGGAAACCCACGGCTCGCGCCAAAGGTGATCAGATTCTAGAGCTGGACCGAAAAGGATTGTCGCGGGAAGGGATCGCGAGCCAACTCGGGATCGGGGTTGCAAGTGTCTACCGGGTGTTGAAGGCGGCGAGGTTACCGTGTCAAATGTCCTGATATGTCGAATCAATCTTCTCGATTATGGGCAGCACGAGGCGGTTGCGAATGGTAGCCGTTGCACTCGCGTCGATTTTTCCTGTAGTAAAGATTTGCCTCCACACCTCTGATAAATCGATCATCCCGGTAGACTGGGGAACTCCCATCACGTGAGTTTCGGAAGGTTTTTCGAGGTAAACGGGGATTATATGCCGTGAACGCCCCGGCGCAGTCATGATTTCGCGTTCATAGTTCGTCCAGACCTTTTGCAGGTAATTGCGTTCAATAAACACAAGGTAATATCGGCATGAGTCCCTATATATTCGCCCAAGGGTCTGCTCAAGATTTTCAGCCAAAAGGAAAACTTGCTGATCAAAATCATAAAACGTAACAATATCTTCGTTTTTCAATTCAGCATTAATTAATTCTACCATATTTCGCACCTCTCCGGCAAACGAAAACCCGATATCATACGTATACATGCCCGCAACAGCAATACCATCATTACCAATACCGAGCTCTCGTAAAAGGTCTGACGGGTTCATATTTGAAAGATAATATCGAAACAATGGGTCCTCGATCGAAAAGCCAGCATCTTCAAATGCAATCTGCTTTCGAAGATCAACGTTTTTGTCTGGATCGTATAAAACTTCTTTAACGCGGGATCGTACAGCTTTAATACCAGGGCGTCGTCGTTCTGGGACCACGCCTAGAATTGCATCAAAGGGTACAACTAACTCTGGAATCTTTGCCAAAGAGAGCAAGATTTCAAGATATGGCTTGTTTCCACCAGGCCTCCACCTTTTTCCCTTGGCAAAGGTTTTAGCAACAGAGAGAAACCGATTTGAAAGCTCCTCCATCAAACGTCGGCGTATTGATAGTAAATCGGCGTGCACGATCGTTACGTCTAATGTAGTTTCATGAATACCATTGATCGCACATATTTTATTGCAAACAAACTGTGCAAGCCAAAAATTACCCGCGCTCTCAGCGAGAATTATATCGGAATCTTCGAAAATTATATTTAGCTCCTGTTCTCCCTCTTCGATAAGGCGACGTATTTCAGAATCGTCCGCTCGTTTTATCCTGTAACTCCCCAGCCTTGGACCAAGATCATTGGCGGATGCTAATAGCGTGACGCCAGCGGCCGGGATACCGATGAGTATAAACTTCAGCGGAAACAGCTGTTCGAACGCGTTATCGCTAATTCTTTTAAGCTCTGATCCATATTCAACTCGAACATGCTCCGGAATGATATGAAAATCATCCACAACTATCGTAAGTGGAGATGAAGGTGTGTCACTTTTTGCAGCGGATATAAAACCATTGATTTTATCAAGAGCGTCTGAATCCCGACCGCTGATGTAAGAAAAATCCAGATCCTTCTCCCATCCGATCTCTTCAAATACTTTGAAAACAATACAGGTTTTTCCAATTCCGGACGGGCCTTCGATAAGAACATGTTTTCCTGGCTGTTCGATATCCGAACGAACCTCCCCAAAATAGGCGGGCTTAACATATGTGTATGGCGGAAGACCAACCGTTTTGAACACATCAGTTAACTTACGAACTTCCATTGGTCGACCCTGAGGTGAGAGACTCGCCAAAGTAGAACATTAAACGAGGCGATACAACTCCCGCGCAGCCTTTCAGGAGTCCCATAATTCCCGACATAGACCTGTCGCTCAATCTTGGCATTTACACTTCAGGAGATCGGCGTCACGCCGGGTGATCCCCATCATTGAGAATGGGACTAGGACAGGATAGGAGCCTCGTACATGCGCTTTTCTAGACAAACGGCAATCGGATCCTCCCACCAGGGGAACTCGCCAGCCGCCTTTCCACGCTTGGACATGTTACAGAGAGCGGCGACCTCGGATTGCTTTACGACCGGCAAATTTGCCGGTTCAGTCGTGTGTCAGCTGTCGCCATGCGTGGTGTTGCCCAATGCGACCCAACTTGGAATCGGGGTCACCAGTTTTACCGGGTCTTCAAGGCGACGAGGGGGCGGCGTGCGGGGTGGATTTGTCCGCCTGTCGAGAGGTGCGCACAAGCAAAATCGTTACGCCGGAGGGGAGCCTTACGCCTTTTGGGCCCGTGGGAACGGTTTATTTTCTACCTTGAAGGTTATCCATCACATCTGCAATTGTCCCTTCAACAACGATTTCGTGATTATCCGTAAACACGATAGTCACGCTGCCAGTGCCAGCATCCCGCAAAAAATGGACGAACGCTGGGTTTACCGCGACCGTTTCTCCGGACTTCGATTTGAAAACACACAATTCTAATGGCACGCCCCTGTCTCCTGATTGGTTCGCGCGTAGCAAAACATAGGACGATGGGAAGGAGCGACAACCCGTTTCAAATTCCAAACAGACCACGTGCCGGAAGCTTTTGCTTTCCGATGAACACCTCCACCTGTTCGGGCCTATACGCCCTATCAAAATGTTCGACGGGATCGCCGTCGAGGTCGAAACGCACCGCGCTATCCGGTGTGTAATTGACGATAAAACCCGTCGTGCGGCCATGGTAGGGAACGAACGGCGTCTTCGCCACGAACTCATGCGCCTGAACCGCATAGGTCACTGGTGGTTGCGACAAATCGAGGGGAATTTTCAACCAGCGTTCGGGTCCGCCAGTCATGCCGTAGAAGGTGATTTGCGATGGACGGTTTGTTGCTCCGACAAGATAGGCATGAGGTTTGAACGATTTCCGCCATGCCGCGTCTCGTTTCGCTTCGGCAAGACGGTTGGCCTCGGCGATGATTTCGGCGGTGGCGGCGATGGCTTCCTCAACCACAACCTTGTCCACCTCCAACGCGACGGCGAGATTATCGAGCACCATTTTGGCTCCCGGTGAATCGAAGTCGCCATGACAAACGCCGTCTATCCTCCGAAGGCCCTTGGCGAGATTCTTGAACCCGCAACGCAACGCCAGTTCATTCCGGCGTAACCCAAGCCGCTTCTGTTGGTTCTCGATAAGGCCGTGAATGGGATAATGATCGAACATGGCGAGCCTCCTCTATCGATGGGGAAGGCTGGCGATGGTCCGTTTGTTTGCCGAATTTATCGGCCACATCTCCACCTTCGTGGAAACCACCTTGCCCGGATCGGCAGGTTGGTGAGGTAGCGCCAGCCCCTCGTCTTGATGTGAGGATTAGTATGGTGCGCGGGGAACGAGAGAGCAAGAAGGATTGCCCTCTATCAAAATTCTTGATGCTGACGACCGAATCCGGGTGGCCTACAGAAGACGGCCAGAATCCGAAGGTTCTGGCCAGTCAGGGCAGCGAATGTGCCACCGAGGAACCGAGGGGGCACGCCTATGATTTAGGCTGAAGACCGAAGCGGCACATTGGTAAAAGTACCTATTCGAAATGCATGGATCGTTGTCGCAGTAATCGCCAACGAGGGACGCGCGGGCAAAGCCGTCATCAAGGTCATGGCGGAACTGATCGCGCAGGTGATTCTCGAATTTTGGTGGCGGCCCTTAGCCCCAATGGCATTAGAATCGCGTAGTAGGACCGTACATGCGTTTTTTGACACGAACAGCACGCCAACCCCTCCACATTCGCCTAAAAGCCTACCCGTGGCCTTCGCTCGCTCGGACGTGTTCAAGGAGGTGGCGGTCTCGGATTGTTTGATGATGAACGGAACAATTTCCGGTCTAGGCGTGGGCTCGTTGGTTCGTGCCGAGACGCTGGCTTAACCGCAAATCGTCATGTCGCAGTGGCGGTGAACCGGCCCTTCTTTTTCCATCTATCTTTTGCACCGACAACGCCGAACGAAATCAACGCTCCGATTTTCATGCGGAAGTTTTGATTTTTCACCCCCCCATGTTTCCGCCGGCTTTGCCTTGTGCTACTTTTTGAATGCGTCGTTCGCGCACATGCTGATGGTCAAACGTGGTCACGCTCATGAGCAAGCCTCACCCAAACGACGGTCCTAGCTTCAGTAAAGCCCCTCCAAAGCGGGGAAGGCCCATGACCGACGACGAACTTGCGAAATGGTACGCCCGCAAAAAAGCCGAGCAGGAAGAAATTGAAAGAGCCGCAGCTAAGACACGGGCGTTTAACCAAACCCTCCGTAAGGGAGGCGTATTCGCAGCGTTCCCGCATTTACGCCCAAGGAAAGGCGACTAATCCGGCCCGACTCACACACAAGACGGACAAAAAGCATGGTTTCACCACGTGTCGCAAGTCAAAGAAGTTAAATAAACCATTCGCATCTTTGCTGAAAAACGTGGAGCCATCATGCCGGCATTGAATCGGTATCTTATTTGCGGGTCATTGTTGTTAACAGGGTGCGCTTCTGAGACGTACATCAAGGCTGGCACTTCGGATGAAGACTATCAACGCGCCATTGCAGGATGCCGTGTTCAAGCCGCAATGGTCCCGAACACCGGAAACGGCTCAATGGGCGACGATTTATTCCATACCGCTATAGTAGGGCAGACTATTCAAAACTGTATGCGGGCTCAGGGCTGGGTTACTAAGCAATAAGTTTGATTTATGCTTTCGGACGGAACGGGTTAATATGCTCGCCGCGAGAGAGCAAGATTCCTGTTAGTCAGTGAACCACGCTTTCAAAACTGGCCAAGCCGCTACCCAAGCCCCCAACGTTGCGAGAACCGCGACTATCACCGTCCACAAGAACCGCTTGCTTTCTAAATGCTCCGTTTCGCGATCCTTCTCTTCAAGCCATTCCACAATTTCTTTTTTCTCATCCGAGGGCATATTGTCCAATTGTAGGTGATGCATCGTCAACCGACGGCCCTGCTTTTCAAATTTCTCTCGGCTCTCCTGACGAATGGTCATCTAAATCTGATTCAGCTTTTGAGCGACGACATAGCTCAAATACAATATAAAAATGAAGACTAACGCCGAAACGCCAGCATCATGAACCTGAGCAACGACTACAAAAAACGCGAATGTCGCTCCAAGACCAAAAACCATGTACAACGTTGTTTTGCCTATCGTATGCCAAGGTGCTTTGGTAGCGACTGCAAAGATGACGAGCTCGATTATGAGGATAGCTGAAAGCCACTCAATAGCTACGTACAGGCCGCCCATTGTCCAGCCCTTCATGGGTACATCTTTCCGCACAATAACCGGGAGCTTATGGTGCCCGAACCATGCTGTTTTAGGATTACATCCAACACAATTAGGCGCAAGGTACGGCAATAGGACCGCGTAGGAGGCTCGTGTATGAGCTTTTCGAGATGGAGCGCCAAATCCACCAGCGTCCTCGGATAAAAATTCACCAGCGGTCTTCGGCGATTACTGGGGTGCAATTCGCCTCGGAACAAAAACACCACCCCATGTCGCCTTGGCCTTTTCGATAACCCCTTCGTCGCCGCCAAGGATTATCACCATGCTCGAAAACGGGGCGTCGTGTGGCATTGGCGTTCGCTGTTCCGACCAAAACCGCATGTAGTTTTTCAGAAACATCGTGTTCGTGTCGCTCGCAATTCCTTGAAAAACTCATTTGTGAGTCAGCGGCGGAATCAGGAGGATTGTACCCCCTGACCCCAACGCCTTTGCCTAACCACCTCGTGCCGTAACAGGCTTTCGCCCAGGGACGCGGGTCTTCTAGCTCAGTCTTTACGACGCCATATGGACGTCACTCTTCATTTATAAGCTTTCCCATAAGACTAAATATTTCAGAGACCGAATGGCGGAATAGCCATCCTTTAAATGCAGCACTGGACATTTCTTTCAAGCGCTTCGATGGCTTTTCAGAACCCTCTAATTTAAAGATCGTTCCTTCATGCCATACGCCGTCGCGGTAATAGTGTGGCGTGTCGAACACTTTGAAATCAAATCCCGATTTCCTTTTCCGAACTGGCCCAAATACGTTAAGTAATTGCAGAAAGATCATTCTCTGAGCTTCGTGATCAAACGGATAATATACAGTTTCGTCGTCATCCGTTGGGCAAATGCACCAACCAATATGAACATCGTAGGGGCGGAGATTTGGCTTGATAATGTTTGGTTTTTTGAATTCTATAATGTTATCTGTCATAAACAATTTTCCTTTCTTTAACAACTCTAATATACATTAGAATACGGTATTATATTGTTGATTTAATGCATAGATATTGAGCAAATTACCAATTGTAATTGTAGCGCCGACGAAATGGCCAATTTAGCTTCAACGATATTGAATATAATACAGTCTATACGGTCGTCAACCCCCAATTTACCCATAGTTTAATTTTTTTGTTGTCTGTGGCGTGTGGATACTATCGAGCAATAGAGGTTGTGGAGGCAATGGAGGCAATTTTATAAAAAATAAAAACGTAACAAAATATGTTAATTAAGGAAATACGTCCATTGCCTCCACTCCACCCATCAATTCAGCGTTGAATAACGGTCAACTGGTCTCCCCGTGGCTTGAAATTCATTACCGTCTTCCCTCAACACAACTCCTTTCCAGCCGTTGCCTTTCGCCGTCTTGTGCGGCTGGAGGCTCTTTTTGCCCAAGCACTTGCCGAACAATGGCGACGACAGGGGTTCGATCCCACTTTCGCGACACCACATTTCGTAAGCTTGAAAGAGGTGGCGGGTCATCGTGCAACCCCTCCCTCCGAATTCACAGCACTCGGCCAAGAACGTTCCCACCGTATCGGAACAGGCGCGATAATCGCGAAGCTCGTTTTTCACCGCCTCGGGTTCGACGAGACCGCTGGGATTTTTCCCACGGGCCGCCTCATACTCGCCGTGGCATTCGATGAGAAAATTCAAAATGCCGTCGCGTTCTTCCAACAATTTCTCTCTTAGGTCTGGATCACGGCGACACTCGGGAAATGTGACGCGGAACGGTATGAGCTTGATGCGTCGCCATATCGCCTCGTCAACACCGACGATTTCCGGCAACTCGTTGGTCACCAGCACAAGCTTGAATCGCGGATCGTAGGTTCGGGGCTTGCCATAGATTGGACGACAGGAAATGGCGTCCCCGCCAGTCATATTTTTGATTTTGGCCTCGGCGAGTTTGGAGCCCGCCTCTCCCTCCGTTGCGGTGACGAGTCGTTTGCCTTCATGAGCGGCGAGGTCGTAGGTGTTTTCGTTCCCATATTTGGTTTGCATGAGCGTGTTCATCGGCGTGGAGCCGGCGTAGTCGCCAAGGACGCTACGGAGAATTGAAAAGAAGGTCGATTTGCCGTTGGCTCCGATTCCTATCGCGATGAAGATCACTTGTTCGCCAGTGTTTCCGGTCAGCATGTATCCCATGATCCGGCGAAGGTAGTCATACAGACCCGCATCGCCTTCGGTGATTTCCTTCAGGAAGGCCTTAAACCGTGGACAATCGGCATCTGGATCGTAGGTCGCGGCGAAGCGTTTCGTCACGATGGACGACGGGTTCCCGATCAGCGTTTTGGTTCGCAAATCGAAAACGCCATTCTTCACGCCGAACAGGAGCGGGTCGGAATCAAAGCTCCTTGCAGCCTTGATCAGAAGGGGTCGCGCCATGGTCATGATGTTTTTGACGCCAGCCGCCGAGTGGAACCGTTTCAAATCCTTGGCGTGGAATTGTCCCGTCAAGGAGTCACCCATGCACTGAACTAGCCCTTGAATCTCAACGTCGGTCGCCGGGACATAGACCCCGCTTTGGCGTCGATAGAACTGCTCGGCGAGATCGTCGTAAATGATCTTGTCCTTGTGTTCGGCGACGAAGACGTTTGCACATTCCAAATCCGTTTCGAGCGACATTGCGTTCGGGGCCGTCGCCGATGATGTTTTCTCGTGGTAACCGATCCACCTCGCCACGCATTCGGCAGTCGATTCGTTGGTCAATTCGGCTAGGCGTGGGAGTCCAAAAGGAATCTCCATAACATACGAATCTTTGACGCAACGCCGGCGGTCGCCGATTTCATTGTCGCGGTGGGCGTGAGCGAGTTTTTCGATGAAGGATTCAGTCCGTTGTTGTGACCATCCCGCGCGTCGTAGGAGACCGGCTAAAGCCAATACAATGTCGTGGCGACAGCTGTCGGTGTACGACCCGAAGATTTCGGTCGCGACGGCGAGTTCAAGAACGGCGCTTTCCAGTTCTTGCCATGAGATTGTCGTGGGCACTCCGGCCTTGTCGAACTCGACCAATTCACCGGAGGGATGTGCCGACGGCGGAAACATCGTCTGGCCACCATTCCCTCGCAATTCGACGATTACCCCGGCGTCATCCCCCCATTTTTTGCAGCGACCGGGTTCCGGACATTTGTAAATCCGGTGGCTGTCAGGCTTGGATTTCCGTCCGAAAATCATTTCGGATTGCGGGAGAAAGAAATCGGCCAATGGTAGTGCCTCCACGCGGTCAATATCGACATCGACGAGACCATTAGAGGCGTCGCCCAACACCACGCCGATGTTCCATGAGCCGTTCGGGTCTAGCGCGTGGGGGTGAGACTGGCGTAGTTTTTGCCAATCTGAACCCAAGGGGCGCTTTCCGTTCAATGGAATAAGAACCGCGTTAAGGGAAATCAGAATTTGAATAACGTCTTGTCTAATCATATAAATACCTCGTAAGTAAGTGCTTAGAAAAATATAGAGTTAATACCAATATATGCGGTCGAACTACGTTTCGTTGGGGGACGGGTTCGACCGATTTTTTATCCTGTCCCGCGATCCAACAAGGCCAGCACGTCTCGTTCTCGCCATGCCGAAATACGACGGCCCAGTTTCACGGGTCGTGGAAATCTTCCGTCTTTGATTCCGGCGTACCAAGATGATCTCGAGATTGGCACGCAAGCCAAAACATCACTGATGCGGATTAGTCTTTCGGCGGTCTGTTTCTGTTCGTTCTTTCTCAAGTTGTTCTCCTAAAATAAAATTGCATCGCATCGAGAAGTCGCTCCGTTCCAAAAGTTAATGTGTGAAAAACACGTGGTAGAACGGTCTCGCTCTCAATCCGACGTAGTATTTATATTCGGACGATGCGTAACATTGTTGAACTATAGCACAACTTATAAATTCACATAATCCTACTCAGGTGCGCTAGAAGCTTCTTTTCTTGGTAATCAGGTTCGACTTGGCTGCTCACATGGTCTAAAAGATAAGTAAACCAATCTTCCGCTACCTCATTACGCCTACGTTGTTCGGCCTTAAGGCCGTGAATTTTCTTTTTTGTTAGGCGTTTGCCGGTCTCTGGTTCCCCATGCTCAGCGAAGTATCGTTCGAACACATCATGTGCCCACTCGTCCGTCACGCTGTCAATTTTCTTGCGCAGTTTACGACAAAAGTCTTCGTTCTTGGCCGCAGGGTTCTTGCTGGCGAGGAAGCGCCGTAGTTCGTGATCCAACTCTGGCCCAAGAAAAACGGTGCCCTTTCCGGCCCCCTGCGTCTTCGTAGGTCCACCGCCACCTTGTTTTACGGCGGGTTTTTGCCCACGCGCCGTCGCTCCTCCATCTGAAGGCGGCGTGGGCTGAAGCTTTCTGCGGATGATCTCGATGACATTTTTCAGTTTAGCCGACTCCATGAGTGAAATGAGCGTCGGCATTTTACGGGCTTCGACTTCCGCGAGTAGGAAATCAGCGCATTCCTCGTCTCGGTTGGGAGCGAGGTTGGCGTTGACCTTTTTCCCGGTATCGGCGTCGTTCACACGCACAGAGTCATCGACCGGAGCGGATTCCTTGGCGGCCTCTATCTTCCGCTTGGCTTCAACCGGTTTTTTGCCCGCCTTCACTTCCTCGATGAAGGTGGCGACGTGTTTGGGGCTGTTTCGCACCACATCGGCGGCGATCCCGACCGGAGCCTCTCCGTCCTTCACTAACTGTTGAAGTTCCTTGCTTTCCTCCATGACCTTGAAAGCGTCTCGCACGAGCCGGTCACTGATACCAAAAATTGCGGCTGCTTGTGGCTGGGTGATGACCGGAACCGCTTCCGCTCTAAACTTATAGCGGTTGTCGCCATGGGTAGTCGTGACCAGTTCCGCCGCCGCCAAAGCACATTGGCTCGCCGTCAAATGGCGGCGGCGAATGTTTTTGGAGATAACGAAGCCAAGCCACTTCTCCGGCGGCTCTTGTATCGTCTCGAACCGAGGTTCCACACCCGCCTTGAGACACGCGCGATAACGATTACGGCCATCGAGGATGCGATTATCGGGTGTTTTGACAATAGGTTCACGCTGGCCGTTTCGCTTTATGTCCTCCACGAAGCGGTCGAACTCTTCGCCTTCGAGCAAGGGAAAGACGTTGGCCAGCGGATGAAATTCTACGGTCTCGACGTCGGACGCACCGATTGGCGTCGGCTCTGAACGCCCGGCGTTCGGGGATTCCCGAGACGCTGGTGTGGCCTCCTGATCGATTTGGGTTTCGGCGTCAAACGCCGGGAACTTAGATGAGCCTTCCATTCGTCTCTCCATAGGAAGGGTTGTAACAAGCGACGCCATAGATTGCTCACTGCGTCGGGTCCTATCGGAGAGATAGGGGTGACGCGCCTACGTTTCAAGAATAAAAATGCCAAAACGGCCGGATAAATTCTATTTTTCTTGGCGATGCACTTAACCTTTATTATTATAACATGCAAGCTAGCTTTGTTGATAGTTATATTTATTTTTAATATCTATATATTTCGACGTAGAATTTATGTTTCTATCAACTCAACTATAATATCACCTTTTATCCATGTGTTAACCATCATTTTCTTTCATGCGTTCGGTGTGACTGTATCTTTCGTTACGCTAAAATCTAATAAAGTAACGCATTTAGCTCAATCAAAGTTCGACACGGGCACGTGTTGTTGTCAAACATTCATGCAAAGCTAGTATCTTAAGTTATAACTAAACAAAGTTTATCGCTAAACCATTGCGTTCCTCGATGGCTCGACTGACGTGTTTTTTTTCGAACGTACATCATCCACCGTCTGACTACCGCGCTTCAGGTGGTTCATGGTCTATCCGATGGACCATCCACGTCACCGCTGAAAATCGAGTCCTGTTTGGAGAATCACACCGGCGGGAGGCGTCGCGTTCCTAGCCGACGCGACCTCGATGGGTCATGCCGCCGAACGGGCTTCTGTCTGAGGTGGGGTGTGCCATTGCAAACCGGTAACAAAACTTGTAAACAATTCTCGAACCGGCGGATTGTAATCTTATCAGAAACAATGGCTTACAAAATGGTTTGCCCAATCCTCTCTTGGGCACCAAATCGACGTTCGAGAACGTCCCAGAACGTCCAAAATAACCTGAAAATCAAAGACTTAAGGCTGGATTGTCGTCCA
>Ga0302140_10009464_pt1 | contig 12077 bp, 12 predicted proteins | sample I_Bog_E1_1_FD_202095 | JGI IMG/M metagenome (GOLD analysis project Ga0302140, IMG submission 202095) | Peat permafrost microbial communities from Stordalen Mire near Abisko, Sweden - I_Bog_E1_1 | ecosystem: Environmental > Terrestrial > Soil > Wetlands > Peat | place: Sweden: Abisko, Stordalen...
TGGTTACGCCTTTGGTTGTAATTGCAGCAGACGCAGGCTCAGCAATTGCGGTTTGCGAGCCCGCTAGCGCAAAAGCTGATGCAGGTAGTCCGCCTAGGGTTTGCGCGTCGCCGGCCTTGAGGGCGTAAGGAACGGAGACCAGGAGCGTTCGCGGCATCTCGGCTTCACCCTCAACTTTCACACCAAGGTACTGCGCTGTCACCGAGGTAAATACCCCGGCGGGCAGGCCCAGCGGGGTCGCGCTGCCTAGATAGACCGTGTAAACACCCTTTTCGTTTGGCGTGAGATGCTGCGTTTCCTCCCAAAGCGCCGGCTGCTGTTCTCCTGAAGCCGCGGTCCCCTGCTCGTAGAGCGAGAACGTTGCAACGATCGGAACACTGATGGGATCACCGCGGCCATCGACCAGGGTGCCGGAGTATTTGATGAGGTGGGGCACTGCGGGTGTGTTGCTGGGCTCAGTGATCGCCGAAGCGTCGGAAGTCTGCGCAACGAGCTGCGCATGGGAAAATGCAGCGAGCACGAACAAAGACAGCACTACGGCTCCGACCGTGTTCGTCGATTGGCGATTGAGGGCGGGCTCGGAGCGCTTCAATTCTGAGCGCTTCAGGCCGTTCGTTGAGAGCAAAGCGTGGTGGGTATTCACGGGAGTTCTCCTTTGCGGGCAACTCAAGATTGGGGACTTATCACTGGTCATCCTGTTCTTCGTCCCTGGAGACGCACGATTAATCCAATTTGGGGGTCGCCGCACCAACACAATCGAGCAGAACGGCAACCGCCTGCAAGCTGTAATGCGCTGCACTGCAATGGTTTCCCAGGCACGCCGTCGAATGCGGCCTTTTGCCTTGTCCTTTGGGCAACAGAAGGTGTCACGTCGGGTTCTGGGTTCCTCAAGCACAGACACACCGCTCAGTGAGTGAATGCGTTAAGACGATGATGTCGTCGTCTTGGCCAAAATTCCTGGCGCCGATGGCGATCTGTTCGGCAGACGCCGTTGCGAGTTCGGCGGAACGATCGCAGCCAAAGAATTCCCCAGAGGGGTTGCGCGTTTCTGCAACTCCGTCGGTGATCAGCGTGAGCTGATCCGTCAAAGCGAGCCGGAAGCGAGATTCTGTGTATGCGGCAGATTCTGTGATACCAAGAGGGAAGCCGTTCTCACAGGATATTTCCGAGCCGTTGATGTAGGGCGCGATGTGGCCCGCATTGGCGATGGTCAACGTGTCGTCCGGGTCCGCACGGAAGACGAGGCAGGTCGTGAAACCTCCATTGCTGCGGCCGACCATGCGTCGATTCATTGCGACGAGTGTTTCCGAGGGACCTTGGGTGGAGAGAGCCAGCGTACGCACGGTTCCGACGAGAAGCGATACGGTCATGGCGGCTGGCAGGCCTTTGCCGCTGACGTCACCGATGATGACAAGGACAGAGCCAGTATTGCGCCCTCGTTCGACTGGAATGATCTGAAAAAAGTCGCCACCAACCTCACCGAAGGGCTTGTAGACGCTGCGGATCGTGAAGCCGGGGATATCCGGGTTCCTTGCGGTCCATCTTGTGGCCTTTGCGGTCCTTAACTTCCTCTGGATTGGCTAGCAGGATAATAAAGTGATTTTCCAGAATGTTGAATACTGGAACCCAATATGAGCCCGTGCTCTCCATAACTACGTGCGTGATTCTCTCCGCTACAAGCCAATCACGCAGACGCACAAGATCGGCCACTGTGGTATCAAAGCGCCGAGTCTGACTTCGTGGCTCTTCGTGAGCTGCACCGGATAGGGCGCAGCAAAGGAGAAATCGCTTGCCTACGTCGATCCCCCACATCGCTCGTTGATTTTTCCCATCCTTGCCTCCTCGTCGCCGAAAGCTGGAGCGAAGCACACAATTTGCTCCACGGGCTATAAGCACCAATCAGGGGATACATAGCGCCAGCAAGGTACAGTTTTATCCACGGGGTCCAAAGCCTCAGTCCGGCAGCGTCCTTACTCCGGCGACGACCTTGATCATCTGAGGCAAGCGGCTTCGTGTCAATGCTCTGACTTACCAGCGGTTTTCGTGATCAGGGGTGAGCGCATAGCGGTCATGGAGGTTTGATCCCGGCACACTGACTCGGCGATAATGCGACAATCGAGAAGGCTTAAACGACTAAATTGTTTGCGATCACTTTTCCGAGCCGGCCGTTTACGACAGGTGGATTGGAACCGTAAATACTGGCGGACTCGTTACTGCTCAGAGCCTGAGAGCCATTGGAGCTTTCACCGGATTCGATTTGCCCTCGGTAATCAAGCATGGCAAAACAAGTGCGAGTCGAATTCCTGACGCAACCCAAGCTCATCAATCACACACAGCTAAGCAAGTCCGACTCTACGGACCAAATCGGCGAATCGCGGGTCTCCGCGGATAGGGTCGAAGTAAGGATGAGTTTTGAGGAACTGCAGAATATTTGATTGTTCCTTATAGGCTTGCTCGAGCCAATAGAAGGCCTGCTCGTTGTCACCCATACCCAGATAGGCGTTCACGAAAGCTCCAGCGGGGATGTAGCCTGCCTTCTTCCGACGTTTCAGTTCCTCAAGAAGCCGAAGCGCATCGTTGCGCCGCCCCGCGTGAGAATACGCTCGGATCAGGATGCCGGTCGCAGCAGGACTACCGGAAAGGGAAACGGCCTTTTCCAGTGCAGGGATTGCGTCCGCCGGTTGATTCTTTGCGATAAGCGCAAACCCGAGGCCCGTAAGAGTGGTCACATTGTTCGGCTGTATGACCAATGCGCTGTTCTCCTCGCGGATGGCCTCATCGAAATGATGGGCCTGAAACAGAATCCAAGCTACGCTGCCACCTGAAACCCCGACCGGGTCGAGCGCCCGCGCACGCTTGATTGTGCTGACGGCCTCATCCGTGCGTCCCTGGCATACCAGCCACAGGGCAAACCATTGATGAGCTTCCGCGCTGTTAGGGTTCAATGCGATGGCCCGCCTATATTCTGATTCGGCTTCGGCCCAGTGCCATTCCTCCTGCAGAACGTTTGCCAGCACGACGCGGGCTTCTGCCAAATTGGGATCGATTGACAGCGCCTTTCGGGCGAATCTTGCGACTTTGGGCCGGGTTTCTTGCGGAGAAACTCCAGCAGAGACCGTTCCCAGCAGGGTGTAAGCCTCTGCCAAGCCGAGGTAAGCGGGTGCAAATGTCGCATCCCTGCTGATTGCGTCCTCGAAGTAAGGGATGCTCTGATCAAGTTGAGCCCTGTTTCCTTGTCCGAAGGCAAACCTGCCTTTGAGATAGCTCTCGTAGACTTCAGGCGCCACTGGGCGCGCAGAACTGAGCCGTAGCTGTTCCTCTCCGCTGACCGTGACCTGGACCTTTTCGGCGATGCTTTGCGCTAATTCGCTCTCCAGGGTTAGAGCGTCGCTCATTTTACGGTCATAGGTCTCGGACCAGAAATGCGTTTCGGTCGAGCCCCGGATTAATTGTGCTGTGACGCGGAGATGGTCACCTTCCCTGATCACAGAGCCTTCGACGACAGCGTCGACGCCCAGTTTCCTGGAAATTTCGGGAACGGAGGCCTGCGGATTCTTGAATTGCATCACTGACGTGTGCGAGATCACCCGTAAATTGTGGATGCCTGCGAGACGACCGATGAGGGCCTCAGTCATTCCATCAGCCAGATATTCCTGGGCCGGATCTCCCGATAGGTTTCTGAGTGGCAACACCGCCAGCGACTGAATCCTCGGCTCAACAACAGGTGTCGTGCGTTGCCGGAACTTGAGCCAGAATGCCGTGGACAGGCAGAGGATGATGACGGCGGCGAGAACGATCCACAGGAGGGCTCGAGGCCTTGCCGCTGTGTGACCGGTAGAAGTATCTCGGGGCATCTCCTCGGCAAGCGTGGCTTCCGATTCAGCATTGGGTGCCTTCCGGCTCCGAATCCAATCATCTAATTCTTGAGACAACGCATAGACGGAGCCTCGCTTGTCGTGCACATGCCGGTGGACCGGCATTCCCTCGCGCTTTTCCCATCTCTGAACTGTAGTGACGTCCCGGCTCAGATAGCCGGCGATTTCCTTCCACGAGTCAAGCCGCTTATCGAGCGGTTTTTCGAAGGGCGGAATTTGATACGACGGATCACCCATGGAAATCTCCAGCCAGTCCAGCTTAACGCAGAGGAAATCAGCCGGTCATGAATCTGCCTGTCAGCACAGCAACAGACGGTATTAGGCAGCATGTGACCATTCCGTGTGTTGCCGCTTGATCCGAGTGTACAGGGAGCGCGATTGTGTTACCAGTTCAGGCGCGAATCGCCGAGGCTCAGCTTAGTTCGATGAACGAGATAAGTCTGGATTCTCTGTGTCTTTCGTGCCAATCCCGGAAATGGAGGCACCTCATGAAAAACAGCAACCTGGTTTCGGCCACCCGAGCAGTCTTACTGCTCTTGGCCGCTTCGGCTACCTGTGCTCTGGCCCAGGATCGGAGCCCCGTGCACTTTAGTGGTTTGATCAACGACTATTCACCTCTAAGTGCGACCGTAAAGAATAGCCCCTGGGAAATGCATGGACAGTGGTCCATGGACTTTCACCGCGAATGGGAAACGGCCGATTTCTCAGCAGATATGACTATGTCTGGCTTTGGCAAAACCGACACCGGTGCCGTGGATCCGGCACAACCACTTGTCAACCCTCACACGCATCACATCCGGTTGACGAACGTCAGGATCACCTGGGACATGACCGGTTGCCCGACATACCAATCTCCAACCACTGTCACCGGCTTTCAATTGAACGGCACTGTCAGTCTGCTGACGGGAAATGGAAGTGTCGCCCCTTTTGAGACCGATCCGCCTTCCTCCACACTTCAGGTTTGCGTTACCGGAGGGAAGGACGTCCAGTATTCGCTGCCGAACTCGAACATTACCCTGGTGTTCGGTGGGCCGGCCACTAAGCATTTTGGATCACAGGCCATCCATGGTGTTGTTCGCGGCGCCAAATAAGAAGAATACAAAGAACCCAGGTGTTGGTCGCGGGACAGCAGCGTGGCACGAACCGCGAGTCGGCAAACCGTCACGGTTGGTCTGTACACCTTGACGGTTCGTCCTGGCAGTTCGGGAGAAATCGAATGAGACTTTGTTCCTTGTTTCTTGCCCTCACATTGACGTGCACGAGCGCGTTCGCTCTCGAAGATCCGTTCGTCGGAACATGGGTGTACAACGCTGACAAAAGCCTGAAACCAACCATCAAGTACACGATCAAAGACCTCGGCGGCGGCCGTTATTCACTGACGGGAAGCACTGGGACAACGGTCGAGATCAAGGCTAACGGCATTTCCACCAAGACTCCCGCCGGAGCCACTGTCTCCTTCAGGAAGATTGATGGGCATGATTGGGGAATGGTGCGAGACGACGGTCAAAAGATGATGCGTACTTACAACGTTTCGCCGGACGACAAGACCCTTACGCTCCATGACGTCTTCTCGGGGAATGGGGAGGACAACTACGAGTTGACCACAAAATATGCACGGCTTGGCCCAGGTAAGGGCATTTTTGGAGAATGGCAATCCGTTTCCATGGATGAAAGGGTGAACGGGAAAGAATCACGGATGATTATTGCGCCGTTTGAGAACAGCGGGCTCAGCTTCAGCATCCCGGCTCGGAAACATCTGAGTCAGATGAGGTTTGATGGGAAAGTCTATGTCGATAGCGGACTCGGTGACGCGAAGGGTAATTCGTCGTCTGGAAGGCGCCTGAATGATTACGTGCTTGAAATCGATAGTCAAGTGAACGGCAGACTGGAAGACCGTGCGAAGCTTCAAGTCTCGAACGATGGCAAGACTCTGACGGTTGTCAGCAAACCTGCGAATTCGACTGCAGTGTTTTCGGAGGTTTGGGATAAGCAGTGAATGAGGCAGTCAATGTTGCATTCATCGAGGTATTGCTCAGCGTGACAGAGGACAAACTGCCCGGCTTACTTACAACTGCAAGTTTCGGGCCCAACACGGAGTGACCTTGCCCTCAGAATGCGTATCCCATAACTGGTAAGAATTTCGTAGTAGTCGAGGCTGTGGGAAAGTTGGGAAGCCGTTTTTGCTTTCCTACTTTTCCATAGCCTGTTTTCGCTGGCCATCTCTGGTTCAGCTTGCGATGGCTTCGGTTCTATCTTGCCACTGTTGTTCGAACTGCATCGGACTGAGGTATTTCAGTGTGGAGTGCAGCCGTGTTCGGTTATACCAGAGCAGCCAGTCGAGGGTTTCGTCCTTTGCCTGGCGGATGGTCTGGAAGCGTGTTCCGTGGAGCCGCTCAACCTTGAGCGAGGCGAACAGGGTTCCCGATGCCGCTCTCCCGCCGGTGTTCTGTACTTGCTTTCCAATTGCCTGAGCAATGCAAGATCGGTTGGCTGGTGTTCTTCCGCCAGCCGCAGTTCATACCGCGAAAGGTAGTTCCGATGGACGATTTCTCGCTGGATCGCCCTCTCGACATCGGAAAACGTGTATTCCGGATCCCCGTAACAGGGGAATTCGCCTCTCGCTACGCGGATGCGAGGGCTCTACAGGTCAACACTCACTCGCTCTGCTGCGCCAACACATTTTCCAGCGTGACCGCGAAGAAGGCGTGGCCGAAGACGGTCGGGTGATGGGTGTCCCAGAACAAGCTGTGGTCCGGGTCGCTGCATACAACCGTCGTGACGCACGGATCGGTTATATCGGTGAAACCGAAGTGTGTGGGGTCTGCTTGCAGCGCGCCAAAGAGGCTGAAGACATCCATGCGGAGAATGTGGACGCCGGGCAACTCCAGTTCTGCCGCAAGCAGGTGGTTGACTTCCTTGTTAGTGGCCGTGCTGGCCGCTGAGGCAAAGGCGACATTGCCCGCAGCCGCTGGGAGCAAGCCGACGTTGAAGAGATTCGGAATCACAAAATTTCGCGCGCCAGCCTGGCGTAGCATCGACTCGCTGGCGACAATGCCCACGGCGATCTGGGTGCCCAGCGCCTGCGGGGAGCCGGTAGTTGTGCCGAGGATGTCGTTCCCGCCGCCCTCCAGGATGTAGAGCGCGTTAGGATCGGCCTTGCCGCCGTGCTGCAAGAGATACAGTCCCACCTGCTCCGGCACGCTGGGAATCACGCCGCCGGGTATGGGTTGCGGCGCGGTCACCCAGGCTCCGCCGAATGCGTAGTCGGGCCCGCCGAGCAGCGATGCGGTTAGCGGCACATGCAGGAAGCCGGCGACATGGTCGAGCCAGATTGGACCGTTGGAGAATCGGCCTTCGTAGTAGGGCGCAGACGGCACCGTGCCGCCCGTGGCAGCGAAGATATTGCCAACGTCGCAGTAACTGTCACCAAAGACATAAAGGTTGGTGTAGTCAGGTGTTGCGGCCTGTACAGCCAGTGTTGTCAGACCAAAAAACGTGAAGATCATGATAAACAAAGGCAATTTATGCATTTTGGATTACTCCATTCCTTTAGCTGTTGGGGGTTCAACTTCAGCAGTGAAAAATGTCGACGGCATCGCAAACCTTCACCCGCAAAACACAAGAGCCGAAGCTCGCGTTCACTGAATTGGCCGCCTGCACCTTCACCGTTCCGTCCGCTGCACCTCGCACGCTCCATAGTCTTTGTCCAACCTTTCCACCAGAAATCGCTTTGGTGCTCCGACCCCAAGTTTCGATTTCCTTCCAGATACACGCACACGTTCCCCGGCCTTTAATTCAGAAATCTCGCCGGCCAAGGCGTAGGTTTGCTGGTCGCCGCGGTTGATGATGGTCAAACCTGTTGGGCTCGATGCGACGCAACCGGTTAGGCGATGGTTGTGATGAACCGCTACGTAGGCTCCTATGCCAATTCCCGCCCCTATCACTACCAGCCCAATCGTGATGCCGGCTATCTTGCCGGGATCGCTTGTAACTTGCCCCCGCGCGGGGCGAGCAGAAGTCAGGACCAAGGCAACTAGGGCCAGGACTGCAAGAATGTTGCGGGATGTCGACATGGTTCGAGTCTCTCTTTCGTGTAAGAGTTCCTGTGACGGCTCCCCTAATTGCAGCCATCGCTTATGGCATTGGATAGGCAATAAATCCAGGGGAGGCGCCTGTCGTCGGGTTGTAAGTGTCACCCACCAGCACGCCAAAATCGTTAATACCCGTTAGGTACGTCTGATCGGCGCCGGGCTGGTTGAGGACAACGAATGCTCCGTTGCGATATCGGATGAATCCTGAAACCGAGGCGAAGTTTGCGGTGTAGTAAGTACCCACGATTGCATCGTTGTCGTTGATGCCATAGGGACCAAAGATCCCCACTGCCGATAGGCTCGGGGGCAAGGAGATGGTTGTATTCCTATCTCCGGATCCCAGCAGAAAGAGAAACGGAGAACTGGCATATACAAGGGACATCGTCCCTACCTTGCTTCCAGTGTTGTTGATGCCTTCACCCACGGTGCTCCCTTCTGAAGCAGCGGGGAAGGTAAAGTAGGTGTAAGTCTGCGAGTCAGGGTGCCACTTCCAGGAAAGTAGACCAATGAAGCCTGCAGCGGCCCCGACTATTTCCCCCTTATCGTTAATCCCACCTATGCCGAAATAAGGTCGCCAACTCCCTGGCAACGCAGGAAGCTCAGTCCAGATTGTGTCGGACAAGGAGTACGTGAAAGCATAAGTGTTGTAGCTCGCATCCTCATAAGTACCAAAGATCACTCCGTGATTGTTGATTCCGGTAAGAACCGTCTGCAGGGCGCCTGGATAATCGATGGTTTGTACCGTCCCAGACTGCCACACCAACCCGTGAGCACTGTAGTTGGCATCATCAAAATACCCTACAACAGCGCCGTCGTTATTGATCGAGTTAGGCTGGACGAAGGTCGCGTTAGGGATGTCGATGTTCACGAAGGAATATTGCGTACTTTGAGGAGCCGGCCCGGCGCTGCGGCTATCGGTCTGGGCTAAGGCTATCTTCTTGCGAGCTTCGAGAATGTCAGGGAGTGCCCGAGTGGAAGAGGTCGGTGATCCGACTTGGGGATGCAGCTTCGAGGCAACCGGATTGACTGGCGAACTGTAGATGGCCTGGCTCCATGACTGTGTCGCCAAGCAGATTGCACCCACGATCAAGAGAGTGCCAATGGAGCGGCCGAGTCGAAAAGCCGCATAAGTTCTTTCGACCGCCCTTGTTTTCATGCATGTCTCTCTGATCATTGGTCTTCCCATCCTTTCCGTGTGTCCACTTTGAAAACGACGCCACATCCGCCAGCACAGTTGGGCGAGGTATCTCCCTGCCACGTTGTTCCGTAAAGGTTGCCGTCCAACCCGATCACGACTCCAGCGGTGGGAAGCCATCCGTCCACAACTGAGAAGCGGTGAAGCACCTGCTCTCGCCAGGCACCTCCGGAATCGAGCGGCGGTTTGAGCTGATACACGATGCCGCAACCGGGGTTCTGAGCGCAGGCTGCAGTGTCTCCACCATCGCGAGTAGTACCGTAGAGCGTTCCGTCCCTGCCGGCAACCACTCCAGCTGCGGGAAACAATCCGTCCTGGTTGCTCGCGAAACTGTAAAGGACGCTCTCAGTCCAGGGATGTCCCTGCAGCTCAGGCGGACTGAGTTCAAAGACGCCTCCGCATCCTACCCCGCCACAGTTGTTTGGATCGCCTCCAAAGGTCACGGTGCCGAACAGTTTTCCGTCGCGATACGTTAACCCGTTTGGAAAGCCGCCATCCCGTCCGCCCGTGAAGTTATATAACGGGGTTTCCGTCCAGTTTCCACCACTATTTGTGGGAGGGTCCAGCTCGAATACCGTTCCGCAGCCGGGAGTTGGAACATTGAAGTACGGACCGGAAACGTTGCGCGCCGTGCATGTTGTTCCGCCGCCGGTAGAGGTCACTCCATATAGCTCTCCGTGGCTGCCAGTAGTGAGACTATCCAGGGGGAAAGATCCATCGGTTCCACCCTGAAACACATAGAGTGTTTGCTCCGTCCACTCGCCGCCCGCAGAAGTAGGAGGTGTGAGTGAGTAGACCGCGCCACAGCCGTAATAGGCGCCTTCCGTCAAGCCGCAAATCTGCGATGTTCCTGCAAACTGGACGGTACCATACAAGACGCCATTGCTCCCGCGAACAAGCCCTCCGGCAGGATTCTGCGGCGCGCCCACAGTAAATGAGAACGAATACAAAGTGGCCTTCGTCCACGGCTGGCTGACCGCGGCGGGCGGTATCAATTCATAAACGCTGCCGACGAAGTGTGCGCCCCCGTAGTAGTCGGTGCCGTAAAGCTCCCCGCTTGGGCCAACGGTCGGCGCGGCCAGAGGAAACGCAAAACAGTGGTCGTCGGACGAGAAGCCATAGATGATTTTTTCTGTCCAGCCGCTCCGCGCAGTCGCTGTAGGCAGCATCTGGAAAACCGCTCCGGAGTAACCGCTCGGACATGCCGTCGTGGCTCCGCCATACTGCGTCGTGCCATACAGCGCGCCATTTGGGCCCGCGGCCAATCCCCCGAAGGGAAACGCTCCATCTGACTGGCCAGTGAAGCTGTGAAGAGTCTGAGAATCACCATGGGGTGTTCCCATAGCAAGCCAGAACATAAGCATCGCCGCCGACCTGAGAAACCAGGATCTCTCGATTGCTCGTCGAAATCGATGCCTGTGCGCCAAATCTGCACTACCGGTCGTTTGATTGGTCATCCCTTTCCCTCCTCGAAGATTCGCGAATGCCGCAATCATGAACTGCCCATGTGCGGTTCGAATGGAAGGAGAGTTAAGATGGTGTCTGGGTTCAGTCAGGAATTCGCGACAAACTAGTGTAGTGTCTCACTAATAGAGTCATGTATAAGCCTGGCCTCATCTTATGATGAGGAGATCTCGATATGCGTGTGGCCCGGCCCATTGTTGTGAACGAAGACGTCCGGCGGAGGCTGGAGCAGTTGGCTCGCGGCCGATCCATAGCGGCGCGGGTTGTGATGCGCAGCCGTATCGTGCTTTTGGCGGCCGATGGTCTTCAGAACAAGCAGATTGCATCGAGTCTCAAGGTTGCTCCGCGCATGGTCGCCTTGTGGCGCAGCCGTTTTCTGGAACTGGGAGTGGAGGGTCTGCTGCAGGATGCCCCGCGCCCCGGACGGACTCCTACGATCACTCCTGAAATGACAGCGGGATTGATTGCGAAGACCACACAGGAGACGCCCGACAACGCCACGCAGTGGTCCACCCGCACCATGGCCAAAGAGGCGGGTATCTCGAAAGCTTCGGTCTCGCGTATATGGCGGGCCAACGGCCTCAAGCCGCATCGCGTCGATAGTTTCAAGGTGAGTAGCGACTCTGAGTTCGCAAGCAAGCTGGAAGCCATCGTGGGGCTCTATCTCAATCCGCCCGAGCATGCGCTGGTGCTGTCGGTAGACGAGAAGAGCCAGATACAAGCCCTGGACCGCACCCAGCCCGGCCTGCCGATGAAGAAGGGCCGCGGCGCAACCATGACGCACGATTACAAGCGCAACGGCACGACCACCCTGTTTGCCGCGCTGAACACCGCCAATGGCGAAGTCTTCGGCCTGTGTCAGGAGAAACACCGTCATCAGGAATGGCTCAAGTTCCTGCGCATGATCGATAAGACGATACCGGCCAACAAAGAAATCTACCTGATCTGCGACAACTACTCGACTCACAAACACGCTCGAGTCGAACGCTGGCTGCAAGCCCACAAACGCTTCCACGTTCGCTTCACACCGACATCAGCCAGCTGGCTGAACATGATCGAACGCTTCTTCCGCGATCTGACCCAAAATCAACTCAAGCGCGGCGTCTTCCAGGATCTCGAACAGCTCATCACAACCATCGGAAACTACATCGACGGACACAACCTCAACCCCAAGCCGTTTATCTGGACCGCAAAAGCCTCCGACATCCTCGAAAAAGTCACTCGCGCTCAAGCCGCAATCAATAAACGACGATCTGCTTGAGACACTACACTAGCAGAGGCTGAGGTATCAATTCCTCAGATTCAGAGATTCCTGGCGCCAGTTCCACATCAACTTCATCCAGTTGCGTTACTCGACCTCCTGGCGACAGTTAGCAAGGATGCGGCCGTAGCTTCGGTCATTCAGGCAACCGAGCGGATCTTTCGGATCGTTGCCGCCGTGAAGGACTACTC
>Ga0302140_10009467_pt1 | contig 12075 bp, 18 predicted proteins | sample I_Bog_E1_1_FD_202095 | JGI IMG/M metagenome (GOLD analysis project Ga0302140, IMG submission 202095) | Peat permafrost microbial communities from Stordalen Mire near Abisko, Sweden - I_Bog_E1_1 | ecosystem: Environmental > Terrestrial > Soil > Wetlands > Peat | place: Sweden: Abisko, Stordalen...
AACGACCAAGATATTATTGATGAATTTGGTGAAGACATTATCAAGAAGTATGAAGTTGATTAACCTATATTCATATACTCTCTACTATAACACTTCATATTATACAAAAATGAATCAACCTCGTATCTAACCCTCATCAATATGTTATTATCAAAGTTGACCACATATCCTGTCATCATTTCCACTTGTTTTGAATATATAGTGACATTGCGGGCTTGACATGGATTAACCTCTAACAATGAATGCTCCAACTCTCTAAACTGAATCCATTGCATCTCATATGTCCTTCTACCATCCTCTAATCTTTGATTCTCATTCATCAACATCAATCTTGTATCCTTGAAAAACTCTATCCTCATCTGCTGAATAGTAGTAAACATCTCCTTGATACCATTCAGATGATCAACATTATGAAACAAGGCCGTCAACATATCCATAGATCGCTTCTCCAACTCTATAATCTCCAATCTCCTCTGAGCTACATACTGATAACAGGCGGCTACTTGTTGCTTTTGCTTATAAAACGCCTTTTCAACACATCGATACCATTTGTTATATCTTCTATGAGCCAATCGAAGCATAATGGTCACTTTACTCATATTACCATCTTGGAACACTTCTGACTTCAAAAACTCATCACTCACAATATCTATATTACTCAAAGCACAAATATACGAATTTTCTATTTTTTTCTCATCCGCATTAGACATCATTTTTTGTGAATTATGTCAAACTCATGGAACACCATCATCAGACAGGAAGTATATAAGGCTATACAATGTGTCATCAAGAATCCACATAGCACCATATTCAGGGAACCAGTCAATGATCTACCCAACTATCACCAAATCATCACTCATCCCATGGATCTTCACACTCTCTCTAAACTAGTTCTAGAATCCGCCCCTATGGACATCTACATCTTTCTATTTCTCTCTAGGTTGATATTCAAAAATGCCTTTACTTATTATGCCGGGGATGTGGCCATGGAAAAACAATCCAGGATATGCATGCAGATCTTCAAACAATATGTACTCATTGGGTGTCTAAGAAAGTGCGGGTATGTCAAATTATCCCTTAAGTTTAGATAACACCAACTCTTTTACTCCATCTTGATCAATATCAATCACCAACTTTTCAATAGACTCTCTCATAGTTTTATCCATATCAGAATAGTAATACTCCTTTTTCATATCTCGGATCAATTCCAATATGAAACTAGATTGACAACAGTTACCATATTTCATATGATAGAGTAAGAGCAGTTCATAGAGAAATCGACCCTGATTAATAATAAAACCATGCTCCGTCATACATTTACCAAACTCATCCACACATGTCCCTTTATTACTCCGGATCCATATTTCACAGATATCAAGCACCGACAATTCAAAAGGGATGCCATTTTCTCTTCTACTCTCTAGACACTTTATGAACCAATCCGTGTACATCACCAAATCATATATGCGACCTGTCCTTTTACCCATGAATTGTGACAACAGAGGAAAAATGACATTCTCCATCCTCATCACTCCTCATAATCATGATTGCATAGGATTTAGGGAAATCTGGCTTGAAACACTTTATCTCTGTATCTGTTATCAACCAAATATCAACCTCCAAAGACTTTGATAACAGAGACACCTTATGAAGATCACCATCTCTTGTATCTGTCATTATATCTGTCATCACATAATTAGTATACTTATCCTCCTTGAAATCCTCTGCCAAATACAATCGAACTTCTCTCTCATAATGAATATCCCCCCAAATCTGATGAGCCAATATGGCATACAACGTATTTCCATTGTAACACTCGGTCCAAAAATTTCTCTTCAATTGGAACTCTATGTTTCCTCCATCAACCTTGACAACTTTGAAATCATAACAGGGAACCCTAACTGTGAAATCCCTTCTCTGTTTACCTATATCTATTCCATTTCTAAATCTATATCTTACAGTGTAATACTCATTCGTCATAGTATCATAATCTTTAGTGAAATCATCAAAGTCTGGATATTCGTCAACCTCCAATTTACCCTTTAAAACCGTCCATGACAACGAGCTTGGAGTATGTAACCCTTCCACTTCACTAGGCAATAACAGGTGAGGCACATTAGGAATTATCTTCTCCATAAACCTTCTCGTCTGACGGAACCCTATGAATCGATTACTATTCACCACCTTCATATGAACATAATCCAACATGAAATGAGCATCGGATCTCAATTGAGGATCATCGAACACCACTCTCAATGGATTCAGGAAGACTTGTTGCAATGCCCTGACACAATCACCCTTGCTTTTATATCCGTGAAATTTATTTATTATATCCATAATCATATTATCATCATCATTGATGATAGTATAATTTGGCAAATGAACCCATGGGTTTGGTCTATTTCTGAACCTCTCGGCTCTCGATTGCTGATATATATCGAATAACAAAAATAACGTAATCTCTTTCATCCCCTTCTTATTCTTTTTGTGATTTCTCTATTTATCATATTACCCACCACCACCACCGAATAGAAATCAAGATACCACATCTCACCACTCTCCTCATCCATTTCCATAGTACTCCAATCACTCAAATGTTTCAATGGACATCTTGGGGCATATCTTGCATCCAACACTATATTATCCCCTCTGGAGATCACAGCGAATATCGGGTAATTTGATATCGTGACTCCATACATCTCGTCAAATATAAAACACGGAATACACCCATCTGTCGCAATTTTTCCACTCAAACTCCCTGTTGGATTACTCAGGTTACAATAACCAAACATCTTTATTATAGACTTTCTATTAATTTGTGAACCAAACACGCCATTTCATTTTCAAACACCACTCTCTGTAACTCCATATTGTAATCCTTATATTCAACTATGATCTGCTTTGAGACAAAATAATGAACAACCTTGTCATTATCCCTAATCAAACAGAATGTCATCGCCTCACCCTCTTTTACAACTCTTGGATTAATCAACAACCTTTTACCATTCTTCACATACCCTATCTTATAATAAACCCCAAACTGAGAAGCTGAAGTTGCATCTTGCTCTCCTGAATACAATTGCATATGATTATATAAAGATTGGATCCTTGATTTATCACTCTCCTCACATACCATCAAAGAGGTCAAATATGGCGTGTTTGGATTAAATTCGTGGAATTCACCCAAGTCACATCGAGATGTCCATCTTTTCCACAACATCTCCACACTCCTAGTTTGATCCCATTCCCCCATCAACCAAACCGATAAACCCACCAAGGACAGGATAAAACAATGTTTCCAGACTTTTCCCACATGATTTTCCAACATTTTCTCCTTCTCCTTCTCCTTTCCCATATTGTGGCCCAACACTTTCAAATCACACCTCTACGTATACATGGATATTTTTGGTGCTTTCACATCTTATACAATCTTTTATTATTTATCATAAACCCAACTCATCCTCATGGTGTCTCTTTCATGATCCAAAGTGCCTTTATGTATCTCCCTTATCTCTATATTCACAGACTATTGACCGCATGGATTATAGTATGTTTCACCCTGACAACCATGTATCTCCTATTTTCAGACACGGAGGACGACTTTTTCCACAGGATCAGTCTCATTTATTGCTTCAGTGAAGCCATCAAGACAAATCTCTACACCTTTAAGCTATTCTCCTATGGCCCCATGCTCATTCTCCTGGAACATATTCTTTTAGTCACCACATGTCTCCTTGATATATCACACGGGTTGAAATGGTATATACCTCTGCTACTATCTATCCTATTACCATCCTACTACCAAATCGAATTAAACAGGTGGGGCGAGAAGGGATACAGTCAAGAGAATATCCTCACTTGGGTATTCTCTCACAGCAATCCAATTCATCTTTGCATAGAGGACAACACCCCAACCTATAGGAAAATTGTCATGAAATCTGGCGACATATATTCTCTCCCTGCTGATAAAGCCGAAATCATTGTCAAACAATTCAAGGGAGTATCTTTCTCAGAAGGATAACACATAGGGGAACATCATCATAGGGGAACATCATAAATTCAAGGATCATCATCATAGGGGAACATCATAAATTCAAGGATCATCATCATAGGGGAACATCATAAATTCAAGGATCATCATCAATTCAAGGAGTGACATCAATCAATTTGTGTGATATATACAAGGGAGTATCACAAGGACAACACACAACACTCAATAGCCTCATCCACTGTTGGACCGAATCTCGTCATATTGTTCATCCTCTCAAACACCCTAGATGGACATGGGAAATTCATATGCTTCATTATCTCCAACGGGCTTGAATGGAAAAACACGAATGACAATGGATGAGCCCAATCTTTGTCCACTCCAATAGCTTCTATGAAACGTTTCTGATAAGAACTCCCCTTTAATTTCAATCTGGTCAAGATATAGATATAACCAAATACATCCTCTCTGATCCATTGTTTATACTTGTCCACCATGAATTTATTCGGCAATCTCTCCACAAACTCCTTCACCCACTCCATGGAATAATGATTCAAGAAGATGATGATCATGTTGGTCATATTCACAGTGTAATATGGAATCCTCATTCCCCTCTGCAACGACATGTATCGGAGGGATTGATCGAACCTTGCCAATGACCTAATGACGTAATAACAAGTCTCCGAGGACAGGCCTGGTTTCTTCTTTATACCCATTCTGATATTCTCAAAATAAGTCATGAACAACAACTTCTCCGACGCTATCATATTACCATCTATCTTGATATCTCTCCAATCCTTATCCACAAAGAAACACGCAAACAGGAACAACAGGATTTCCATATGACGAAGACTACTATTCCTTGGGTCACTACATATCTCTTTCAATCCTTCTATAATGACACTCTTCTCCTCCATCACTAATGGCTTTGGCAACTCTATGTTCAAAAATCGATTAACCTCTTTTTTATATTCATCCTCACCGATCAACTTACAAGGGATGGAATTAAGCTTGAATTGAAGCAAGCTTGGTATCAATAATTTGTTTGGTAACAACGAAATCAATGTACACGCTCTCGGGAAAACAGTTGCATAGTCACGGAGATTCTGAGTTTGCTGAGGAGCCAGAACTTGATAATTTGATTCTGGATGAAACATTGTGAGATCACAAAAATGATGATCAGAAAGAAAAATCTATCTGCCCTTGTTGGACCAGAGATATGCAACAAGGAGTTAAACGAAGTTTATGGAATGGATACCCCATATCAATCCATTCATAATCCGGTTGACAGCGAAGCTCCTATCTATGACCTCCAGAAGAAAGAGATAGTATTCCTCTTGAACGAAAATAACATCTCCTTTCCATTCTCCAGTGATCACGCAGTAGTACGATTAGTCGCTCTCATTTGTACTGAATACTCCACTGATATACCATTGGCTATCAATTTCCATCACCCAGTTGGAGGCGATATGCTTACCATTCCATCTCTTGTTGAATGTTCAGGTATTGAAAATGGGAAGTGTGTTGACATCCTTTTGAATACAAGCAGTCAGTTATTGGTGCAAGATAAATTCCGAATTTGGTTTCGTCCATCTTTTAGGGCCAGTGAGAAATTACGGAAATTAATCCCCTTGGTTGATATCAAAAAATGCGAGAATGACCATGGAGTAGTCACTATGATCGATAACAACATCCAAACCCTCTATTTACCAGTAGACAAGGACAAGGAAGGACCACTTTGCCCTCTCGGATTCATTTTTGCTCAATGTTATTTCAAGGACGATACCAAGTTACAAGCAGCCTTAGTTCCCATTCCAAATGCCACCGATAGGAAAGGATTGAAATGCGATCTGGAAACCATGAAACAATTTAAAAAATTATTATTTGAAAATATCAGAGATCCTAGACCACTCATTGTATTCAATAGCTTTAAACTGAATGTTACTCCTATGGCCAAGGTGGACAAATGGAATGCCTCTATGAGGGTAGTTATGTATTATTCTGCACAATAATGAACTGGTTAGATTTAAAAAACTACATCCCCTCCTCTCGTTGGGAACAATTTGATCTTCTTATCGAAACCGATGACAATCTGGTTATCCCTATCAATGGAATCAACACCAGGAACTTTCCCAAAACTAATCTATGGAAATCAAGGGACGAAGACTATATCTCCCATTGGCAACGAGTTGGCTTGACTGTTTTTGACTTTAAGTTCTTACATGGCCATCGACCTGAATACGACAAAGTCTTCAAAATTACCCGGAGATACTATCACTGCAGTATAACATTATTAGTGAAAATGGACGAGTTTTGGATTCAAGAACGGGATCTGGTGGGAGACTACATGGTGAACGAAGACAGAGTGATCAAGAGTGTCAATTGTGGAAGAGCGAAACTTATTTTAGTAGATGTCGTGTCACGCACTTTCTAATTTATCTATCTTTTCATCCTTGTTATATGTTTTAATCTGCACCTGGAATGCTTCCATATCCTCAAACAACTGGTGTAAATTGTTAAACACTCTCGCTAAACAATAATACACCGGATCAATTACATAATTCATTTTTGTGATATTTTTTAAAATAACCCAGATACTCTTCATACAACTCTCTTCTCTTTTTACATATACTTTCTATCTTGAGATTATTAGTGAATTCCATACATGCTAACAAGGCAGTTCTCTGTTCCTCCTCTGTACCATAATCATAGGCATCCATGGCATCAGATTTCAAGTGCTCATCTTTACACTGGGTTACCATATATGGATACTGTCTAGTCGTCATAATAACAACGGGATAACAACACTCCAATTACTTTGTGTATTTGATATATATATAGCAACGGTGGATAATAAACCTATATAAACGAACAAAGAGAAACAGATGGAGCAAGGATTGAGATCTGTCCAACGGGGGCTTGAATAGGTTCTGTATAAAAAATAAAGAAACCAAAATTGTGGCACGTCATATGTGAAAGCCATCGTCTTCGCCAAACAACTATATTCCCCTCCACTGACCGCACACGATAATATACCAATACTCCAATGATATCTACCATACAACATCACCAAGAGATAGGCCACCGAACATCCAAGTATCTTTTTATATTTCATGATTGTGTTTTATTGTGATATATCGTGGACTCAATATGGTTCATTGTTCGGGGAGCAATGATATAAAGCCAGGAATTCTCAACCATTCTATTTTGACATGATTTTTATTTTTCTTCAATTAAACAAGGGGGAACTGGTACACACTTTTTTATTTAATCATCACTCCCCGAACAATGAACCATATTGAGTCCATATCAGTTGGCTGTGAAGGGTTAATGGATTGATGGGTGAGATAAGACGGACTGATAGTGATTGGTAGGTCGAGAAGAGATGATATAAAGTGGGAAATACACGACCATTCTGATTTTCATTCTTTTTTTAATTCCCTTCCATTTTCTAGGGGGAGATGAGTACACACTTTTTTACTAAACCACTACTCGCCGAACAATGGAACTATGGGTGATCAAGGTGAGTGGTTTACTGAAGTGAAATCACAAATGCAAGTATTAAAAAGTATCTTCGATGGTGATATTGATAGGATCAGGGGATTGATGCAAGAAGGACTCAATATGAACCGGGGGTATCGAAGTATCAATGGATTTGATACTCCTCTACATTACGCCTCTCGAGTCAATAATTTCAATATAGTCAAGTTATTGGTGGAAGGCGGGGCCGACGTGAACAATGACAAAGACGGGGAGAACCTTCCTTTATGTGCAGCCGTGTTTAATCAAAGCGAGATCATAGTCAGGTATCTCTTGGAGCATGGGGCTAATGCCAATGTGATGTACCGGGATTACAAAGGGGGCAAGGAAAGCACACATGTATTATTCCTCGCCTTGGGCAAGTCCACCACCATATTTCAACTCTTGCTAAAGTACGGGGCCAATCCCAGCTGTATGGATAATATGGGCGGTGGAATACTGGAGGACGCTGTTCACAGGAAATACCCCAGATTCGTCGAATTGTTACTCGAGTATGGTAGTAATGTCAACATGCTGAACTCTCTCGGGAGATCACCTATATTTTACTGCAAGAGAGGGGAGGATGACACGGCTATATTATTATTACAACATGGTGCCATGACTAATTTCAAGGATTACTATGGGAAGTCCATTCGATACTATCTCACCAGGACCGTGCTAGAATATATCGAGACTCAGCGGATTCTATTGTTGTTTATGATTGGCTTCCCCGATGATTTAGTTAGATTGTTATATACCTTTATCACAAATTAATATGATTAGAGCAATTCTCGACGCCAATATTGACATGGTAGAGGAGTATATCAGGGGTGGCGCATCTGTAAATAGACACGGGATGCAAGATGAATCGATCAATATTTATCCCATCCATGCCGCCTGTGAGAGTGATAATCTGGACATGGTCAAATATATAGTAGGACAGGGGGCCGATGTCAATAAATGCGGAACAGATTGCTCCTATCCCATCTTTATCTCTGTCAATCTTGGCAATCTGGAAATCACCGAGTATCTATTATCCAGAGGCGCCATACCGAATTGCATCACCAGGTACAGAGCAGAACAGGAAGGATTTCATGAACCAGGGGAATATGAAAATATACTCGTCACTGCTATCCCTTATCCCGAAATTTTCGAATTATTATTGCAATACGGGGCGGATCCTGATGCTATCGATGAGGAAGGCCGCTCTGTTTTATATTTCACCAGCACCTATGATGATCACAGATCCCTAGATATTTTACTTCGCCATGGATGTGATGTGAATGCCCGTGATTATTTAGGGAACACCATGCTTGCATACGTGGACAGCGATGAAACACTTACTAAGAAGCTGATTAGTCATGGGGCGAATCCAAGGATTGCCAATTATCATGGACAGAAACTCAACCAATATGTCCATGGACACAAGTTTGAGACGTATGTTAAATGGACTGAGTGCGCAATCTATCTGGTGGACATCTTCCCTGAGGAGTTTAGATACATGTTACCCGATTTTATCACAGACTACTAATTACATCATCCATGGACCAAACAAGGTCTGATGATCTGCAAATCCAAACTGCAATTCACTATCTCTCTCGTGAATCTTGGCCATTATACATTTACATTCGTCAAACGTTTCACACCATTCCACTGGGCAACCAATGCAGAACACATAATAACCTCTATCCTTGTTCAATTTGGCTGCCGCGTCTCTATCTATAACCATTTCACACGGTTTCCCTCCTTCAAACATTTTGTGAGGATTTGCTTGACCTGTAACATCACAAACATGGAGAAGGGGAAATGCCAATCACTCTATTACAATCTTTTGATGCTTTTAGATTTCGAAACTGTATCCTCGCCGCATTATCTTCGTGAATTTTTTCAAACAGAACATTGCGATGCGTTCACGGATTTAAAATCAGCCAGAGAAGCAGTAATACAACATGTTACATCGGGTGTGTGGAAAAGGATTGAAAATATGCAAGACGACCATGAGGATGATGCACTACAAACAATGGTATATTATCAATCATTACTGCTTTCTTCATTGAGTTGGAAAAATCATATTTATTTTCGTGTCATTTATCAACCGTGGAAGGCATTGGCGAGTTTTGGGTTTGTGTCTATGGGTTATGGTGGTGTGAGAGGCGCAATAAAAGCATATAGACAAAAAGAATAAAAAATCACACAAATGAAAAAAGCAATCACCAAGGGAAGTCTACATGAAATTATCAGATTACATAGGGATGGAGTTGATATAAATGGGTTATTTAACTTCAAGGGTAATCGTTACGCTCCTTTATCTTATGCGTGTTATCGTGGTGACTTTGATATGGTAAAATACTTGATTGATTTCGGGGCAAATGTCAATGGACCTCAAATCTGTGATCATTCGTACATCAGTCTGTGCCATATCCCAATTTTCGTCGCCCTTCATAATAATGATAACGAGATGATGATATGTATGTTGGTCCATGGCGCGGATCTCAATATACCGATCCCGATAATCGTTGGTGAACATATATTATTCAGGGCAATCTCAATGCAAAGGGAGTCAATTCTTGAAACATTACTACAATTCGGCGCGAATCTAAACACTATCAATTCAAGAGGACAGTCACCTTTAACTCTCGCAGTTGATCTGAACTATGTGGAGGTGACAAAAATTTTAATCCTCTATGGAAGTAACATCGATTTTCAGAATTTCAATGGAATGACTGCGTTGGGAATTGCTAACAGTAACACCGATATCACTATGTTATTATTATTGGAAGGAGCCAATGTCAATATCAAGGGTTATTGTGAGGAAGACAGAAACGAACATCCATTGGTCATCAGGTGCAGATATGCTGTCCCTTTACTGTATAATGGAATGCATCGAGATATGGTCGACCTCTTTTTGAAATTCATAATTTAATTAAAAAGGACAATCTCATATGATCAAAGCAATTACCGGGGGGGATCTAATCGAAATTACCAAATTGCATAGGGATGGAGTTGATATAGATGGGATATATAAAGTCAAGAGTTATCATCACACTCCTTTATCTTATGCCTGTGATCTTGGTGAGACTGATACAGCAAAATACTTAATTCAACTTGGGGCAAATGTCAATGGATCTCAAACATATGATTACACTCACGATGAACTATATCGTATCCCAATTCTCGTCACTGTCGATAACGATGATGAGGAGATGTTGAGATACCTGTTAGACCATGACGCGGATCCCGATATGCGAATCCAAGGGATCTTTAGCGAACATGTGTTATTCAGGGCAATCGTACTAGAAAGGACCAAAATGATCGAATTATTACTACAACACGGCGCGAATCCAAACACTGTCAATTCAAGACGTTGGTCACCTTTAACTCTCGCAGTTAGTTACAACTATATAGAGATGGCAAAAATTTTAATCCTCCATGGAAGTAACATCGATTTTCAGAATTTCAATGGAATGACTGCGTTGGGAATTGCTAACAGTAACACCGATATCACTATGTTATTATTATTGGAAGGTGCCAATGTCAATACCAAGGGTTATTTTGTGAGAGACGAAGATGAACACCCATTAGTCATCAGGTGCAGATATGCTATCCCTTTATTGTATAACGGAATGCATAGAGATATGGTTGATCTCTTTTTGAAATTCATAATTTAATTAAAAATGATAAATGCCATAGAAAGAGGAAATTACAAGTTGGTCCAAAGGATCATCAACAAGGGCAACGATGTCAACAGGAGATATGTTTTCAAAGATAATCGCGAGAATATATACCTTTATCCATTACTGTTCGCCCTTGAAGAAAAACAGAACGATATCGCAAGACTACTGGTGGAAAGCGGGGCTAATGTAAATATTCGCGACGAGCCACAGAAAACCACTCCACTCATGAAAGCTGTCGATAATGAGGATGTTGTCATGGTCAAGTATCTATTAGAAAAAGGCGCTCATGCTGATATTGCCTTCTTTCGGGATAATTCAATTGATGAACATGTACTATGCAACGCTGTCTATATAAAGGACGATGCTATATTTCGACTACTATTAGAACATGGAGCCAATCCTAATCTAGTCGATGAACACACTAACTCCATATTGATGAAATGTGTCGAGAGATCGAGTATTTCAAAGGTGAGGTTATTATTGAAACACAAGTGCCATGTCAACTATAGGAATTGCAAGGGGGAGACCGCTTTTCAATTAGCATCCTGGAAGAACAATATATCCACCTTGTTACTTGAACATGGAGCCGATATTCACATCAAGGATTATCGGATGTTCAGGAGACAGGATAAATTCACCAAGAGATACGAGACTACTATCCTTCTATGCTCCATCTTTCATCAAGATATAGTTTGCACTCTCTTGCCGTATATCTACTAAATCACCCACAAATTAATGATTTCCCCTGTTATCCCATCTATAGTTATTATCATCGGATTGACCTATGGCTTAGCGATGGATTACAGCACAAAGGGGAAGGTCAGAGGGATCAAAGCTTTGGCTAATGTCAATATGAGAGACCTCATGAAACACGATAACCTAGAACTCTATTTT
>Ga0302140_10009468_pt1 | contig 12075 bp, 11 predicted proteins | sample I_Bog_E1_1_FD_202095 | JGI IMG/M metagenome (GOLD analysis project Ga0302140, IMG submission 202095) | Peat permafrost microbial communities from Stordalen Mire near Abisko, Sweden - I_Bog_E1_1 | ecosystem: Environmental > Terrestrial > Soil > Wetlands > Peat | place: Sweden: Abisko, Stordalen...
CCTCGGCTGCGGAGTCGAGAAGGTGGACCCCTGTCTGGGGCCGGATGAGTGGCTGCGCTTGCCTCCTTCATCTGAAGTCTAATCCCAAGACATCTATCTCTGTTTCCCCCTTCTCCTATCTCCCATCACTTCACTTCACAACTTCGTCACATTTGCATTCGTTTTGGTTCCACCTCCGTCCGCTTACACCCCTTCTAAACCTCGAAACAGTCTTTCTTTCGCTTTCTGCTACACTTCTTGCTGTATAATCTTTGCTGCACGTGTTTTAGCTCGTCAGCTTCCCTGCGGCCAGAGTTCGCTGCGCTGATTGGAGAATTTGGGCGGTATTCTTGTTGAACAGCACTTCCTTCACCGACTTCTGCCTCCTGGGGTCTGGAATCCTCGGCTCAGCGGCTCTGGCGACAGCTGCCGACACTTTGCTACTCGTATCATCTGATCAACCTTCCTTGGCCTTCCTTCCACATCTACCACCACGCAGAATTTGTACATAAGATTACGGCGAGCGCCACTCTTCCTGTACTTAAATTACCCGGCTCCGTCTTCGAGAGTCGCAAGAACCATAAATCTGGATCGACTACGCGCCTTCAAGAGGCGTCGGGAGTCTCCCTCATCCTCTCCAGAGTCCTTATCCGCAGAAGAGGCGAAGAAGCCAAGAGGAAGATCACCTGGTTGGCTTAGCAAAATGCATCGTAATCGCTCTACTTCAAAGCGCTCCTCCTCTCCTCATGTCGTCGTCGAAGACTCGTCTGTTTTGCCTCAAGCAGATGGATCATGCTTTGGCAAGCCTAAAGGACCAGCAGCGGAGGTAGAGATGGAAGATGCGAACGAAACATCACAGCCTCGTCAGTTGCCTGGTTTCTTGCAGCTCACCGATGCTGGTAAGCATTGCTCTTCAGACCACATGATAGCGCTAACCAGAGAATAGAAATGCGTGAGAAATACAATGAACTGAACCGGCTGGAGAACGAGCGTCTTTCAGCTTCTAAATTGGGCGGCGACGGCGACGCCGAGTGGGCGAGACCTGACCCAGATCCCGTCCTTGATCGATACAACAATATCCATCCATGGGCCAATAATCGTGTCAAGTTACGCGTGCCAGAAGGATTCAACGATTACATTAATGCCTCACCGGTCACATTAGTCTCCACCTCAGGCAAGCAGAGTGCTTTAAAATCTGGTGTACAAGATAAATATATCTGTATGCAAGGTCCTAAAAAACAGACTATCGATCACGTTTGGCACATGGTATGGCACGAACTAGCTACGCCATACAATAATTCACCTGCAGTTATCCTAATGTTGAGCCCGACCCATGCACCAGCACCGGATGATCCGACTAAGACATTCGAGAAATGTTTCCCGTACTACCCCATTGACGAGAACTCCCCACCTCTCAAGATCAACGAGAAAAACGATCTCGGGGAAGACTTCAAGGCCGAGGTTCGGTTTGTGTCCCGAGAACCTAGCATAGAAGGCACTGCTATTGAAATACGAAAGCTCGCCATGACTGTTGCAGGTGAAGATGATGAGAAACCGATTTGGCACTATTTGTATCCGAATTGGCCAGACTTTGGTGCGCTGGAGGAGGAAAATGTAGCCAGTGTGATAGGGCTGATGGATATTTCTCGAAAACAAAACGGGAAGGGGGAGAACCCTCGTATCGTCCACTGTAGTGCTGGTGTTGGAAGAACCGGCACCTTTGTTGCCTTAGAGTTCTTGATGGGAGAATTGCAAGGTGGTGCTTGGGAGGGCTGGGACCAAGGCCCCATGGCTGACACCGATCCGATCTACGATACCGTCGATCAGCTACGCATGCAACGAAAGACCATGGTCCAAGCCTATGAGCAATATGCTTTTCTTTACGAGGTCTTGCGAAAGATCTGGGAGGAGAAGTATGGTACTGAATGTGCAGGAGGAGAGCACACGCACAAAGACAAAGTCCCAATCTGCGAAATCGGCAGCCCTTCTTAATGATAAGGCTACGATCAAACCCTGCTGAGACGAAGCATTGCATTGAGTGCGGCAGTTCCAGTCAGACTGTGTGTATTGATTCCCTTTTGTGTACCCTTTTTGTACATCTCTGTTCTTCGACCCCTCGGCTTTGGTGGCTCATGAGTTTGTATGGCGTAGATAGACCGCTTCAGCAATGAATTACGAAAGCAGAATGCAAACCATAGACAACTGGCGCAACTTTGTAAAATAACTGAAAGTAGATCAGTGGATCGGCAACATCCCACACCAGATCCTGTCAAAGAAGCAACCAATTTCGACCTCCCACAATTTCCCCAAGCATCAAACTTACCCGGACACCACAGCCCGTCCATGGAATTCGGGTTGCACGACAGGAGGGAAAGAACGCCAGTTCCGCAATCAGGACTTTTCTTCGGTAGCTTGAATTTAGCTGCACTTAATCTTGTGAGCTAGCATGCTTCCAGCAACTTACTCGTACTTTCCACCTTAGCTCTACTTCTAATAGGTCAGCCTGACATTCCCCACAAAGCTGCCTGGCTCAAGCATTGTCTAGCAGAACGAGGTCCAACGGCTCTGGCTACTCGCAGAACCGTCAATTTTTGGAATTGCAGGGACTCTTTTCGTTTGTTTCCCGGAGGTTGCTTTTGACCAAATTCGGCATGGGCCATGGGCTTTGGCTTGCATAGTGGCGGCGCCCTCCTTTCCTTTTTTCTTCAGTGGCTTTGGGGTGGAGTACAGCCTTGTGTGACGCCTTGAGCGGGGAAGTAGGTATATCATGGTAATGATGTCCCTAAGTCTGGTCCTATTCCATTTTGTATCCTCTCGTCATTTCGCTGCGCGTGTCTTTTCGTAGTCAATTAAGTTTACTAGAACTTATCCGACGACAAGAAAGCATTACAATGGCTTCCAAACCAGATTTCATCATTGTGCCTGGTGCATGGCATGGACCCGAGGCATTCGACCCCACCTCCGTCCTCCTCGAGAAAAGTGGCTACACTGTTCACGGAGTTTCACTCCCGTGTTTTGGAGCTTCACCACCGCTCAAAAACTTCGATCCTGATGTACAAGTCATCCGCGATACTCTCAACAAGGTACTTTCCTCAGGCAGGGACGCCGTCTTAATCTACCACTCGTATGGCAGCGTCCCAGGCTCCGAAGCCCTCAGCGATTACATGAAAGAGCTCGAAAAAGGCACCAAGAAGGAAGGATGGGGCAAGGTCCGACGACTGGTATTCTGCTGCGCTTTCGTCTTGCCAGAAGACGGAAGTCTGATGGCTGCTCTGCAATTTAAAGACCTTCCCTGGTTCATCGTCAATGTTCGTTTCTAGAAACCCCATTCCAATCACAGAACTTGTTTGCTGATAAGCTTTTGGTTAGGGAGATGAAGTGCTTCCCAACACACCCGAGAAGATCTTCTACAACGACCTCTCGGACGAAGTAGCAGCACCTCACATCGCGGCCATAAAACCACACTCGTACAGGACATTCTCGTCTCAGCAGTCTGTCGCACCGTGGAAAGTCATTCCGAGTACGTACATTGTGTGCGAGCAGGACCAGGCAATTCCACTGCCGGTTCAGGAAGGAATGCTAGGCACGGCGAAACAGATGGCGCCCAGCTCATTCGATGTGATTGAGCGCTGCAGTGCAAGTCACAGCCCGTTCATCAGCCAGCCCGAGTGGCTTGCCGAAAAGCTGATCAAGTCGGCCGGTGGTGCAGCTTGACCGGTATTTGCTGTCATGTTGTGCTCTTGTTTATGATATGGGGGTTGCGAATGTTCTCTTTGTAACCTGAAAAGCAAATATTTGTACGACGCGATCGAGATGAAACTTTTCAGCTGGGCGTACTTGCGGTTTGACATTGAACTCATTATTCCTTCGTGATATGTTACATTTCAACCCGAACTCCAAAAACAAAATTCCCACTCCTCCTTGCCCTTCTCTATTCATGCTGCTCCATTGATGTAGTCCCGATTCTCGATCGTTACAGATTTGGTCATGTGATTAACCTTGTACACTCCCACAAGTCTGGATGCAAGCTCAAACATGTTGTTTCGGAGAGAGATTACGATGAATTGAGCGTTCTTCGTCCTCTCCTTGATGTAACTAGCAACAATCGAAACCTAGTCATGTTAGTGGAATTTCGGCAAGGAGTAAGAAGTGTGCTTACGTTTCTGAAATCCAAAGCAGCATCAATCTCGTCCATCACATATAGTGGTGTTGGCTTATAGTGATGCAGAGCAAAGACTAGGGCCAGACTGCTTAACGTCTTTTCACCCCCAGACAAGTTGGAAATATTCTTCCAAGACTTCTTCGGTGGCATCACGCTGAACAAAATTCCCTCCGAGAATGGATCCAAGGAGTCGACCAATTCAAGCTCTGCATTTCCGCCCATTGTAATCATCTGGTACATTTCCTTCAGACGGAGGGAGATTGTGCTGAATCCTTCCATGAAACCTTCAAGGCGAAGGCGACGCAAATCGTCGCAACGTTTCTTTGCTGAATCTCGCTGTGCGACGGCACTCTGCAGATCTGCATTTCTAGCAGCATGCTCCTCAACTCGTCGACGGTATTCGGCCAGAACACCAAGTTCAACGTTGACGTTTTGTGTCTTCTCCTCTAGAGCGGCGATCTCACTCTTCAATGCATCTTTGCTCATATCCGTCAATTCGTCCTTGGTGTAAGAGGGAAGCTCCTGTGCCTCAATTTCTTCGCCAAGATCACTGATTTTCTGAAGAGCTAGCTTTCCGAGCTTCTCATTCCAGTACCTCAATCGTTTCTGGTTCTCTCCGAGGACCTTTTGATTTTCTTCGAGCTTGTTCTTCATCTCGATCTCAATAGCACGGATCTCATTGAGGGCGGTAGTCTTTTCGTCCAATTCGGCCTTGAGTGTTTTAAGGTCTTTCTTCTTGGCCTTCAAGGCTTCTTGTGCCTCATCGACCTTGGCTTGGTAGCCTTCCGCGTTCGAGCTTTGGTTCCTGATGTCCTCCTCCAACGACTCAAGATCCGAAATTGCCACTTGCAGTTCCTTGGTCGCCTTCGCATGATCCTTCTCGTGCTTGGTCTTCTGCTTTTCGGCTTTTGCTCGTGTCACCTCAGCAGTAGAAACAGTCTCGTTAAGGTTGTCGATCTCTTCTTTGAGGGCATCGACTTTCGACTTCTGAGCACGAAGCTTTTCACCACCGACTTCCATGATTTTATCTTGCAATGATTTGATCTCTTGCTCGACACTGGCTGTCTCACCATGCAGCTTCTCGATTTCCTTGTTCAGCTTCGCGATGTCCTTCTCAAGAGAGGCCACACGACTGTCATCGGTTTTCGAGGGCTGGTGTTCCTTGCTCAATTCTTTGATTCTTCGCTGAGCATCGGCCAAGTTCCGAGCAGAACTCTCAACTTCAAGGCCGATCTTTTGTATTTTCGTGTCAAGCTTGGGAATTTGGTCATTCAGGCTTCTGAGAGACGACTCAAGCTCCTGTTGGCGCTCTTGGAATTTTTGGAAGTCTTGCTCGAGTGCGTCGCGGTCAACCTCTAGTTTAGTAACTTGGTCTTTTGAAACATCAGCTACCAGTTTGGCAGACATCAAGCCCTTCTTCACAGTATTGCCACCTCCGGACATGGTGCCTGACTTGTCGATCAGCTGGCCGTCAAGTGTCACTACCCGCCATCTTTTAGCACCATAGGCAATGCGATTTGCCTGAGCAAGATCGGTTGCTACAAGGGTATTTTGGAGTGAGTGATAGAACGCAGGTCGGAATTTTTCGTCCTTCGCTTTGATAAGATCAAACAGGCGTGGAACGTTCTCAGGAGTTTCAATCTGGGAGAGATCTTTGCTTCCGAGCTTGTCGAGACACATGAAGTTTCCTCTTCCGAGATTGGTCTTTCTCAAGTACTCGATACACTGTTGCCCACCTTCGACAGTTTCTGTCACGAAATTGTCAAGTGCACCGCATGCTGTGGAGATCGCAACGTCGTATTTTTGATCAATCGTTCCGAGATTCCCGAGTCGGCCGTGAAAACCGTCAATCCGTCCAGATTCTTTCAGTCGCATCAATCCGGTGAGGACATTGCCTTGCGCTTGTGTATTTGAAAGGCTGGCACGAGCCTCATCGGCTTTCTGTCGAGCTCCCGAGAGCTTGGAGCGAAGGTCGGGTTCTTTCTGCGACAGCTTTTGAAGTTCCGCCTCTACTCGAGCAGCATCTTTCTCTAATTTGGCTCTTTCCGACTTGCACTGTTCGAGCTCAGCCAGCTTTGCTTCGCGACCCTCCTCAATGCTGGCTAACTTTGCCTGCATTTCTTCAAGTGCCACGGCGCCAGCATTGGCTTTTTCGTGAAGAATGGCAAGCTCGCTCTCGGCAACAGCAATAGCAGACTGCTTCTGGTTGATCTTCTCATTCCAAGGCTCCAATGATTTCTGCTTTGTTGCAATCTGGTCAGAGAATGCCTGAGTCTTGCCCTTGAGGCTTTCGCGAATTGTTACAAGCTCTTTCTCCTCTGCTTTCATTCGTTTCTCCATTGCGGCAATCTCTGCTGCGGATCGTTCGATGTCGGCAGTGCAATTTTCGATGGTAGACTGGGCATCCGTCGCCGCTGTCTCAGAGGTACTGATGGTCTTCTCCAGCTTCTTCTGCTTCCCGGTAAGGAATTTTCTCTTCTCCTCAAATTTGACATGTTCTTGGTCGAATTTTGCCATCTCTTTGATTATCGATTGGGTATCTTTGTCCAAGGATTCATACTCCTTCTGGCCTTTCTTGTATTGCTTCTCGAGCCGCTTAATCCCATCTTCGTTTCCTTGGTGCTTTTCCAGTTCCGCATCCAATTGAGCTTGCATCTGACCAATTGCCTCCTCCGTGACAGTGATGTTGTTGCCGCATTCGTCAATATAAAGTTGGTACAAGGCGGACTGCTTCATTGTCAATTCATTCTCATCCTTGATATAAGCCAAAGCTTTGTTCTTCTTGTCCTCGAGGCCGTTCTTTTCTTTCTCCACGTGCTGGACACGACCGCTCTTCTCAACGCAGACCTCGTTGAGAGTCTCTACCTCTGCTGCTGATTCTTCAATAGGGGCCTTGTATTTCGATGTGCCTATGATATCCTCCAAGTACTCGAGCAGACCATCATCATGCTCGTTTGCTGCTTTCGGCTTCATCTGGGCAATAGATTCAACTTCTCCTTGAAGAATTAAGAATCTTTTATGATCAAGATCAACACCTCTGTCTCGAAGCAGTGTAGTGACGACGGTGAAATTTGATTCCTTGCCATTCATGTAGTATTTGCTGGAGTTGTTCTTGAAGGCGCGCCTGGATATCACAAGATCTGAGTTTGGAATAACCACCGGTGGACCATTTGCCTGCTCACAATTAGTTACAAGCTTCCGAAAATTACAGAATCGAGTATTAACCTGATCCATCACTTCTTGGAAATGAACTGCCACTTCACAGAAATCTAAGTCTGGGAATGCCGCAGAATTGTGAATAAGTGCTGAAATTTTACCCTGTCTCATTTTACTCGCCCTGAATCCGAAGACGAAGAGAAGAGAGTCAATAACATTTGATTTTCCGGATCCATTAGGCCCGACAACCGAAGAGAACGATGAATGGAATGGGCCAACTTCTTGACGGCCAGCGTAACTCTTGAAATTGGTCAAGATCAAGTACGTAATAACAATCCGAGCTTTGGGGCCAGTATCCTCGGTCACAGGAACAGCCAGTGATCTTGATTTCAGAACAATGTCCATGGGCTTTTCCAGAATAGTATCCATTGCATTTATTGGTTTCACCATCGATGACTGGCTATCTGCAGTCCGTGGCCGATCATTGAGGGATTCTGTGATATCGGCAAGCGGAGTTCCATGGAATTGAGAAGGTTCAGGGGATGCCGAAGCCTCCGGAGTAGGCAACGAAGGCGGAAGCTCAGGCGTTGCAGAAGCTCGAGGTGCTCGAACAGGCGCGCTCTTCCTTTTCCGCGATGAGGCCTTCTTTGATGGAGATTCAGGCTCGGGAATAGCAGATTGTTCAGGATCGAATATCTCAGATGGTTCGATATTCTCATTTGCAAGACTCTTCTTTCCCCGGCTAGTTCGAGGAGTATTTGCAATGGAGTTCGTGGTTTTGCGTCTCGATTGGGGGGCCTTTCGTGGACTCCGTTTGGGTGCTGGTGTGAAATCCTCCTCGCTGTCAACCTCCATCTTGGATTGCATTTGTTCGTCTTCCTCGTCAGATTCAACTACAACCTTCCTACGTGCGGCTGCCCGCCTTGAAGGTCTAACAGGCGATTCCGACATCTTTGGAGAAAGATTGTACGAGCTGTGTTTATTTGGTGACGCCGAAAATACTTCCGGAACGCGCTCTTCGTTAATGGAAGTGGGGAGACCGCAGCCTCAAGATCGTTGGGAAGTAGTCGTATTGTCGAAACCAATCAAATGACGCGTAACTAAGTCGTTGAAAGTCGTGCAGGCTCAATGTCGAAGTGTCGAAGTTGGTGTGGTTGAAGTGATAAACAGTGTTTCGATGTAAACAAAAGATTCGCGCTACAGTAAGATAAGCGGCAGATAAGAAAAGCCTCCGCCAACCTCACCTCTTTCGAGACAAGTGCAACAATTCTACCAAGCAACAGCGCGATGATGTTTAGCTATCAAAACTTCGACGAAGTCTTCAGCTTCGATCCTGAATGCTCGTATGATGAGGATACAGTGGCAGAGATCGAAGACAATCGGAAGCAGCTTGAGGGGCTGTTTATTGAGAAGGTCATGAAACTTCTCGGAATCAAGAGACGTGAGTTTTCGCGGTCACCTACGCATAGGACTCCTCATTAACTTTGGGATAGCTGCGAGATACTACCCTCCGAAGTCTAATGGCGATCTCAGAAACCTTCATAAAGCTATTGTTGAAACAGGCGGAGCAGACCACCACAAGATCTCCGTCCTGTATTATATCCTCCTCGAGTTCGACTTTGCCACGGGAAGGAGAGAATATTCGACTACGTTGGAAGAAAATGCCTTCTTACCGCAGAAATACCAAATTTACATGAAGGGATTGTGGCATCTTGATCGAAAGGAATTCGAAGTCAGTTCAATAACAATAAGTAACTAGAGAGCTTAGCTAACATTACGCAGCTAGCTCTTCAATATCTGACACACCCGTCCCTTATCCCCACCTTTGCCGATGAAATCCTGGAAGTTCTTGTCCGGCATTCAAGTCAGAATTTGACTTTGGCCCTCGCTTACTACCATACTGTTCAACCCACTCTCAGCAATCGAAGCACCGTTGAGTGCCTCTTCTCAGCGATTGCAAGGACGAGTGTCACGGAAGCGTTTTATTTCTGCAGGGGTCAGCCAGAGTATACGCAGCGACATATGTTCCAAATGCTTGTATCACTAGTCCTCAACAATTCCTCACCCGAGACGGTTGCGGACCGAAGTGTTGAGCTGGTGAACTTGCCATTTAATGCCGAGGAAGAAGCCTGGTTCGAGGAGTACTTGCTGGTTGGAGATGGACGAATTCTGAAGAAGGGCAAAGATACACTGATGATGCGCAGAATCGGGACGGGAAATTTTACGGAATCGTTGTCGCTGAAAGGTATTCACAATCGACCAATCGCAGGATTAGACTGGGGTACTATTTCAGGGGCAGTCGAAGATGGATTAGGACCTCGATTAGACGTTTGAGCAGAAAGGGGTGATTACCGTATCTGTCGTCTATATTTTAGCGGATGGCGTTCGAGGCGTATTCGGAAAGATGGCCCAGCTCGTGCTGTTTGCATGGAACACTCCTCCACATATGTGCAACTGGAAGAAAAAGCAATGAAGCAATATTCTTGACTGTTCAAATCAGCGGCCCGGTCAGAGTTGAGTCAGTTGACTAGTACGATGGCAAGATTCCTACGTGTCCATTACAAATCTTGTAAAACCAGTCTTTTCCCACATTTCGCATGACTTTCTCTTTACCTTCTTTCTCATCCGAATGCAGTTGATTCCTCCACTCTTCCATCTAATGTCTATGTAGCTGTGATAAACATGGTATGTGCTGTCGTCTAACGCTCTGGACAGTTCTCTCCGTACCTTCTAAATTTCAATATCCTCTCCAATTATTTTACTTCGGTTCAAACTTGGCAAAAGTGGCGGCACTATGTATTGAAGAGAGTATGTGCCACTTGACACTATACAAACCATCAAACCCCAATCTCCTCTCTATTCTGAATTGGTGGGAAAAGTTATCTGATCTTCACGGATCTACCGACACACAGACAAGAACGACAAGAACCTACGCAGGGCCAGAAAAACTTCGTGAGACAGCGTTCATATATCACACTACTGTTGCACAGATGCTGCTTGAGCTTCGGTGAGGAAATTAGGAATGTACCGAAGTCTAGGTTTGTCAGAGCGGCATAATGAGTATACTATGAGGAAGCTAATTACATGGAAACATTTTTGCATCGCCAAGTTTGTTAATATCATTATTCCAATGTATAACGCTTCACCTTCGTCCACTTCTTGTGATGTACAAAGAGCTGACTGGTTGCTTTCTCCAACAGAACTATTAACCTTCGCCAATCAATACTTTGCAAGTTCAAGCAACTTCGGGAAGACCTATCGTGTTGATTAGCAACTGCTCCTAAAAAAAATGAAAGAATGCATACCGGAGTCCCAAAGCCAGTAACCGGATCCCATCCCTTGGTCACCGGAAAGCCCGCAGTGCCACAACTCGAAGTATTACCCCCGGTGACGTCGGTAAATCCTTTGTATCCCTTGGAATACAACCAAGGATTCAAAAAGCCGAGGGTGGGCTTGCCAGAAGCAATCAAGTCATCGTTGACAAGTGAGATGATACTGGCAGCCAAAGGTGTAGACGCGGACGTCCCAGAAGTCGAAGAGAAGGTTTGGTTCCAGACCAAAGCGAAATAGAGGCCTTGAGCGGAAATATCTGGATATCCTCTTCCATCTGCGGGTTTGTCAGCTATGTATGAACCATGAGGGATAGAGGAGGAGGATGTGATACCTGGATTATATAAACCAGCATGTAAGTCTTTCAGATTCTCAACATAGACGTCGACAATACCATCTTGATACCAGGGTCGTTCGAAGTAGTAACTGAAGCCACTTCCACTTGCGTAGTATGGATGGTTCTTGCCATCCGGTCCAATGCCATCCGGACGCCATGCTGCTACTTCGGGCTCGAATTTTTCAGTTGCTCCCACAGTCGTCACATAAGGACACGAAGCAGGAAATTCAGGCAAGAAGGTCGAGCTATTTTTACCATCATTAGTTACGCAAACTTTTGGATCCTCATCGCCTAACCCCCCGTCACCGCTGCTGACGAGTAGACTGATCCCGCGAGCACCGAGTTGTGCGAAAGATTGGCAAACACGCTTAGCATAAGACTTTGGGACAGTCTGCTCGTCGTCTCCGTAAGAGTTGCTGATAACCTGGGGGAGATGGCGCTGGCTAAGAATATAGTTTATGTAAACTAGATATGGCTCATTTGTGTGTGGAGAGTGAGGAGGGAAACCGCCAGTAGAATATGAGAATACCGGTGCAGGGTAAGTCATGCCGAGGATCGTCTGTGCATCGAGGTTGGCTTCTTGGCCAACAGAGTTGGCGAGTTGCTCGTCAGTCAAGTTTGCATACGATGCTGGCGGACCACCAGCAATCTCAACAGACTTGAAGGTATACGCCATCCCCGCGGCCTCTGGACGATACTTTTCCAAGAACAAGTGAGCATCTGGACGGATAGGAGTTTCGTTGAGAAAGTTGTTAAATCCGATCTTGTTGATGCTGGGAACTTTGGGCACGTAATTGATAGTTTTGTATAAGGTCCTGAAGCACTCACTATAACAAGTTAACCACATGTGCTCGTAGCGGGAGCTCAAATATGATCCTAGTATGTGGGATAAGCAGCCTAGGAAAAGAGTTAGAGGAAAATATTGTTTACATTGTGACTGGGAAGAACTGGCAAACTTTCGCGATGGTCTCATCACTTGGGGTTTTATGTCCGGATATTAACAATGGTGCTTGAATTTGTGTGTAATCTGTGTTCTGAGCTGTAGTACGCATGAATGCGGTAGTTGGCTGGATTGTATCGACTCGATCGTGCAAATGGAGGGGTAGGGACA
>Ga0302140_10009469_pt1 | contig 12075 bp, 14 predicted proteins | sample I_Bog_E1_1_FD_202095 | JGI IMG/M metagenome (GOLD analysis project Ga0302140, IMG submission 202095) | Peat permafrost microbial communities from Stordalen Mire near Abisko, Sweden - I_Bog_E1_1 | ecosystem: Environmental > Terrestrial > Soil > Wetlands > Peat | place: Sweden: Abisko, Stordalen...
TGATTCATTTTATTATTTAAATTTATTAATTTTTTTGTAAAATTCAAAGTGAAAACAAAAATTTTTCCAAAAAAATTCAAAGTTTATTTAAAATTTCTCCTTTAAACAAAAAAAATAATTCTTATTTAATTGCTTAATTCTCTTCGCAACAATCCTCATCATTCACCAACACTGCAGAATAATGTGTCTCTAATTTTTCCTCCATATCAGTATGTAACAGTCCTTAGAAATCCATAAACTCATAAAAAATCTATATTTTACCAAAAACAAACGGCGATTTAATCAAATAATGCTCTTCTTCAGTCTTCCTTGTTTTCAACAACCCTCCCAACTTATTTTCATAATTTATTGAGAACTCAAAACTTTCCATTGCCTTTTAAAATTTCATTATTTGTTCATATTTCTTATTAAAATTACTGTGTTATTTGAAGCGATCTCTGGAATTTGTGTCAACCCCAAACATTTCCTAAAGCTTGGCACCCAGATTTCTTTATCTAGACTCCTAGTTTCCTCAATGTTCTTCACTACATTTCGATTATAGGCTGAAAATCTCTCCTTATCTCGAGCATTTTCAATGGTTTCTTCATCTTGATATAAAATTATCAGAAAAATTATAGATTTTTCAAAGTTTCAAACAAAAAACCTGCGTTATAAATAAAAACCTTGACTTTCTCATCATCCGTCGGAAGGATGAACATCGGGTTTTTATTGCCTTTGATGATCCCCACGTAATAAAGGTCACGGTTTTCTGCATTCTTACGAGCAAAACTCTCAACCCAACAAAAATTAATAAATCAATTATTTTACCGGAATAAGTCTCAAGAATCTCATAGTCCTTTCCTCTTTTTTCATGTCCAAAGTCCGAAAGTTCTCCCATCTATAGCAGGTCTTTAGCAAAGAACACACAGTTTTGCCCTCTTTTTCAATAGATCCCAATGTCTTTTGCACATCCTCGAATTTATTCTCAGTTAAAAATCCCTTAACTTCGCTCACCCCATTAAACCTCTGGCATTTCATTCCAGGCATCACAAAGTTAGACAGGTTCTTCAGCCCTATAAGTAGATTTTGAAGATTCTTAGGAAGAGTATCCTCCTCGAAATCTTCAAAGGCACTCAAAGCGTTCAATTGGCAATTGGCATTGTCATAAATTTCATTGCTTCCAATTGGGATTACATCCTTTTCAGCAAGTTCCCCCTGTAATAGAATGCAACTGGACTTGAAAATTATGGGCTCACTTTGCATCTCAGGCGGTTGGAACTCATCTGGCTTCCTTCTCAACGCGAAGGTGGTAAATCTCGCGTTGGAAGCCTTGTCATTAGTCAGCAGCTTCCAACGGAAGCCCTTGCTTGTGAATACTTCTTGCAACGGTTTCGCCAGCTCCAGTTCATTCGTCACTTGACTTATTGTATGATAGAGGTTCACCCGGATCTCCTCTGAATTATCCTTGGTCCAAACCCTTGTCAACAGGCAGTTCAATGCCTCTTTCATTAGGTCATTGGAATCAATGGTCAGCGAAATATGCAACAGGCTCATCCTTTTAAACAGAAGGTAGTTCTTGTCAATGTGGAGGATCGCTAGACCCAAAATCTGACCGTTTTGGTCATGGAAGTGAAGGAAGTTGAGGTCCTCTCGTTGGGACTTTAATACTATCTCAGGCACGTCTGAATAGAAAGCCAATTTGAATTTTGAAGGTATGCTTGAAAAATATTTCTGAAGGAAGCCTTCAAGATCATCTTCAAAAAGGTCCAGAGGCTCAGTGATAGAAATTTGAATGTTTGTCGGTAGAGGTTCAGTTTTTGGGACTTCTTTGGGGATATTTTCAGGCTTGTGGACGGGCTTGAAAGGTTGCTCTTGGTTGGGCTTTTCTGGTTTCGGAGACTTTTCTATCTTCTCAACGATTATTTGATCTTCTTCCTTTTTGGACTCTTTCTTTAGTAATTTCACTTCTTTTTCATATTTTGGCTCTTTTTCATGTTTTGGCTCTTTTTCATAATTTGGCTCTTTCTCTTCTTCTTTTACTATTTTTTCTTCTTTTACAATTGTTTCTTCTTTTTCCCATTTTTGCTCTTTTTCTTCCTTCTTTTGTTTCTCGAAAAATTCCTTCTTTTCTGGGATTTTCTTGTTGGAAAATTCTTGGCTTACTGGACTTATGGATTTTTCCTTAACAACAATTGCTCTATCAGGTGAATTCTCCAAAAGACTCTTGATGCCCTTATGTTTCGAAGGTGATGAGGACTCCTTATTGTAGCTATTGTTTATCCTCTCAGATCCTTCTATTGGGTTTTTCATGAACAGATCTCTTTGGATCCCTGCCTTATTGGAAATGGGCGGTTTTGATACATAGATCATGTTAGCGTTGCCTCTATATTGAGTGGGATTGATATCATTTTCTTCAGAACTATTGAAAAATGGGTTTTATTTTTATAATTTTTTCTAATTACTTCGGGAATTTTAAATCGAGAATTTGGCCAGGTAAAAATTTGCCTTTGTTGACTTTTTCATTGAGAACCTCCTCGAGAAGAATGCCTTCACAGACCTTGATCCTGTTCAAAAGTGTCTTTGAAATGTATTGGATGATTTTGCCTGTTGATTGGGAGTCTTCATGAGTTAAGGTGGTGAGGAAAGGGTCGCTCTTCATGGAGAAATTGAAGAACAACTCAAGGTTGGAATAAAAAAGGAAGTCCAGATCTTTGATCATCTAAAGAAAATTTTAAAAAATGAAAATCCTTTAAAAAATCCAATTTATACCTTCAAAAGATAGTTCTCATTATTGAACACATAAGGCAAGAACAATGCTCCTTGTTTGATATATGCATTGTTCGAAAGCAAAAACAAATAGCTGAAGTTCTCCTTCCATTTGCTCACACATTCCACCACATTCAACGATAAAATCCTCAGATGAGTCAATAGTTCTGAGCATTTATTCACCATTTCCTCCATATTCTCATTACCATAGTTCTCCTGTTCCTCGTTTAACCCCTTAAACATCTTCTCCAACTGCCTCAATTGACTCAAACACCCTTCTCTGGCTTTAATAGCCTTAATACAAGCCAATACAGGTGACTTCTTATTGCTGAGTTCTTCGATCTCCTTCGAGAAAATCTCATGCATGCGTTGCACGGAGGCGTTCTTGCAACATATGTCGAAAATCTCACGATGGTGGTCAGGAACACTGTTTTTCTCCCAAAGTTTCGTCAATTCGTCACGCATGTTACGCAACGCCTCACCTTGCAACTCCAAATTCACCTTCTTTTTCACTTGCACTTGCTTGTTTATCTTGATAATGAATGGGTTTTCAGCAGATGGTGGTTTGCCTAAATAATTTTATCTGGGGTATTTATATTTCAAATACTTCCTCGGTTGTCCACTGAATCTGGTCTATATCTTGCAGGCGGTTGTTGTTGCTGGACACTGTTGACGTCATTCGTGATATCAGACGGCTTTTTTCGAATTTTACCTGGAGCAAATTCTATTTTGCCCCTCTTGTTCTTATTCATTATGTATTGACTGTACCCTTCACAATATTTGTCATGGAAGAGGTTGTATTGTGGGATGTTGAAATTCACGAAGCGAGAGTTCCAATTCTCCTCCTAAAAAAATTCTAAGAGGTAAGGGGGGGGGGAGGGAGAAAGTATTTTTACTTTTTTTTTAAACTCATTGAGAATACGCAACTTCCTCGACCGGACCTTCCTTTCGGGGTTCTTACTGTTTTCAACAGAACTTTCATTCTTGGTTTTGATGTGGAATTTGTAATTTGGGGAAATTATGACTGGTTTCTGCTGTCTGAGGAAAAAAATTAATAGGTGGGTGGTGTTAAAATGTACAGGGGCAACATTTTATAGGGATAAATTTGAAAGTTGGGTGGTTTTTAAATGGAAAATAATAATTTTTTGATATTATATTTTGTTTTAGAGAAAAAATAATTCGGAAAAAACCTTAGAGTTTTAAAATTATAAAGGCAGTTATATTTTTTGAAATTTTATTTGTGTTTGATTAAGATTTCTTCAGAAAATTCAATTTCAAACGTCTGAAAATTTCAGGATGAAAATTAACTTATCAATGATTGTGATTATTAAACAATCTTTAAGAATTAATATTATTTTTAGAAAATATGTTGAATTTTATTTTTCTATTGATTTATTTCAATAAAATTGAACTTTCAAGTTTCTCACATGAATTTCTTATATTTCTCCATATTCCTTTTCAAAATTTCGTCCAAAGGCCCGATCAACCTCTTAAAGCTCTCACGATCCAAAGCAACTGCTTTCACATTAGTCTAGATTTTAGAATGTTTTCAGACGTGTCAAAAAGAACAAAAATTAATAAATTTTCCTACAAATCAATAAAAAAAAGCTTTTTTTTACCTTGGCCTTAATTGATGCTGCTCTGGGCTCATCTTTCAGCAAGGCCAACTCTCCGAAATATTCTCCCGCTTTATAATTCATCACTTCCTTTTCTTTCTCGCCTAAATCCAAAACAAAAATATTTATGTCACCACAAACCCCAAAAAAAATTGTTTTTTCGTTAATAATTCACCTGGTTTCATGACCTTCAAACAAACGCATTCCCCTTCTTCTAGGAAATAAAACTTATCTCCGATGTCTCCCTAATGAAATTTGAATTTTAATATTTTGTTTTTTTGGATACCTGCTTCATGATGAATTCCCCAGCCTGAAAGACCTCCGGCCTCAAAGCATCAGCGATTTTAATCCTCTCATAAGGGTCCATGGTTTGCAAGAGATCCACTTTCACGAGGAATTCCTCGTATTTTTCTCGTTTCTTCACCGCAGCATCCTTGACAATGTGGTTGAAACAGGCACGATCCAAAGCAAACAACACACAATTAGTTTCCGCTTGAATTGAAGCGGCTCTCGGAGCGTTGTAAAGCAAAGCCAATTCACCAAATGACTCACCTGGCTGGTAGGTCTTCAAGTACTTGGGCTCCTTGTCATCCTTGGAAAACTTCTTAAAGCACTTCAAAGTGCCGAGCTCCACCACGTACAAATTGTCACCGTCTTCGCCTTGCTTGATCACCCATTCGTTAGCCCTAAATTAAAACATTTTATTGGATTTTTGCATTGATGATAGAAATAAAATCAATAAAATTTGAGGATGAAAAAATTTTTTGTACACATATAAATAGAACATAATTATTTTAAAGAAGAAGATGGAAACAAATTTTTAAATCGACATATATCATAAAAAACCCATCATTATAAAGAAGTTCAATAAACAGATGCTCGACAAAAATAAATTGCTTAATCTAAAAAAAAACCAAACTGATAAAAAATTAGGTAGAGGAAAAATTGAACCTAAAAAAATACCCCAAAAAAAAACATCCTTTTCAAATTTATTTTTTTCATAAAAAAAAAGAAGGAAAATCATATAGAAAACTTACTTGATTTTCACTTCTTCCATAGCATTTATAACGATCTCCTTCTCCTTGTCATCAAGGCTGGAGAACATGAAGGCCTGATTCAATCTCAATGCGATCTTGTCTTTCTGTTGTTGGGTTTTGGGCACAACCTTGGGCTTAAAGTTCTCCTTCTGATTAAATTTGCCGTAGACTTCAGCACTCACCGAAGTACGGCCCACCTTCTGATCTTTCTTGGCCAATTGAACTGGCTCTTGATATTCATCTTCTTGCTCATCAGAGTCATGGTCACTGTCGGACAAATGCTTCTTTCCGACATATTTCACTTTTTCTAAAGGTTTTTCGAAAAAAAAAGAGTAAAAAAATGCGTTTGGATGGTTTTCCTGTGTTACTTTCGTCTTTTTTTTCCATGGGATGAAAAGAACTGTTTTTTAGGGGAGGGGTTGGATTTAAATGAGGAAAAAATAAATTTTAATTAAGAGATTCGGAATTCGGAATGAAATAAAATCTTAAATTTTGAAAACCGAGAAATCAAATTTTCGTTTGGGAATGAAACCAGAACTTTTTAATTATCAAAAATATGAAATCTGAAGATTTCGTTTCAGAACATTTTTCTAATTAAATCCTTTTTTTTTCAAAAACTGCTCAGAAATATAAAAATTACGAAAATTTAAATATATTAAAATGGCCACCCCCACACCCTTAACCAAAGATGACAAAACCAAAGAAAAAGAAGAACAAGTGCCTATGATAAACGAGGTTTTTATTTAATAAAAAAATTAATTTTATGGAATTTCACCTGGGTTTTTCTTCCAAGAACAGGATGAAATCATCCAAAATGAAATAATGGGCTTGACAGTGGAAGAACTCGCTTCCAAGACCAAAATGTTCGAAAGTAATATCCGAGCCATGAATAGTGAAATGCGTCGATACACTCACGAAACAAGTTGTCATCTTGTTTTATTTTTAAATAATTTTTAAAAAAGAGAGTCTCAAGGACAAAATTAAAGAAAACACCGAGAAAATAAAGCTTAACAAGCAGCTTCCCTACCTGGTATCCAACATAGTGGAAATCTTGGATGTCGAGCCCGAGGAAGGGGAGCAGGATGATGTTGATTTGAACACTCAAGTGAAAGGAAAATGCGTGGTCATCAAAACGTCCACCCGTCAAGTAATAAAACCCCAAAATTTAAATTAATTTCTCATTAAGACTATGTTTCTGCCGATCATTGGTTTAGTTGAGCCCAATGAGCTCAAACCAGGTGAGCTCATTGGTGTCAATAAAGACAGTTATCTAGTCTTGGAAAAGCTCCCCAATGAATATGACTCAAGAGTGAAAGCTATGGAAGTTGATGAGCGTCCCACTGAAGAATATACGGACATTGGAGGTCTAGATAAACAGATCGAAGAGCTTAGAGAAGCATGCGTGTTGCCCATCACTCATAGGGAATTGTTCAAGAACATCGGGATCAGAGCTCCGAAGGGGGTGCTTTTGTATGGGCCTCCCGGAACTGGTAAGACTATGATGGCGAGAGCATGTGCTGCTCAGACTAAAGCCACCTTTTTAAAGCTCGCTGGACCACATTTAGTGCAGATGTTCATCGGAGATGGGTCGAAATTGGTGAGGGATGCTTTTGCACTGGCGAAAGAAAAGGCACCAGCCATTATTTTCATCGATGAATTGGATGCCATTGGAACGAAAAGGTTAGCTATTGTATCAGTTATTGAGAGATTAATTTTTTGATTAGATTTGATTCAGATACATCTGGGGATAGAGAAGTTCAGAGAACGATGTTGGAACTCTTGAATCAATTGGATGGGTTTTCACCGAATGATGATATCAAGGTGATTGCAGCTACAAATCGACCTGATATTTTAGACCCTGCCTTATTGAGATCCGGTAGATTGGATAGGAAGATTGAGTTCCCTTTGCCCAATGAAGAGTCGCGAAGCCAGATTTTGCAGATCCATTCGAGAAAAATGAATGTGAGCAAGAAAGGTTGATAATTTTTTCGGTTTGGAAATTATAAGAAATTTTATTATTTTAAGATGTCAACTTCCAGGAATTGGCAAGATGCACTGATGAATTCAATGGTGCTCAATTAAAGGTTTGATTTTTATATTTTGAAAAGTATAAACTATAAATAATTAGGCTTGTTGTGTTGAGGCTGGTATGATTGCCTTGAGAAGAGGAGCAACTTTCTTAAGTAATTTTATTTCGCAATAAATAATTTGGGTACGAATTTATGAAAAATTAAGTTCATGAGGACTTCCTAGAGGGAATCGCGCAAGTTCAAGCCAAGAAAAAATCCAATTTGAATTATTATTCATAAAGATCTTTTTAAAAACAACAAAAAAGAAAATAAAAAACAAATTTTTTTTTAATTAAAAAAAAAAAATGTTTTAAATTCAAAATTAAAAAAATATTACAAAAAAACCAAAAATCCTCTTTTTTATTCAGAAATCTTCAAATTCAGATGGCGACAAATGGATTTAATCCATCACCCGAAACCTCTAATAACCAGCCACAAAGTTTTCCTTACATCCCTCCAGGGGACTCCATAGTTAAAAACGAACTGAATATTTCAAATTTAGTAATTAAATCAAAAATTTTCATCATATCAATGAAAAATTCAAGGTTGATGCTCAAAGCCAAGAGGCGACACATTTTTGCGGAATCTGCGATTATCCCATAATAGTGAAAGTAGTTTTGTTACCTTGCAATCATTATATGTGTTATAGTTGCTATTGCTTAAGTCCAAATGAATGCAAAATGTATTTTTGTTTTTAATAGAAAAAGAAAAAATGGTTGATTTTTTGAGAATAGGTGCGATCAACTCATAAAGGAAATTAAAAGAATTGGAGATTATGAAGAGTTTTACTCGTGTGATCAAGAAAAATGTTTCAAATATTTTGAAAATGAAGCGAAATATAAGGGACATATTGATCATCAACATAGTTAGAAGATTATATTGAAATTATAAATATATATACGAATATGGTTTAAATAGAGGGAAACTCACTTTTACAAAAAGATTTGTAATTAAATCCTAATAATTTCCCATATTTTTTAGTTTTTAATTATAAGAAAGATTTAAAAATTGCTTTCCTGGTTATCTTTCGTTTTTGTTTAAGGTTTTTAAATAACAAAAAATAGATAAGGAAATATTTTGTAATACTAAACTTGGGAAACTCAACTTGTCATGGTTTCATATTTTTTTATTTTAAAAATTTATCCCATTTTTAAAAAAATCTATATAAAAATACTTTCTTTTGTTTCCATATGCAAATAGAATTTTAATAAAATGTTCTAATTGAAATTCCATTTAAAAAGTGACTGAATTAAGAAAAAAATATAAAATGACAACTTTTTTCCTTAAATATAGGACATTAAATTATTTTTTGAAGAGATTCTAAATTTCCTTCAAATTAATTATATTATTTTTTAATTTCCGGAAACTGAAAAACATTTTTTGCCCCTTCATTTCTTTCGGTTGTCGCAATAATAATTTCATCTTTTTTCTCTGAAATGCTGCTTTCTCTCTCCGAACTTTCAATCATTTCCACCTTCTTTTCTTCTAGAAGGTTCCCAAAATTAGTTCCCCCTTCTACATTTCTATTTCCATGTAATAACTGCAAAATATCTTCATCCAAACTTTCTATTAATTTCCTATCAAGATTACTCATATTTTCATTCTTCGTTATATTATCGTAGGCTTTTTGCACGGTTTTGGCTTTGGTCACCAAATCGTTTTCATGAAAAAAACTGCTGGCTTTTTTTTCCCCTTTTACTGGACTGGCATTTGATTTTCTCACATAGTTTATATGGATCTTCGAGGTCTTCATGATAACAGGCTTCGGCAAATATTCAAACAAATAATATTGGTCTTCATTTAAGAGCAGCATTTTTAATTTATCTAATTCTGCGAATTTCTTCAGCACGTATGTTATGTCCAATTGCGCAAAAATGTTTGAAATCCCAATATTTCTCTGTTTTTTTTTCACTTCTAGATCAGGTTCTGAGACAAAGAACCCCTTGAAAAGCTCACAAAAACTGAGATTTAATGGGGTTTCCTTGAGTTTGAGGAAATAATTCGCCAGTTTATTATCGTCTTTCTTCTTCTTTATTGACACTTGGCTCGTTTTCTCAGCTTCTAACTCATTCAGCTCTATATCGTTTCCAGGACTCTTAACCATAGTTTTGAAGCTCTTGAGTTTCTCAATGTGTTCCAAACTTTTCGACTTTTTTTTATTTCTCTCTTTTTTCTTCTTCTTGGCATTTTCATCCACTTCAAAATTGTAAATATTATTGGTTAAAGTGTCATAATATTCTTTTTTTATGAAAGGCCGAGATAGGTATGAAATGATTATGAAGATAATCTGCAGGAACCCGGACATTACAGCCAAGACATTCTGGATCTTCATGTAAGTCCTTGTCAAAATCGGTTCATAGGTCGATTTTCGAATCACATAATCCACCAAATAATCAGGTCCTGTGTTAATTGAGAAGCTTTCTCGAACTGAATCAAAGCTAAAATATTCAGTTTCACTTGTCGATGCTGTGATCCAACCATCATCATTGATGATATGATTTGTCTTCACATATCTTGTGATAATTTTTTTGACACTTGAGGTGGTTTCTATGTAATAGTCGAGCCCAACAGTTTTCGCTGGATTTTTATAGTCTCTTAAGTCAAACAAGTTGTCAAAACTATAGTAACCAAAAAAACCAGTTTGCAAGGCGCTTATGATTTGATCATCCGGTTTGCAGGTGCTTTGACTGCTGTTACAGGGAGAAATGTATAAATGCAGAAAGTTGTACAAATCTTGGTCCCAAGCTCCTTGTAGCCACAAGTCCCCTTGATAATCATTGGAAATGCAATAAAGATCACTTATGGACAAAGCAATATTTTCAAAATAAGCTCTCCTTTGTGGGTCATCTGGCATGTTAGCTAGAGTGCATATTTCCAATGGAATTTGTATTAATTCGTCTTGCTTTGTCGTTTGATTTCTATTGCCATAAAACAAAGTTGGGATGTAAATTTCCTCATCTATGAAATGATTGCCCAAAGCATCTTGAATGCCAAAAATAAAGGAATAGTCATTTCTTCCAACGCGAGTTGGGGATGGGGAAGGTTCAAAGACCTGAGCGATTGACATTTGGGGATTTGTGAGATATATCATGTCGCCACCCAATGAGAAAAACAGAAAAAGGATGAAACCCACGTAAACCAAAGTGAAAAGGCTTCCGCTCGTGGTTTGGAACCTGGGCTTTTGATTAATTCGGAACTCGGTTCCCAGACCGAACATGTCGATCAGTTGGAAATATTTAAAAAAGTTGGAGAGAGATTTGGACATTTTTTTCTAAAAATTTTTATTTTTATTATAATTTTTAGGTCTATTTTTTTGAAAGTTAACGATTTTTTCGTAATTAGCTTTTGGTGATTGGAGGAATCATTTTTATAAAACCTTTTTCCTCTTATTTAGCTTTTTATGCCACCCCACAAATGATGCATACCATACATAGCTGTCAAAGGCAAAAAAAACCATAAAATGGCAAACAATTGAGGAATTTGGAAAAATATATTAGAGAAACGATTTTTAATTTTAAACTGATTAAGAATTTCGATGAAGTTTAAATTAACAAAAAAAAAAAAAAAATTTTTATTTAAATGTGTTCATTTTTTATTAAAAAAAAAAGATTAAAAAAAAATTAAAAAAAAATGAAAACATTGGATAATTTTTTCCAAATTATCTCTATTAAAAAAGAAAAAAATTTCTTCTGAATCAAATAAACTGTGATTTAAAAAATTAGAACTAATTTATTAAGGAAATATGAACAGTTTTGGCTCAGTTGAGTTGAGTCCCGTAAATAAAAATGATAAAGAGAACCATTCCTTCCGTAAGAATTTTAAAACCACCCAGCTGAAAGTCTCCAAACTTTGCAGCGAAGGCGATCGCTTCAAAGAAAACCCCAACAAAATCCTCATAAATCAAACAGGATCTCAAGATTTTTCTATTGATTTTTTAGATTCCCTCGAAAAATGCTTAAAAAACTCCTTCATAGCAGATAACACTAATAACGACACCTTCCACAACATATTGCTCTCAAAAAACCCTATAAAAAACAGCTATCTACAAGCTATCGTTCTGGACAATAAGGGTCCAGAAAAGGATAATATTGACGATTATGACATTCTTAATAATTTAGACTCTTTAATCCAAAAATCCAATACTGTTGGGTTTATTCAAGATTCACTTCTAAACAGATTTTTGGAAAGCAGGTCCTTCGAACAAGAGTCCCCAAGTTTAATCCAAAATGAAAATGAAATTATTGTTAAGGGCGGAGATAAAAAAATGGATCAAAACGACACTTATATCTATCAAATAGAGCAGATTTTGAAAAGTTTGGAGGATGAGGAAAAGAAAAATGTGAAAAAAAATGAAATTCCAGAAAAAAAGATTGAGAACATTGTTGTCATTGTTGAGAACCCTCCGAATAAGAGAAATCCACATATTATGATTGAGGAAAATAAAACAATAAATGGAGAAGAAATTCGGAAAATTACTGTTGTAAAGAAAAAAACGATAAGGAGCAGATGTGCCATTTTTTAATTAATATATAGTTGTTTGAATAATATTTTGTTTTTGTATTTTTCCTTGTTGCTAGAAAAAAAGTGAATTTTTCAGAAAAAAATTTT
>Ga0302140_10009476_pt1 | contig 12070 bp, 10 predicted proteins | sample I_Bog_E1_1_FD_202095 | JGI IMG/M metagenome (GOLD analysis project Ga0302140, IMG submission 202095) | Peat permafrost microbial communities from Stordalen Mire near Abisko, Sweden - I_Bog_E1_1 | ecosystem: Environmental > Terrestrial > Soil > Wetlands > Peat | place: Sweden: Abisko, Stordalen...
CCTCAATGGAGCTTAATTATGCGGATTTGTTAAGCGGGCTAATTAGTTCAGCTCGAGTCCAGCTCGTCCAGCTCGTCCAGCTCGTCCAGGTCCCAGCCGCTCACCAAGCCAGGCTCAAACTCATTTCAGCTTCCCTCAACCAAACCTTCAGTAAATATTGTCCTTCTTTGGTCATGGGCTTATCTAACTCTTTTGCATTTGCTAACACCTGAGAATCGCAGACTAACAATGTCTTGCGACAACGAGGTTTTGTGAGGTGCACGGCTTCTAAGCACTCAATCGGTGGCAACCTGAAGTACGTATCACGTACGAAGTACTCTCGCCGCATGTATGGGATGGGAATAGATAACAAAGCCAAGCATTCAATTCCAAACCCCGCTTTTTCCGGGAGACTGGTTCGCGGAATTTACTGCATTGAGATGCTGCAGTTGACATGCAACTGCCCAAGCGAGCACGCAATTGAGCGCATCTCTCTCCTCTTCTCCCAGCACTCCACTTCTAGGCCTTTGCCAAGAAAAGCCACACACGGCAGCCTTTGCTATCTCCAAAATTATGTATCGTTCATTGGTTTGACAAATCTCCATCGGATCTTTTCGAATGTTATCAGCGGAAGAGACCCCATTTACCAAATGGCGTTATGGGACTGGCTGAAGACGACACCGGCTTGCTTGCTGCTTTGAGCTGCTATATCGATCATAAGAATACCTCGACCGCATACTGGGAAGACGAGAAAGCTGTACCTGCCTCAAGTCCCTGCAAATGGCATATCCTAACGAGAAAGCCGTCAAGAATGCCTTCATCACGGAGGGAACCGAATTGCCAGTTGTATTGAAAACTGAGTACCCGGAAAATGATGCTCCAGTGTACAGCCAGTCTAAGAGGACTTGGAAGTCTTATTTCTGGTCGGGTGAGTGCTCTAAGCTTAGGAAATTTCGCAGAGTTATTGCTGACCACCCATAGCGCTCGATGTTCCAAAGGATGAAGCCCTCTTCCTGACCAAACTCGACTTGACGCTCATCTCGGCATCAGCTCTTGGTGTTATGTGCCGTTATCTTGACCAAGTCAATATCACCAATGCTTTCAGTACGTTCTCTTCCCTTAACAATATTAGATCACATGTCTGAAATGATACAGACAGTGGAATGAAAGAGGACCTTTCACTTTACGGGAAAGAACTAAATTATGCCAACGCTATTTGGAGTGCAGCTTATGTGTTCGGCCAGGTTCCCTCGAATCTGATCCTTACTCGAGTCAATGTCCCTCTTTACATTGCTTTTCTGGAAGTTGCTTGGACCGTCTTCACGTTTGCTCATGCTGGCATCCATAACACTACTCAGCTTTATGTCTTCCGATTCTTGTACGTCTCTCTGGAGTTTTACAGATTTCTAATCTCCCGGCCACTAACTTGGTTATAGTGTTGGTTTGTTTGAAGCTGGTCATTTCCCAGCTGTTATGTACGTCGCATCAAGCTACTACAAACCGCATGAGCTCGCTCGACGAAATACTATTATCCAAGTGTTCACTTCAGTGGGACCCCTCTTCTCGGGCTTCTTGATGGCGGCTGTATATGCCGGATTGAATGAAGTTCACGGCCTAGCTGGATGGCGATGGATGTACATGTGCGTACTCTACTCCTGACCCCAACCATAACAGATCAAACCTGACAGAGACAGCATTTGTGGTTGTATCTCTTTTCCATGCGCTCTCTGGACTGCACTTGCAATGCCGCAACTTCCTGCTCGAGCAAAACCCAATTGGTATGTTTCTATTCTGATCCCTATTTCAGAATCCTAAAATTAACCCCTCTCAGGATCTTCACACAGAAGGAAGTCGAGCTGGCTCGTGCCAGGATTGGCCCCACTGATTCAAAACCACTTACGGGATTATTCAAGTGGAAGGATATCAAGCGCTGGCATACGACGTGGCATGTTTACCTCTGTAAGCATTTTTCGAGAGGCTACTCATTCTCAAAGGCTAATTGAAAACAAAAGTCCCGCTATACTTCACATTCGCAGCTCAATTCGGCCAATCTGGAGGATCCAGTGAGTCTTCTATTCCACTGAACTCTGATTCTCCTTCCTAATAAGCATAGTGATTTTCTGGGTCAAATCCTACAACGTTAAAGGCAAGAAAGCCGTCTTCTCTGTCGCTGACATCAACATCATTCCTCTTGGCGTAGGTTTTCCTCCTCTGCTTATCCCTTTCTCCCTATTATCCACCCCCTTCCTCATTTTCCACGGTGAACCACTGAATTACAATACAGATCAACATCATAACCATCGTCTGCGCTCTAGCCAACTCCTGGATCTCCGATAGTTTGCCCGGAGCTGCAAGATGGCCTGGAATGCTATTCTCTAGTGTCATGGCTATAATCTTTCCCATAGCCCTAGCTGCTACGCCTGTGCATCCGAAATACAGAGCGTCAAGATGGGTTTTATATTGTGAGCATTTCTATTCATCATGCAATAGGAAAGGATTGGGAATAGAGTAGTTCTAACAGAGAGTAGATCTTACTTCTCTAGGTGGAACAGCGGCCGGTATCACATGGACATTCGTCAATGAATCGAGCAGACAAGATCCGGAAAAGCGAGCCTACGTGTCTGCTATGGTTGGTTGCCTTTCTCCTCCGCTTTCCATCCTCCTTCCACTTCCTATTGCCGTATTTGCCTACCGTTTAATGCACGAACCAGCCAAGCTAATTTCTATCAGATGAACGCTTTCGCATATATCTTCACGGCCTGGATCCCAATCTTCACCTTCCCGGCTAATGAACAACCATACATCGTGATGGGTAACTACGTCACAGCTGGTTTTGGACTTGGTGCTGTTCTTACAGTTCTGGCGATCAGGTGGTTCTATCTTAGGGATTTGGAACGTCAGCGGAAGAATACTGGTGCTAGTAGGGAGAGTGCGAGTACGAGTTTGGAGGGGAGTGATTCTGCGTAGTGGAGGAGAAGGAATTATTGGTGGAAGGAGAGACTTACTTATAGGGTTATGGGGAAATGGCGAAATGCGCAGAGTGGAGGTGTATGGAAATGAAGCTTAAAGTCCGAGAGTCTCAATGGATTGAATACTCTGCAAGTGTAGAGCGGAGATGTCTCCTTTTCTGCTCACATAGACCTGGTAAGCTGCTTCTTCGCACTATGGTACTTTGTCTATCATATATTTGTTCCACTGGTCCCATTCTATTAAAGTGCTGCTACGGATGATTTAGTAAGCCTCTATCATGTGTGAAGAAAGCATTCCTGTAATTGAATAAGTGAGCCCTCATTTTAACGAACAAATGTAGAAAAAGAAAAGATTTGTCGTTCGTTCAGAATTGAAGACGCATTTTTCTCCGAATATTGCGTCATTCTGCCTTTCGTTGCATCGCCAAGAGTATAACAACTTAATGAATATCACTTTCCATTCCATCCTCAATAATAATCTCTCAAGGATCAGAGACAAGTCTTTGGTCATGTGTCAGGAGGGCGCAAACCTGGTAGCGAAGGCTGCTTTAAGCAGCGTTCTCGCAAGTACAGCACCACAATCGACCGCCGAAGACGTTCCTACTCATAATTATCCGACGCAGCAAGACGGCGAGGCCACCAACTCTGCAGAGACCACCATCTTTGAAGGGATTATCTTGACACTAGCGGACGGCCAATTCTCGCCAGTGGACGCGATATCAATCAAGGGCGACACGATCACCTCTGTTGGTTCACTTTCCGATGTCCAAAGAGTAGCAGGCAGCAATGCTCCGATTCGGCGATTGCGTGAAGGACAGGCCATCGTCCCCGGCTTTATCGATCCCCATCTGCATCTTCTGTTTACCGCATTAGTGAGCCATGAAAACATCCTCGACTTCTCGCCATCAGCGGTCAAGACACTTGCCGATGCCCACGATGTTGTGGAACGATCCCTTTCAAAGCGCGAGCAGGGAGAATGGATCGTTGGATTTGGATATGACCCGTCTCTCGTGCAAGACCATCCTAACCTCGCAATTGACATCACCAACCAGTGGGCGCCAGAGAATCCCGTGTATATCATCAACCAGTCTGGGCACGTGGCGTACGTGAACTCTCTTGCTCTCGATTTTGCCAAGATACCTAGCGATATCAAGGACTCGAATTTTCACAGAGGCCAAGACGGAAAGTTGGACGGGGTGCTCTTTGAAGAAGCAGTGTCTGCCTTCTCGCCATTCATACCCAAGATCAGTCCTGAGACGTTCATTGAGTTGGCTAGGGCAACATTGAAATCTTGGGCTGCCCGTGGGACGACGACAGTGTTCGATGCAGGAATTGGCCTCACGAGCGGCTGGTCCGAGATAGCTCTCATCAAAGCCATCCTCGCCGACGCATTGCTGCCTCGCTTCTCAGGTGCTCTCGCAATTCAAACCGTGCAGCCCTTCGTCAGCTTTCTGGAAATCCTCTCCCCGCCACCGTGGTCTGTCGGCGCAGCAAGAGTGCAGGGCATCAAGTTTTGGTTAGACGGCTCGACGCAAGGTTTCACTGCCGCCGTGAACGAACCATACCTGAACCAACCCGACAATCGCGGTATACTTAATTATGAGAGCGATGAGAAGCTGCTCAGTCTGCTCGTTCCGTTCCTCAAAGCTGGGTGGCAGCTCATCCTCCACGCTAACGGCGACCGAGCAATCGAGCAAGCACTCCGTATTCTCGATACTGCATTCAACTCAGTTCCTGACCGAAACCTTGAAATTGTGCACCGCCTGGAGCACGTCACAGTCGTCTCTCGAGAGCAGCTCGTCCGCGCGGCGGAGCTAGGGCTCGGTGTCAGCCACCTCATCGCACATGTCAGAAGTTGGGGGACCGTCTTCCGCGACTATGTACTTGGGTCGGAACGAGGGGAGAGGATTGATCCAACGCGCGATGATGTTGAGCTGGGAGTCCTTTATTCGTTCCACAGCGACTCACCCATCAGTCCTGTCAATCCGCTTCAGTATGTTGATACGGCTGCCGCCCGTTTGCTGGACCATACAGCCGAGGTACTGGGCCAGGCGCAGACGGTAAGTCTAGAGGACGCCTGGCGTGGAGTCACCATCAACCCAGCGAGGCAAATCGGACGGGCGGATGAGATTGGATCGTTGGAGGTGGGGAAGAAGGCAGATTTTCTGATTCTTGGGAAGGATCCTAGGTTGGTACAGCCTGGGTACTTGAACAAAGAAGTAGATGTCTTGGAGACGTGGGTTGGAAGTCAAAAGATCTACGAGGGAGAAAATGTGAATGCTGCGCTGAAACCGTGAGCTTACGAAGGTACTAGCCAAGCCGGGCTACCGGAATGGTGCTGCGGATTATGGATAACTTTGCATTTAGGTTTTTTTTATATAATATAGGCTGTGATTTAATATGATATATAACTCAAGATACCTGGTGCCAACGAATCTCGAGACTGCTCAGCTAAAATGAGAGAGATAGCGAAGCCCAGCCTAAAAAGGGGTTGCCCCTGAAAGCTAAGTGAGGAGAAAAGATCGTCGTTCACTCTTCTGCGCTCTATTTGTCTCCTCTCCAAAGCTGAATGAACAATATGCCGAGTCAGTCAGCACTTGCTATGTGCGTAATATTTGAATTATATTACTTATTGTTCGCCCACGATATGCCGAACAAAATCTGGGGTACAGCACCCGGATGCGCCAGTCAGCTCGATTCGGCAAGTATAAGCCTGAATCCGTGGGGACAATACCCAGCAAATTCATCTCGGTATATCGAATCAGGTCCTTTTTAGCAGACCCCTCAGCCATCTCACGTGTGCATTGGGTCGATCAAGAACTTCTGCCTCATCACCACGGTGGGTGGTAGGGACCAACTTTGTGGGCAAATTCTCACGGTTCGGCAATTGTGGATTCGTGTGCTACGTTGGAAGACCACAAGGATTGCTGTCTATTAATGTGGTGCCCGCAAACGTTCAGATCAGAGTTTACGGAAAATTCTCTTTACGACATATACCATCCTCGTCAAGATGATCTTCACAGCCTTGTTTCTTCTTTCAGCAATCGTTGTTGATGTCGGGGCGGGGCCAGTAGAGAAGAAGTTCAGTCTCAATCGGTAATCACGATTTTGCTCCATATTATTGTCCCGAGTGCTGATATTATTAGGAGGACGGATGGCCCATATCCGCTTGATTCGGTGGACAAGCTCGAAGAGTCCAGCCTGAGCAATTTCGCAGCTTATCTCGCCAAGCACCCATCCACGTCTAACTGCACTCTCGAGAATGCTGCCAAGAGAATGGAATGGTAAGATGACATTCCATATTCTGACTTTGAGTGCTTTTTTACCTGCAAACCATTCAGAATACGAGACACAACAGTGATTCAAGGCTAACTCGCGGTTAAGGCACGATCTTACTCTGGCACAGAGGAAGGAGTACACGAAAGCTGTACTTTGTTTACAATCCAAAGCGCCAATAGCGCCAAAGAAACAATTTCCAGGTTCTATGAACCGCTTCGATGATTTCGTCGCAACTCACGAGTCCCAAGTTTCGGAGCTGCATTCAACTGTAAGTCTAATCTAAGAGGGGAATACTGAGGAAATTGCCTGCTCACATCTCTGTTAAAAAGTCACACTTATTGCCTGCTCATCGACTATATATCTGGGCTTATGAGAAAGCGCTCCGTGATGAGTGTGGGTATACTGGGTACCAGCCTGTAAGTTGGTCACCTGAAAGTCTCTAGATGCAGTGGGGTTTCTGACACCGGATATTAGTACTGGAATTGGGACCGCACTGCAGCTGACCCAATCAATTCCCCTCTCTTCAACGGCGACGAATACAGCATGGGTGGTAATGGTCTCCCGGTCAAGTATGCCGGAGTTCCCACCGAAGGCTTCACAAAGCCATACGATGTGATTCCATCAGCTGGAGGTGGCGGGTGCGTGACGAAGGGACCTTTCGCGAAGTAAATCTCCCACATACGATTACTCTGACAAATTTTTCAAAGCTGACATCACACAGCATGACTGTCTCCCTCGGACCATTCGATAAGACCGTCCCAAACCTACCGAATAATCCCCGTGCTGATGGCTATGGCCATAATCCTCGATGCCTGAAACGCGACGTGAACAAGTACGCTGCTGCCGTAACCACCGCAAACTATAGCTACGCACTTATTATGCAATATCCCGATATAAATGATTTCCAGAACGTCTTACTCGGGACCCCGTCCAAGAATGACTGGGGCGTGCATATTGGGGGACATTACACTATTGGTGGCGATCCAGGAGGGGTGAGTTGTTTCAAACTATTCTCACGGAGATCAATCTCCTAATGTTCTTGAAATTTAGGACTTCTTTTCTTCGCCAGGCGACCCGGTCTTCTATAGCCACCACGGGATGATCGACCGCCTCTGGTGGATCTGGCAGATGCAGGACCCGGAAAAACGCATGGGCGTGTTGCCGTCCAACCCCCCGGCCACTGATACCGTGGACATAGGGTTTGCGGCCAAGGTTGCCAAGACGTACGACTTGAATAATAATATTGGAGGCTATAATGGGCAGTTTTGCTTTATCTATGTTTGATTTGGAACTGTTGTTTGCGGACTGTGGAAAATGCGAGGCTCAATATCTGTGTTTATTGGTAGCAGTTTATCGTGAATCCTGTCACATTCGTTACAATCACTCGCGAAGCCCAAGAATGGTTGACACAAAAGTGAAGTTTGAATGGGGTGCTCAACCAATCAATAAAAAGAAGTCGCGGGTAGTAATGTTGATTTGTCTTTGGTAGAGCAAATGACCAGACTATAAATCTACACAGCATTGCAGGAGAAATGCACAATTCGCGTTTTTCTCTTCCTTGTAAGATCTCGCGCGTTTACTCTGCGTACAGGACCTCCCATCGGCACTTTGGAACATTACCACTTTTTACATTGTTCTCCAGGTTCCAGGTCAATAAAGCTGTCATGATAGAAGTTCTCGAGGTGCTAATTGTTCTAGAGTCCTTAGAACAATCTGTGGATAGCCATATGTCTACAGGTAGTCTGACACTGTACGCAGAGTAATGGCCTGCGCTCTTAACTTCCATTCCGTTGATTCTAAGGGAATGGAGGTTACTTGAGGCTCAGTTACTTATTCCATTCCCCAGTCAATCCGGTTGACTGTCTCGCGAATGACCATCCATGCGAGTGAGCAGCTAAGTTTCGTCTCACGTCAGCACTACAGGATCTAAAAGGAATAAAAGGACCAAAGGTTGTCGCGATCTTACATATTGTCTCTCCTTATGACTCAAACGGTACGTAGAGCTATTATACAAAGACGATGGCATCAGCCAAAGTCTCAATCCTAGTATGCGCTCAACCAGCCGAGGGTCACGTTTCCCCTCTATCTATCATCGCCAAACACCTCCAGAGTTGCGGCTACAACATCTCGTTTCTGACCGGCACGTCCTACCGTCAAAAAATCGAAAGCATTGGCTTACCATTTGTTCCCCTAATCGGACACGCGGACTGGACCTTAGAAGGAATCTTTAAGTCTATCATCTCAGGATTTACAACACTAAAGTTACCTCCTGGACCGGCCCAAACTTTCTATATGCTAGAGCATTTGTTCTGTGACACAATCCCCGCACAACACGAGTGTATTCAGAGTTTCATGAGAGGTGCAAAGGGACCTGTGATTGTGATGCATGATGTGGCATTTGGGGGCGCAAGTCCGGTATTGCTAGGAGCAGAGGGAATCAAGCCTGCTGCTACGATTGGGATTGGGATCAATCCCTTATGTCTCTTCGACGAGAGAGTTCCTCCTTTCGGATCCGGTCTGGAATATGATGGTTCATACCAGGGTCGAGAGAGGAACAAGAGCATGCGTACAGCGATGGATCAGGGCCTCTATTCACGTCTGAATCAGAAATACGATGTTGTGCTAGAAAGTCTGGGAGCTTCGAAGTCGCTGTGGTCATTTTTCGACGCGATGATACTGATGCCGGATGCATTTCTGCAAATGTGCATCCCGGGCGTCGAATACCCACGCTCTGAGATCCCCTCGAGCTTGCGCTTTGCAGGAAATATTCCTCAGGGACATCGTGAGCAGATGAAGGAAAGCGAGTACCCGGAGTGGTGGCCTCGTGTCACGAACCCTTCAACGCAGGTTGTTTTTGTATGCCAAGGTACCGCGTCCAGGATCCGCTTCGAAGACTTGGTCATACCTACTCTGGAAGGCCTCGCAGACGAAGATCTTTTGGTTGTTGCATCGCTAGGCAAGAAAGGTGCCACCCTGATGTCCGAAGTGCCAGTCCCAAAGAATGCACATATTATCAACTACATCCCCTACGACGACATCTTCCCTCATGCAGATGTTTTCATCTCAAATGGCGGTTACGGTGGCTTTCAGCACGCCATAAATCATGGCTTGCCAATGGTTATTGCTGGACTGAATGCAGATAAACCTGAAGTGGCTGCGAGGGCTGAATGGGCTGGTGTGGGGATCAATCTTAAGACGCAGGCGGCAAGTAAGGAGGCTGTGAGGGAAAGCGTGCTGAAGATTCTATCAAGTCCAAAATACCGAGCGAGGGCACGAGAGCTTCAATCAGAGGCGAAGACGCTTGATTCGCTTGCTATTGTGGCGAAGACGGTTGAAGAGGTGGTAGCAAGACTTGAATACAAAACTGAAGGCTAAAATACTTTGTTTCTTCGTGTGTTCACGGTAATGCTCCCAAGGTTGGGTACTCGCTTTCGAAGAGAAATAAGCCTCAATGCTAGCCAGTGGCTTCTCAAAAGGAGGCAGGACATTTTGAGGATGCTCCTGGAGGCATCGCATCATCGCATATTGTTTTTGATTGGCAAAAATGTTACAATATAACACACAAGACGAAATCTACTTGACTGAAGTGCAAGCAAGCTGAGCCTGACTAAGTAATTTTAATTGCACTTAGATGAACACAGGCGAACAGATCAAACTGGGCTTCAACTTTTCAAGTCATCATGGCCAAATTCACGCCGAAAATTGTCCGCCCGAGGTAATTGGAGAACAGGTTCTATTTACACCCTCAATAGGAAGTTTTGGTGATTTCTAATCGCCGATTCACGACGGCCACCTTGGCAAGACCAGCTAGTGGGTCGGAGAGACGCAGGGTGATTACTCAGTGATGGCATGCAGCCCCTGAACCCCTGATTCGCTTACAACGTCGGCTAACAGCCCATTTGGAATAGACACCCTGCAAAATCGTCATTGGTTACACGAAATACCAGGAGGTGCACTATCCGCTGCGAAGAGAACTTGCAAGTGGTATGGGATGGAAATATTTCGGGAGTGCTGATTCATAATCTCGATTGAGATCAGGCCACGAAACTGAAGTATAAAGTGTAACAACAGTCCTTGGGATAGAGTCTTGTCAAACAACAGAACTTAGCAAGAACTAAGTCCAGCGTGATTTTTGAACGCACTACCAACATCATCCTAATATTTTCTGGTGTAATCGCTTTCCACTAAAGCTAAAACCTTTAAGATCTCAACCTGCCCATCACCAAGATCTCAAAATGCAGCAAGCAGTCTTCGTCACAGAAGTCGGCAAACCACTCACTCTCGGCACGCGCTCCATACCAGACCCCAAGGAAGGTCAGGTCCAAATCAAGGTCCTCTCAACCATGCGTATGTTCTCTCACCTTACCTTACTGGTCTCTTCATTAAATTCGAATATCTTTTCTAACAATTCCCGTCAGTGGCACCCCACGATACCTATGGGCATGATCTCGGCCTCTTCATCGCAGAACGTCTCCCGTTCATTCTCGGAACCAACATCGCAGGCACTGTCACGTCCGTCCCGCCATCATCCCAATTCAAAATAGGAGACACTGTCTTTGGCCTCGGCTCTCCGGGTCACCCAACACCAGATATGTCCGGTCTGCAGCAATATGCGTTGCTAGATGCCGAGTCAACTGCAAAGATTCCTGAAGGCTTTACAGCTGATGAAATGATCACATTTCCTGTGAACGCCACCACAAGCTTTGCAGCACTATTTGACGTCAAAGGCTTCGGGTTTCCTGCACCTCCACCTTTCGTGCAAGTAGCAGAAAGCTTGCATGGCTTTAACGCAAACAACACGACGATCCTGGTGGTAGGCGGTGGCTCAGCTGTTGGCAAGTTTGCGATCCAGCTTGCAAAGCTTGCACGAATCGGCACAATCATTGCCATTGCCTCATCATCTCGGACTGAAGAGCTGAAACAGCTCGGTGCCACCCACGTTGTTGATCGTCACAATTCACCTAACGCAATTCAGGCACAGGTCAAGGAAGTCACTGGCGGCGAAGGAGTTAGATATATCTACGACTGCGTGTCCTGGGATTATGATCTTCCAATCTCGCTGCTCCCAGAGAAGGAGAAGAGTGTTTTGTTGACTCTACATCCCGCTGAGAAGGCAGAAGAATTAGCAAAGGAAATGAGACCAGAAGCTAGAGTGCAGTTCATTCTTGGAAATGCGGCCTTTATGCAGCCCCATACGAAAGAATTTTGGGAGTCGTTGCCGGTTTGGGTACAGGACGGGGATTTGAACGTGGGGAAGGTTGGGGTTGTGGAGGGTCTCGAGTTGAAGGCCATCGAGGAGGCTTTGGCAAGTTATAGGGATGGAAGTGCAGTAGTGCCTGTGGTCGTGCATCCAAACCCCAGCTAAAGGGTAAAGAAATAGAAATATGGGGGAAATCTGCTTTGAGATTGGAAGCCTGTTCTTCAAAAGTCTACAGTCGAGAGAATTCACGCTTTGACTGACTTGAATGAGCCTTTTGAAAATAACCTGTAATAGCATACCGTCGCCCAGTGTTTGATCCCTATACCATTGGCATATAATTCCACCTACTAACACTGCGCCTGTCCGTTATAGGCCGGGTCATCAGGATCCCAGTAGCAACTACCAGAACATGTGCGACCTGTTACAGCCACTTCGCAGAAAGCCTCACTCAAACTCTCTCTTTCGCACCACTGAAAACCCTTTCACCATTTGACGTGTGTAGATCACTATGTCTTCCCACTTTTCCCATTCTTATTCTTTTCAGTCTTTCCCTTTGCCTTATTTTTCATCTTCTTCATCGCTTTCACGTCCACGACATCCACTTTTACAATCTTTTCCCACATGTCCAAGATGCCCTCTTTCT
>Ga0302140_10009477_pt1 | contig 12069 bp, 18 predicted proteins | sample I_Bog_E1_1_FD_202095 | JGI IMG/M metagenome (GOLD analysis project Ga0302140, IMG submission 202095) | Peat permafrost microbial communities from Stordalen Mire near Abisko, Sweden - I_Bog_E1_1 | ecosystem: Environmental > Terrestrial > Soil > Wetlands > Peat | place: Sweden: Abisko, Stordalen...
TGTCCTAGCGTCCGGGCATAGGTTTCTAGCGATTGCCGCAATAGAGCATCGACCCGATCCCATGCCTCGATACTTGCCTTCAACGAAACGATTCCGGCCACCGCAGAGCCTCCTGCCTCTTCTATCGGCAGGTTCCATCAGCCGCTTGAGCATGGTTGAGGACTAAGGGGCGAGAAATCGCCTGGACTGCAGTTGCCGCGGCAGGCCGCCGCGAATTCAGGGGTCCGCTGGGCTATACTGAGTCTGGGTTGCGCTGCCCAGCCGGGCGGCTGTCGAACTAATGCTACGGGAGGAAGATGAGCAAGGAAGATTGTATTGAGATGACGGGGACCGTGGTGGAGAAATTCCCTAGCGGTCTATTCAGCGTCCAAATCGACCAGGAACGGATTGTGCTCGCCCACTTGGCCGGCAAGCTCCGCAGGAATCGTATCCGTGTATTGGCCGGTGACAGGGTCACCATCGAGATGTCACCCTATGATCTCACCAAGGGCCGCATCACCTATCGTCACAAATAGTTAGCCGCTCTCAACCGCGAAAGCGCGGCCTTCCCGCGGGGCCTTGCCGCACGCTGCGTGGCAGGCTTCGAACATTCATGAGATTTTTGCGCACGAGTGGGCACTATCTTTTGAATGCCCATCAAGGCGATGCTGGTCTTCGGGACGCGACCTGAAGCTCTAAAGCTCTGCCCGCTCGCTCTCCATTTGAGGGAACATCCAACCTTTTGTCAGGTGCGGGTGTGTGTCACGGCGCAGCATCGCGACCTCCTGGACAGCGCGCTGGCCACCTTCGGCATCCTCCCGGACTACGATTTAGATATCATGTCGGACGCTCAGACGCTGGCGGAGGTGACCTCGCGCGTTTTGAGCCGTCTCGACCCCGTCCTGGCAGCCGAAAGCCCTGACATCGTTTACGTGCAGGGCGATACGACGTCTACCCTGGCCGGTGCACTCGGCGCGTTCTACCGTCGAATCCCCGTTGCTCATGTCGAGGCCGGGCTCCGGACCGGTGATCTTAGGTCGCCATTTCCCGAGGAGATCAACCGGGTTCTGACCGGAAGGCTATGCGCCTTGCACTTCGCGCCAACTGAACGCGCTGCCTGCAATCTCCGCCGGGAGGGGCTGCCGGAATCTGCCTTGCGTGTCACTGGTAACACGGGAATCGACGCGCTGTTGTGGGTTCGCGCACGCTTGCTGGCCGGGCAACTGCCCGGCTACGACGGACCGGCCAAGCAGAGTGGGAAACACCTGATCCTGGTGACCGCACATCGCAGGGAGAACTTTGGCGCCGGACTCGATGGCATCTGCACGGCATTGCTGCGCCTCGCCGCTCGCGGAGACTGCAACGTGGTCTACCCGGTGCACCCGAACCCCAGGGTTCGTGAACACGTGAAGAGGCGTCTGGGAAAGGTGCGCGGGATTCACCTCATCGAACCGCTGGAATATGTCTCGTTCGTCGACCTGATGCGTCGTTCCGACCTGATTCTGACCGATTCGGGCGGCATCCAGGAAGAAGCGCCCGCGCTGGGCAAACCGGTGCTGGTTCTGCGCGAATCCACGGAGCGGCAGGAGGCGATCGAGGCCGGTACCGCCATCTTGGTGGGCACGAACCCCGATGTCATTTTCGGCGAAGCCTCAAGGCTGCTCGATTGCGAGCCCGCGCGGCGTGCGATGACATCCGTTCACAATCCTTTTGGGCGTGGCCAGGCCTGCCGCCTGATTGCGGATGCAACTGTCTCATTCTTCAGAGGAATCAGTCCTCGCCACGCGGCTGTTTCCGCCCCTCCAGTTGCACCCTTCGAGCAAAGAACCGCTTGCGGCGAACGCCTATAATTCGGGCGGAGGTACAACCCGTTGGCCCTGGAACCACTGCCGTCCATTCGCCCGCAGAGCGTTTGCCGCGAGGCGCGGCGCCCGATCGACATTTCCGCCGGGATGCGCGAGGTGATCCTTGGGCAGGAGAACGCGATTGAGACCATTGCGCCGTATGTGGAGCTTTCCATGGCCGGGCTTGCCCCGGAAGGCCGGCCGGCCGGCGTCTTCCTGCTGCTCGGACCTACCGGAACCGGCAAGACGCGCACGGTGGAGGCGTTGGCGCAGGTGCTGCACGGCAGCGACCGGCATGTCCTGCGCATCGACTGCGGCGAGTTCCAACTCGACCATGAGGTGGCGAAGCTGATCGGCGCGCCGCCCGGTTACCTGGGCCATCGGGAGACGCATCCCATGCTGTCGCAACAGAAGGTCAATGCGGTTACCAGCGAACAGTCGCCGCTCAGCCTGGTTCTGTTCGACGAGATTGAAAAAGCAGCGCCTTCCTTCAACCGTATTCTGTTGGGGGTGCTGGACCGGGCGACGCTGAAGCTCGGCGACAACACGAGCGTCAGCTTCGAAAACAGCCTGATTTTCCTGACATCCAACCTCGGAGCCCGCGGCATGATGTCGGAGCTCTCTGGCGGCTTCGGCTTCTCAGCCGCACAGGCACAGCCGCCCGAAGCGAGGCAGGGCAAGTTGAGCAGGATCGCGTTGAATGAGGTTCGCAGGCGGTTTTCGCCCGAGTTCGTCAACCGGATCGACGAAGTGGTCACCTACCAGCCGCTCGACCGCAAGGCCCTCGAAGGCATCCTGACGCTCCAACTAGCCGTCCTGAGGGATCATGTCCGCTCCAGACTTGGTCCCGCCGGCTTCGACCTGGAACTCTCCAGCCGGGCTCGCAAATTGCTGCTCAGCGAAGGCACCAGCGCGGAATACGGGGCGCGCGAATTGAAGCGGGCGATTCACCGGCTGCTCATGCAACCGCTGGCCCGGCAGTTGAACGGGAGAGCGATTCCGGCCGGATCGACGGTCCGCGTGGACACTGGCGGGCGGCGCGGCGCGCTGGAGTTCGTAGCGATGGAGAGGGCAGCCTGACGGGAATCCAGACCAGCCTTCCCATCCGGCCGGTCGTCAGGGTTTGCCGGCGGACGGGCGCACGAGGTCGATCAGTTCGTTGAGGGCGATCAGGAAGTTGAGGAACCCCAACGCGCTCAATGCTCCCCGCAGGTGATGGCTCAGCAGGATGGGTTGCCAGGAGAGCGGAATGAACTGATACACGTTCCGTTCATAGATCTCAAGCCAGGGAGCCAGCACGAGTAAGACGCCAAGTTCGATGCAGAAGAGCGCGAAAACTCCCGGGCCAAGATACTGATACCAGCGCCGGCGAACCGGCTTCGCAATCTGCGCCAGAGGCGGCGACGCAGGTTCCGAAGGTGCAGGCACGCGGGGGAGCGGCGAGGAGCCGTTGTCGCTCATCGCGCCACCTGCGCGGCCGCCGCGACCGGAGCGTAGGACTGCCGGTGCAGGTCCGTCACTCCGAGCCTGCGCAGCGCTTCCTGATGTTCTCGCGTAGGATAGCCCTTGTGGCGGGCCAGACCGTAACCGGGGTAGCGCCGATCCATCTCACGCATGCAATCGTCCCGGCTCGTCTTGGCCAGGATCGAGGCCGCCGCGATGCACTCCACCTGCGCGTCGCCCTTGATGATGCCGCGTTGCGGTCCGGGCCAATCGATGGTCAGCGCATCAATCAGCAAGTAATCCGGTGCCGGAAGGAGCGCCTCGACGGCGCGTTTCATTGCCAGCCGCGAGGCCTGGTAGATGTTGACCCGGTCGATCTCAGCGGCATCGGCGGTTCCAATTACCCAGCAGACGGCGTTCGCGCGAATCACGGCTGCCAGTTCCTCCCGGCGCGCAGGGGAGAGGACCTTGGAGTCGGCCAGACCATGAACGCGGCGGCCCGGATCCAGGATGACCGCTGCGGCATAGACAGGCCCGAACAGTGCTCCCCGCCCGGCTTCATCGACGCCCGCAACGAGAGAGTATCCCTCTCCCCGGAGTGCATCCTCTTGCTCGCTGGTACAGCGCATGAAGCGAGTGGAGTCTAGCTCCGAATCTCCTCTGGAATTATTCCGCATCGGAGCACCGGACATGGGCAGACGCCGCAAACGGAGCTGCAGCGTCTTTCCCGGGTATGGCCCTGGTTGGCACAAAACGGGCAGATGGCACCCCACGACCAGGCGCCGGGACGTCAGACGTCGTTTCCAGCGGCATGGAAAGCAGGATACACACTTAGGTTCGCTCGATGCCAGGCGCAAGGCAGCAATTGTGGGGGCGCCAACGCGCCTATTCGCGCGCGCGCTCCTTCAAACGAGCTGCCTTGCCCTTGAGCCCGCGGAGGTAGTAGAGCTTGGAGCGGCGCACACGGCCCGTACGCACGACATCGATGTGATCGATCACCGGCGCGTTAGTCGGGAAGATACGTTCGACGCCGGTGCCGAAGCTGGTCTTGCGCACCGTGATGGTCTCGCCGATGCCAGTGTTGTTGCGGCAGATGACCGTGCCTTCAAAGGCCTGCAGTCGTTCCTTGTCGCCTTCCCTAATCTTCACGTGAACACGGATCGTGTCGCCGATCCGGAATGCCGGAAGGTCGGTACGCTTACTCTTGTTGAGGATCTTCTGCAGAATGGGGTTCATCATGGCCTGACTCCGTTCCTTTCAATATCTTTTCACCGAGCTCCCGGTCCGCCGCCAAACGGCGCAGCAGATCCGGACGGAGCCGGCTCATCTTTTCGAACGCGGCATTTTTGCGCCACTTGCGGATTTCCTTATGGTTCCCGCCCAGCAGCACATCCGGCGCGCTCCAACCTCGAAAAACGGCAGGCCGCGTGTAGTGAGGACAATCCAGCAGAAACTCGCCACCCGCTTCCATGTCGCTGAACGACTCGTGGAGCGAAGAGTCCTGGTTGCCGAGCACCCCCGGAATCAACCGGGAGACCGAATCCACTATCACCGCGGCGCCCAATTCACCGCCGCTCAAAACAAAATTCCCGATCGAGATTTCCTCGTCGGCAAGATGCTGACTCACCCGCTCATCCACGCCTTCGTAGCGGCCGCAGATGAGCAGCACCTCTTTAAACTCTAGCAGCCGCCGGGCCGCCCGCTGATCGAATAGCGGACCATGCGCCGACAACAACACCACCCGGTGCGTGTCCGGATCCCGCTCCGGCAGGATAGCCTCTACAGCCTCGAACAGCGGCTGGGGCTTCAAAACCATACCTTCCCCGCCGCCAAATGGCCGATCGTCCACGCTCTTGTGGATGTCGTAAGTCCAATCGCGAAGATTGTGGATTTGCACATCCAACAACCCCGTGGCCACACCCCGCGCCACAACCCCGAAGTCCAACGGCCCCCGAAAGAACTCAGGGAAGATCGTGAGCAGGTGGAACTTCATTCCCGCTCCGCCGCCGGATCTCCGCCTGGCCCCGCGTTCAGATCGAGTAACCCTTCGGGCGGATCGATCCGTATCTTCCTTCCGCCCAGATCCACTTCGACGCAGATCGCCTTAACGAAAGGAACCAGTGCCGGCTCACCGCCAGATTCCGCAGTCACCTCCAGGGTAACAAACGGGCTCCCGTAGTCCTGCCAACCAGTCACACGCCCCAGAAGCCGGCCGTTGTGGACGTCTTCGACTGCACAACCGACCAACTCGGACAACCAGACCTCGCCCTCAGGCGCCGCAGGTCTTGCATCGCGCCTGACGTACACACAACCATTCACCAGCGGCTCGGCCTCGTTCGCGGACGCGATGCCTGCGAATCGGATGGCCAACCGCCCGGAATACAGCCGCGCTTCGGCAATCCTCAGGCCTGCGACCTGTCCGTCCGCCGCGGCTCCGAACCAACCACCGCCCGCCAGCCGGATCCGAACCTCCGGAAGAGCTGCGTACCACTCGGGGGTCTGTTCGCCCTTGGCGAAGATCTCACCTCGCAATCCCCGAACGCGCCCCAGCCGGGCAATCTCAAGCCACTCGCTGTCGTCCACGATTCAAGCTTCCCCGTTATTCGAGGATCTCCAGCGAGAAGCGCCGGTTGAGCTTGATACCGACTGCGCCCAGCAAGGTCCGGATCGAGCGAGCCGTGCGGCCCTGCTTGCCGATCACCTTGCCGATGTCCCCGGGGGCCACCTTCAGCTCGTAGACCGTCGCATGTTCACCCTTCGTCTCGCGCACCTCCACGGTGTCGGGAGCGTCCACGAGAGCGCGAGCGATCTCTTCAATCATCTCTTTGACTTCGGCCATATTCCCAGCCTCCCAACCCTGGGCCAGTCGCTGGTTCGCCGCCGTGGATCACGACAGGCGTTGGTCACGACGGCCCGAACGGCCTAAGCGACGGGCTGTTCCACCTGCGGAGCCGGGGCCGGGAACTTCTTGAGAAGCCTCGCCACCGTAGGAGACAGCCGGGCGCCGTCCTTGTTCCAGTGTTCGATCCGTTCGTAGTTGAGCACGGCGACGGCCGGATCCGCGACGGGGTCATAGTGCCCCACCACTTCCAGCGCACTGCTGTCGCGCGAGCGTTCCTTCTGGATTACCACCACACGGTAGGTCGGCTTTTTCTTGGCTCCAAAACGGGCCAGTCTAATCATCAGCATCTTCGTTATTCTCAGCTCACTGTAGCGTTAAAGTAAATCGTCAGCGATTGCAGCCAGGCCGCCCCCGCTCAGCGCCCGAACAGGCTACCGAGGTCACCGGGAAACGGCAATTTGAACTTACCCATCTTTTTGCCCAGCAGGCCGCCGGACATCGACTTCATCATCTTACGGGCCTGCCCGTACTGCTTGAGAAGATTATTGACATCGTTCACCGACGTGCCGCTGCCCTTGGCAATCCGCCGCCGGCGCACGCCGTTGATAATCATGTGGTTGGCGCGCTCCTTGGGAGTCATCGAATTGATGATCGCCACGGTGCGGCCAATCTCTTTCGGATCAATCTTAACGTTCTTCAGCTCTTTTAGCGCGCCAACGCCCGGCATCATCCCGAGCAACGATTCGAGCGGGCCCAACTTGCTGAGCTGTTTCAACTGATCGCGGAAATCCTCCAACGTGAAGTCGTCTTCGAGCAGCTTGCGCTGCATCTCCTCGGCTTGTTTGGTATCGACATTCTGCTCCACCTTTTCGATGAAGCTCAGCACGTCGCCCATGCCGAGAATCCGGGACGCCACGCGGTCGGGATGGAAGGGCTCGAACGCGTCGCTCTTCTCGCCCGTACCCACAAACTTCAGCGGCTGGCCGGTGATGTGGCGAATGGACAGCGCCGCGCCGCCACGGGCATCGCCGTCCATCTTCGTGAGAATCACCCCGGTGATTCCCAACCGCTTGTGAAACTCTTCAGCGCTCTTCACCGCGTCCTGGCCGGTCATCGCGTCGGCGACGAACAGCAGCTCAGTGGGATTCAGGGTCGCCTTCAACTGCTCCAGCTCCACCATCAGGTCGTCGTCGATGTGTAGACGGCCTGCCGTGTCGATCAATACGATGTCGCGCCCGCTCAACTCGGCCTCGTGCTTAGCGCCTTTGGCGAGCTCCATCGGCCGCTGCCCGGATTCTCCGGCGAAGCACGGGACTTCCACGCCCTTGGCAACTACGGCGAGCTGTTCGCGCGCCGCCGGGCGGTAGACGTCCACGGAAACCACCAACGGCCGATGCCCATTCTTCGAAAGATACCGCGCCAGTTTGCCGGTCGACGTCGTCTTGCCGGAGCCCTGCAGCCCCACAATCATGATGACCGTGGGCGGAGTGTTGGAGGTACGGATACGGCTGGCATGCTGGCCCAGAACGGTGATCAATTCGTCCCGGACGATCTTGATAACCTGCTGCGCGGGGCTGAAGGAGGAAAGCACCTCCTGGCCCATGGCCTTGACGCGCACACCCTCAATGAAGGCCTTGACTACTTTGAAATGGACGTCGGCCTCAAGAAGAGCGACACGGATCTCCTTTAAGGCGGCCTCCATATTCTCGGCCGTCAATTTGCCTTCGCCGCGCAGGTTCTTGAAAACCCGCTGTAGCTTGTCGCTCAATGAATCAAACATTTGAGTGAGGGTGCGGTCCCAACCTTCTTAACCCTCCCAGCGCGAGGGATCTGTCCGCGGGACACACGACTGCTAAGGCAGCATTGACCAGTATAGCAGCCAACAGGCTGCCACCCGCCAGCGGGTCGTGTCCTATTTCTGTGTTGGCAGGGGTGAGGTGAAAAATGAACCCCGCTAACGCAGCCAACTTCAGCACCACAGTGCGCGCTGGCGCACCACGCCGTTCCATTATCTTTCTGCTAGGTCTCTCCACGGTATGCGTCGGGGCCACCTTCGTACAACCGATGCTTCCCGCCCCGAGAGGGCTCGCATCTGTAGCAGAACCTCAATTCGTGCAGGTCTTGAGCAATGCAATCCCAATATCTGACGACCCCATAGAACCAAAGGGTATACTTGCGGTTCATGACCTCCTCGAACAACTCTCGGTTCGCGCTCGCCGTGATGTAACCCGCATCATCGCCGCCGAATTCGCTCGATCCTCCAGGTGCTATCCAATCATCTTGCGCGAAATCTGCGGGCCTGTCGCCACGCGTGTAGTCGGGGATGGGCGGGAAATCTTCTTCTGGAGTAAGCAGTTCGTGGCTCACAAACCCATACGTAATGCGAGCGTGGGACTGGCCTTCATTTCTGGCATGGAAGGATACCTCAAAATCTTCGGTGATCTTCCAGCCGATGAACAATCGAGAGCGTTCCCTGTTGATGAAAGTGGATACACTCCTCGCAGCGGACTTAGCCGACTCCTCGGCAATGGCAATCTGCCTCTCCATCGCGCTGGTCTGCCGCTTCAAAATGTTGACCTGCCGCCAAATCGCGAGCCATGTCAATGCAGCGAAGGCGGTATACACGAGCGTGACATCTACGATGACCCATTCGGGGCTCTTCCACGTCAAAGGCAACTTCTCGTCGCTCTGCTTTTTGCCATCGTCGGCTGGAGCCTTGTGGCCTTCGGCGCGGACAGACTGTTTCGGAAAGATGACCGGATTCGATTGTGGTGCGTCCCTCTGATGGTTGTCGGCTTTGCTCTCTGGGGAATGGCCATTGGTCTGGCGTTCTTGGGCCATCCCTGGCCACCCAAGCAGCAATACTACCGGCAGTGCGAGGACCGACAAACGGCGCGCCACCATACGGGAACTCTAGCACGTCGTCACTTGCTAACCGCTGGAACCCAGGATGGCATTCAAGATGGATGAGCCTGAATGCCCTAACCCCAACCGAGGAACCGACAATGAACACCGTTAACAACCCAACTTCAGATTACCCCTTGACCTGTACGCCAACTAGCCGTAAGCTGTACGTGGCTAGTGAAGACGGAGGCAAGGTGGAAGTATCACTCAAAAAGCTTCTGGACCGCCGAGACGTGTTGAGGCGACAAAAGACAGCTACCGACACCGAGCTTAGGCAAATTGCCAAGGCGCTGGAGATCATCGACCCGATGGGCTATGGCGACAGAATGCCTTGGGAAGACAACACTGCCGCGCAGTCGATGGAAGAGCTATACCTCGGGGCCAAACCGCTGGAAGACCTGTCACTAGGGGAGTCGTGCTTGAGGATATTGAACGACTTCCGCTTTGAGATGAACAAGGGGCAGGTGGAATACCTCGCCAGCATTGGTGGGTATCCGTTCAAGACCCAAGACCCGGTTAATAGCATCGACGTGACCTTGAGGCGGCTCGCTTCAGACGGTCGATGCAACGTGCGAAAGGAAGGGGCGGAAGGAAACTTCTACTCCCTGAAATCAGAGGAGCCGATGGATGACCTAAACGATAAGAATTCGAGGGCCACCAAGACGACGAAAGCCGGGGAGTAATCGCTCCCCGGCCTCAATTCGCGGGTGTGGCGAAACTGGCAAACGCAGCGGTCCTTAAAACCGCTTTCCTAGCCGGGAATTGTGGGTTCGAGTCCCACCGCCCGCTTCAATAACTCGGCCCGCTAGCAGTTAGAGCTACTAACGGGCCTCAATCCTCACAGCCGAAGCTGATCGGAACCGCAACCCCATTATCAGCTTCTTGGCTGTGAATCTCAAGAGGATTCACAGATGACTTGCCACAACTGCCACTCCAATTGTGAGCGCTATGGCCGGGACCGTTACGGCCACCAGCGCTACCGTTGCCGTAAATGTTCGAAGACCTTCCAGGAGCCGCACGAGAAGCCGCTAGATGGCATGTACACGCCACTGGACAAGGCCGAGATGATTCTCAGGATGCTGGTCGAGGGCGTGAGCATCCGCTCGATTGAACGCCTCACCGATACCCACCGGGACACGATCCTCCGGCTGCTTGTTGTCGCTGGCGAGAAGTGCGCCGCGCTGATGGGGCGGTTGCTCGTCAACATTCCCGTCAAGGACGTGGAGTGCGACGAAATCTGGGGCTTCGTCTACAAGAAGGAAGGCCACAAGTGGCCGGGCGAGAAGGACAACCCCAACATCGGCGATGCCTATTGCTTCGTCGCCATCGAGCGCAACACGAAACTCGTTCTCAACTTCGCGCTCGGTCGCCGAAGCCAGGCCACTACGGATGTGTTTGTTGAAGACTTGCGGCTCGCCACGGCTAAAGATCGGTATCAGATCACGACCGATGGATTCGTGCCGTATCAGTCGGCCATCGACACGACGCTGTGTGACCGCGTGGACTTCGCGCAGCTCATCAAGGTGTACCGCTCCGACCGCGAAGGGGAAGCGCGTTACTCGCCACCAGAGGTGGTTGGCACGGAGAAGATCGCGATCACCGGGAACCCCGATCCCAAGCGCATCTGCACGTCCATCGTGGAGCGTCAGAACCTCACGATGAGGATGCAGATTCGGCGCTTGACTCGATTGACGAACGCCTTCTCGAAGAAATGGGACAACCTCTGGGCCGCGCTCTGCTTGCACTTCGCGTGGTATAACTTCGTTCGGGTTCACCGCTCACTGCGGGTCACGCCTGCGATGCAAGCGGGGATCTCCGATCATGTCTGGGGGATGGGGGAACTACTACGATGATTGACTCTAAAACTCTAAATGAATTAGTCAAGGTAATGATTCAAATGGCCGAGAATCATCTTTCCCTACGCAATGAAGTCACGGCGCTAATTCGGGTTCTTGAAGCCCATCGTCTAGTCTCTCCTGCTGATGTTTTGGACCATCTAAAGCAAGTCGAGGCATTCTTAGGGCAAGATCAATTGCTCGCACGCTTGCGGACTTTTCAAGGAACTCTACAATAGCGCCGAGTGCCAACAGAAACTGATCGGGCGGCTTATCCGCATCTTGGGCCGTATTCGGGTGGTGTTGCACTCACCTAGAGAATCGGGGTTACCTCTGATTCTGTCGGTTGGATGGCTGCTCGGCGGGCGTTCGGAGAATCCTCTTGACGATCTTCGTTTCGTATTCCTTGCCGTCCTCATCAATTACAAAGAGCTTCCGCCCTTCAACTGCGAACTTCACCGGACCATTCACCGTTAGATTCGCTCCCGCCCGATGCCATCGAAGCCTTTGTTCAGCTAAGTACGCATGGGTCTCCCCCTCAATCAAGAACGTCTGGTAGGTTCGGTAGATCGCGGTTTCAGACGTGTTGGTGTGACCGTGATAGCTGCCGTAGTTCCCGTTCGCCTGAGCGTGCCCCGTAGTGTTTGCGTCGCCAACCGTGCCAGCGAAGTACCGCGACCGTTCTGAATCGAGCACCTTTCCCGTCTGCCAGTCCCGAACCTTCTCAGCGCCCGATGCTTGATAGGCACCACAGAGGAAGGCGGAAGCCGTCAAGAGAAAAACCGCAAAACAACTGGATCGTCTCATGCCGCCGATTCTAGCACCGCGTAAAAAGGGAAGTGAGAGAATGGCTTGCCTGGAAGGAGCTAGCGATGGATGATAACGGGTTTGAAGAACTAATGGAATTGGTCATCACGCTTCAAGCCGACATCAGCGCCTTGGAGCAAATGATGTTTGAAGCCAATCCAGAGATGGCTGCACATCATCGGGCGTTAACGGAGAAGTTCCGGAACGATTTCCTGAAAGCTCGACGGGACAAACTTCGAGAAGAGAAGCGCCCGGACTGACAACTTGAACGCCTAGCGCCCGCTTCATTTGCTGGCTGAAGGGCGGTGTCAATAGTTTTGTGTAAACGGCTTTCGGCTGATGGATGTTATCCGGCTACACTGGTTGCACCTGGGCGGAGGGTAGGGCTCCGCGGGGACGCGACCCGAGCGCCGAC
>Ga0302140_10009478_pt1 | contig 12068 bp, 11 predicted proteins | sample I_Bog_E1_1_FD_202095 | JGI IMG/M metagenome (GOLD analysis project Ga0302140, IMG submission 202095) | Peat permafrost microbial communities from Stordalen Mire near Abisko, Sweden - I_Bog_E1_1 | ecosystem: Environmental > Terrestrial > Soil > Wetlands > Peat | place: Sweden: Abisko, Stordalen...
AAATCCCTTCTTTCAATATGTTTTTGTCTTAATTATATTGTACTAAGGATTTATATGTTTTGGAAGATATTCTTGAATTATATGGAATATCTTCCTTTATTTTTGCCTACAAAAATTTTACGCACACATTAAAATTTATATAGGATGTTTCTCAGAACCCATAGACCCAGTTTGCTACAACAATTTATTTATATACTAAATCTTTAAAGTTCTTTTTATTTTTAGCAATCTTGATCGTGTTTTCCATTTCATCTTTTGAATAAATGTAGGGGTTATACACTTTCTTATTGAGGATTCTAGATTTTCTTTTTCTATTAGCTTAAAGAATTTATCTCTATTTTTATTATATTTAACTGACTTTACAATACATGGATTATTTTCTATAGCATACTCCATATCTGTTTTTATAACTTTCATATTGCAAGATATTTTTTCAAATATATCTTTTCCTTTTTTAGTGTTTACTAAAACTAATGATGTCCCTTTATCATCATCAAATTCTGGGTGTTTTCTTTCTATTCCCCAATAATCTGCTAATGAAATATCACTATTACTCGAAAAATTCTTTGCTCTGCATTCATAGCATGATGGTCTTAAATATAAGTCACTTAAGAATCCCTTCATATATATATCTTCATTTAATGTTTTTAAATAAATTTCATTATTTTCAAACTCTGTAACATAGCTAAATTTGTTCCAACCTAATATTTTATCTCTAAATCGTATATCTTTTATATTTGAATTATATTTCTTAGTAAGACTGTTTTTATATAATTTAAATACTTTTGGACTTGGCACTCCATGGCAAATTATTTCTGAAGTTATTAAATTATCATAATCTTTAGTTAAAAATAAATTTAGACCTTTTATCTGACACTGTGTTCCACTAAATAAAACTAATTTTCCATCATTTAAAAATTTTCTAGCTTGTTTATATGTATTTCCTATTTTACTTTGTACGTATTTTGATCCTTTTAATTTTTCACACTCTCTTAAGGTTTCTGCATATATATGTTTCACATCAAAATTTTCATCAAAAGCTGCACCAAATACTACACCGCCTCTTTTAATTACTTCTTCACATAATAATGTAAATACTCCACCAGATGAGCTAGTTTTTCTTACCTGTTCGTTATTATTTTTGCAAGCATATGCTATCGTATTTATCGTCTCAGTTTTAGGAGTGTTAATTATAGGACATACTTTTTCGCACAAATTACAATTTATACATTTCTCCTTATCAATTGATGGATATCCAAAACCTTCATCATCAAGTTTAATCGATATACATTCTTTAGGACATATATTTGCACATGAATAACATCCTGAACAATCTGACTTTTTAACTATATTAATCATTAAGTTAAACACCTCTTTATTTTCCTGAATCCTTTAATTGCAATATTACATAACATATTTTTACAACTCAAGTATTGAATAAAGTCATTCCTATTGGCTATATTATTATTCTTCAATATCTTATATTGCTTATTTGATAGATTTTTATCTTTAAAATCACTGGCAAGATATAACTTTTTTCTAATATATTTTTCTTTTATAATACTTAAATATTTTTTCTTTTCTTTTTCTTGCATATCTATACTTGCAATTGTATTTACTAATATATTTTCATGCTCATCACAACGATTTAGCATTTTTTTATAATCTATTATGTTATGTGAATGGCTCTTTTTCCTAACTACATATATATATAATGCCTCATCAATAAAACCACACTTATATTTATAAGTAATAGGAAGTAGCATTTGCCAATTTTGTCCTGCCCTACTTTCATATATTCTTCTATTAGGATTTACATCTAAAAATAATTCTGTTCTTACCATATAACATCCACAGCATACATACATTTTTTCAGTAATTAAATCCTCAAATATCTCATTTTCAAATTTATTTTCTCTCTGTTTAGCAAAATAGCCCTTAACTTCATTTAAGTTATTCTCATAAACTTCAGCTGCATCAGTTCTTACTAATCCATATTCCTTATTTTTTTCTAAAAACAATACTTTCTTTTCTATACTATCTATTGTCAATATATCATCTGAATCAGGCCAGGTTAAATACTCTCCTGTAAAAATTTTAAGTCCTTTATTTAAAGCGCTCGCCTGCCCCTTATTCTTTTGATAGATATATATAAGTTTCATTCCTTTGTCATTAAATCTTGAAGCATAAGACCTAACAATCTCTTCTGTCCTATCAGTTGAACCATCATTCACAAATATTAACTCTATATTTTTGTATGTTTGATTTAATATAGATTCTAGGTACCTAACTACAAACTCTTCTCCATTAAAGCATGGAGTTATTATACTAACCATTTTATCCAATTTAATCTTCCTCCTAATACCCTATCTGCAATATTTAATATTTGTTTAAATTCTTTTGTCTTTCTGAATAATAGAAGAAAGACTATATTAGGAATAACTGTACATATCAACATTCTAATTATAAAATTAATTACTGTACCTTCTAAGAAAAATGTATTTAATATTTTTGATACTAGTAAAGTAATTAATATTATAGTTATTAGATATTGTGAATATTTTATAAAATATCTTTTAGAAGAAGTTTTCAATGCATACTTACAAACAATATATGGCCTTTGCCAAAATGGTAATACTATACTTGACACTAATGTCCCCATAAATACACCTGCTAGCCCCCATCTTTGTACTAATACTATAGATAATACCAAATTAACTACTGATTGAATTAATGGTGTATACTTATCTTCATCATAAATTCCTGCCGCTGCTTTAACTGCGTATATAGGGACTCTCATTCCAGTTAAATAATAATTTAATAAAACAATAATTAATATACTACTAGCAATCAAAAATTCTTTTCCAATCCAAAGTTCTATAAATGGATTTAATAGATTATAAAAGCAAATTGTTGCAAAACCAAATAACCAAAATCCAATAAAATTTATTACTTCAAAAATTTCTATTTTCTTTTCATCTGATTCTGTTGCTATTAAATTTCCAAGGCTCGCAGTCATGCTATTAAAAAACATTACTATTATTCCATCTACCGTAGTAATTATCATTAAATAATTTGAATATAATCCAACTATACTTACACTTATAAATGCTGACATTATTATATTATCTGTTCCATTTATACAATAATCTCCAATTTTATGAAACATCATTGCTTTTACATTTTTAATTATTGCTTTTAAATCTTCTTTCGGAAGTTTCTCTGTCATCTTTTCCTTTAGTAACGGATACATTTTAGTAATTTTGTTGTTTATGTAAAGTCTTTGAATAAATAACATAAGCATATTAGTTAATAAATACATAATATAATTTTTAGCTATTAATAATACTAAGATTTGTGTTACTATTGTTAGTATATTGAAAATTATATTTGCTGAAGCTAATAAATAGTCTTTTTGATTTGCACTTAATAATGTATTTTTATAGCTCATAAGATATGAATAGGCCGTATTAACAAGGTATATAATAAATATTAATTTTAAATTTTTAACATCTCCAGGATTCTTTATTATTACATCTAAGAACATCATTAATATTAATCCAACACAAAAAACTAATAATCCAATCCATCTATATATTTTTTTATAGAAATTCATTAATAATGCTATCTTCTCATTATCACCTTCTGCTACTGGTTTATATAAGCTAAAATTAATAGCTGTTCCAACCCCGAGCTCAGCTAATGACAGCATAGAAAGAACATTGGTTAGTAATCCATTAACTCCTAAATATGACGTTCCAAGAACACGTATAAATATAGTTCTTGAAAAAAATGTTAATATACTGTTTACTAAGTTGATTGCTAAGCCTGAACTAAAATTTTTTAAAGAATTCTCTATCCGCATAATATTGCAACTCCAAATTAAAATATAGACATTTATCACTGAGGCATATTTAAAAAAAAATAATAAATCATATGCCTAACCTTTTATTTTCTTTATTTCATTTATTACATCATCTAATTCTTCTTCTACTATTTTGCTAGTTTCGGAAACTTTGATATCTATTTTTTTGACTAACTCATTATAATTATCAAAAACATAATTAACTTTTTCATCTACAAGCTTACTTATCTCTCCACTAATCCATAACTTTTCATTAGCAGATTCAATAACTAATTCATTCATATCTAATCCATCACCAATTACCCCTGCATACTTAACACTATAAGATAATGAAATAGCTGGTTTTCTCATATAAAAAGTTGATACTGCTGCATGCATTCTACCCGTTATTGTAAATATACCATTACCTAAAATTTCTCTTGCTTCTGATGGTAACATTGCATCATCAATAGCAATAATTCTACTTTTAGATTTTTTATCTAATCGATTAATTATTTCTCTAATAATTAATCGATCATCTACGTGTTTAGGAATTAATACGTGTGGTAAAAATACTATTTTCTTATTACTTAACTTGTCATTACTTAATATTTTTTTTGTTATGTTTACTTGTTCAACAATATACTTTTCAAAATTCTTTGTGTAACATTCAGTTAATCCTGAAGGAACAACCGTAATATATTCCTCTTTATGAATGTTATATTTCTTTAATATACTTTTAGACATAGATTGCATAGGTAGTTTATGAAAAGCTAAATCTCTCCCTGGACTTACATTCTTAAAATTAAGTTCTAATAAATATTCTAGGCATTTATTATCTCTAGTATAAATTTTAGTATTTTTAAGACTTTCTCTAGCAAGCTGCCCTCTATTCTCTGTAAACGGTCCCATAGTTTGTCCTAACAAAATTATATTTTTATTTTTACTTTGCTCTTTTAGCCTCTCCAATTCTTTTTCCAAAGATTCTATCCCATAATATTCTGATATGTCGTCTCCACCAATAACAATTACAGTATTTATTTTTTCTACAATTTTGTTTAGTTTAATTCGTTTTAATTTATTTATGCACTTTTTTATAAAATTACTACTACGTTCTATATTATCTCTAAAAATATTATTAATATTAGTTTCTATTTTTAATATTTCTAAATCTATATCACTATCTGCATCTACATAAAAATCAACATTCTCAATATTATCATTAATTTTTGATATTAATGTTATAGCCATCATGCAGCTGCCATAATTAAATGTATTACTTATATGCTTTATATTTATCTTCATATGTTATTACTCCTTTATGGTCAAGTTTTTTATATTTACTAATTTATCATATACATATTCTAAGTAATAATTTCCTGATTCAAGTATAAGCAAATGTATTTGATTATAATCGTTCCTATCAATCTTCTCTAAACACAGCTTAAATTCTTTGCTTCTTAGAATTTTAGAGTTTAAATTTATCTTCTCAAAAAATGATGCTTTGTTCTTTTTATTGAATGTATTATGTAACACACGCATTAACATATAAAAATATGATGAATAAAAGAAAACTTCATATGCTTTTATATCAGCATTAAACAATTCCATAAAACTATATAATTTACTATATTGCATATTGTATATTTCAAAAAGATTTTCATAATACCTATTATCTAAACTTTCTTTATCATTTAATATGTAGTTATATAATGGTTTATTTATTATAATTATATCTTCATCCACAAACTTTAAATATTCTAGATTAAATAACAAATCTTCTCCCAATGTTAAACTTTTTTTAAATCGTATAGAATTATCACTAATTATTTTTCTTATGTATATCTTATTACATGGAGAGCTTATTAATTGCTTTTTATAAAGAATAAAGAAATCTTTTTTCTTTATCTTTGAAATGTTTATATCTGAAGTTACGTTCAATTTATTAATTATATTATTATTTTTTCTAATGTTATGTATAGTAATACCCGTCATTACCATGTTTTTATTATTATTTATTATTTCTTTGTACATTTCATAACACCAATCATCATCAACATAATCATCACTATCAGCAAAAACTATATACTTTCCTCTTGAAATGTTTATTCCAGTATTTCTGGCTATACTCACGCCTTCATTTTCTTTATGTATAACCTTTATTCTACTATCTTTTAGAGAATATTCATCACATATTTTATGGGACTTATCCTTTGAGCCATCATTAATTAATATTAATTCAAAATCTTTCATTGTTTGATTCAAAATTGATTCTATGCATTTTGATAAATATTCTTGTACATTATAAACAGGAACTATTATACTTATTAAAGGTTCTTTCACTAGCTTCTCACCCTATTCAATTAATCTTTTCATATTTTTATAAACACCTGGACTTATTAAAAAAATAGTATTAATTACTTTATCTTTAAAACTAACTTCATTATTATTCATGTATTCAATAAATTTCTTCTTATATTTATCTCTGATTTTTTTTATAATTTGTTCTTCATTTTTGCTATTTTTGCATTTAAAGTAATATTCTTTCAAAATATTTACATATGTTTTTATAGTTTGTTTATATAATAATTCATTATTTATCTTCTTAAAAAATTCTAATCTTTGATCTAATGCCTCTAAAAAATCTAATCTGCTCATATTGAAATCACTATTCATTATGCTATTAGGAGTCTGTCTATAATAATAAAACGCTTGATCTACTAGTACTACGTTATTTGCTTTATATAATAACTTATATGTAGTAAATTGATCCTCATGTATTTTTCCATTTGGAAAAACTATATCATTAAATAAATAACGCTTATATAATTTATTCCACGTTACTACTGTTTCAATGCATTTCTCATTATATAAATTACATAGTGCATCTAAATTTCCGATTACCTCTACCTCATTAAGTTCATTATTATATATGCTTACATTTTCATCTTTGGCTTTTATAAATTTACACTGAACTATATCTGCATTATTTTTTTTTGCTTCATTATATAACTCCTGATACATGTTTTTATCTATCCAGTCATCACTATCTACAAATGCAACATATTCTCCACTTGCAATTTCTAATCCAGAATTCCTAGCAGAACTTAATCCACCATTTATTTTATGAATTACTTTTACCCTATTGTCTAATCTTTCATATTCATCACATATAATCCCACAGCTATCGGTAGAACCATCATCAACTAATATTACCTCAAAATTTTTGAAGGTCTGTGATAATATTGAATCTATACACTTTTCTAAATATTTTTCTACATTATATACTGGAACTATTACACTAATCTCATTCATTAATATACTCACCCACTATTGTTCTTTAAAAATATTTATTTGAATATGCCTAAAGCACTTTTCTTAACAACTGACTATATTTTTTATTAATACTAAAAAATTCACTTAACTTTATTTTACCTTTAAGTAAATTTTTAAATCTATATATTGAATATATTTTTATTCTATTTCTAAGATAAACTTTAAGATTCAAATTTATTTTAATAGAATTCATTTTTTTTAATTTATCTATAATAAGTTCCATAGAATCAACTTCATCATTTAAAGTATTTATATTTATATTTTGAGTTGTTGATAAATTGTTTACAACATAGTTATAAGTTTTACTATTATCAAATTCTATTTTATTACTTAATATTATTGCTTCTATTACTAATGGTATATCTTCATATTTTTTTCCTTCTATAAATCTAATCCCATCTTCTTCAAAAAGCTTACTTTTAAATATTTTATTCCAACTATATCCTTCTACTTCATTTGTTAGTAAAAACTTACTTAATACTTCTTCGCTAGAAAAAACTACATTTTCTTTTAATGTAACTACATGTTTTTTTATGTTGTCTTTAACTATTACATAATTAAAAATCAATATATCTAAGTCATTTTTATAACATTTTTTTATAAAATTAGAATATGAATTGGTTCCTGATACATAATCATCACTATCAACAAAAGTGATATACCTTCCATTGGCAATTTCTATCCCCCTATTCCTAGATACTCCTTGCCCCATGTTTTTTTGAGATATTACCTTAATACATTCATGTTTTTTTTCATACTCTAACAATATATTTAATGAATTATCTCTTGATCCATCATCAATCAATATTATCTCTTTTTCTTTCAAATCTTGTTCTAGTATACTATCAATACATTTGGATATAGTTTTTTCTGAATTATACACGGGTATTATTACACTCAAGTCCAATTCTATTCCTCCTAAATATAATACACATATCTAATTATCCAATTATTATTTCTTAAAGTGTTCAGTTAATTTAATAATTTTTTCATATCCAAATATATTAATTAAAATTTGTTTTAACTTTGATTTGCATATTTTGGTTTTGTTCCTCCAAGATCCCTCATAATGATGTATTGTATATGTATTTTCGGTAATATTAGCTCTTTCCCATGAATGGTTCTTAGGATAAAAATATTCCTTTGAATAAACTGTAATTATATTTCTTACATTTTCAACATCTTTATCCCCTTCACATCCTTCACCAATAGCCAATTGAGTAATAATATTTGGTATAGTTATTTTATCTAAATCATCTATATAATTAATAAAATTTATCTTATCATAATAGTTAAGAATTTTTTTTATAAATTCATTTTTAGCTTTAGCTCCTAATATAGCTGCATTTATTATTTTATCTCTTTCTATTCCTACAAAAGATTCATTTTTTATAAATTTGTCTAAACTTTTTAAAACTTCCATATCAGTATCTAGATATATTCCACCTTGATTATACAATACCCAAATCCTACAATAATCTGCTACAAATGCCCATTTCTTAGCTTTATAGGCTTTTTGAGTAAAATCAAATTCTTCTATGTTAAAATTTTTTTCATTCCATTCTATTATCTTATAATCTGGTAAATTTTCTTCCCATGATTTCATACACTTTTTAATTAACTCTGGTTTTTCTTTTCCTCCAAACCAGCAATAATGTATTACTTTAGGTATAGTATTCATCTTCTCCTCCGTGTATCTATAGCATTGTTAATACTATTATTATAATTTTTGTTATATTCAAGTTTAATTCGCATTCTATTCTCACCCAAATAAGTCCCCAAAGCCATAAAACTAGCTATCCCAGTAACATCAGTAAAAATAGCTTCTGCTGTACTTGCAATTAGAATATATGAAAATAGTAGCAAGGCTGCCAGCATATTGTCTTGACTTAAGTAATACCGTCTTTTTAATGATATAAATATAGATATTATTATGGCAATAAATAATCCTAATCCAATAAAGCCAAACTGTCCATATATATATGGCCAGAATGTATCAGCAATATAATCATACATGTCACTTGTTAATCCAGTTACATAGTTAATTGAATACATTTCATATATAGGTGAATAATATGTACCTGACAAATATGATGCAAAGGTTCCAAATCCGGATCCTAATGGAAAGTAATTACAGGCCAATTCCCATCCCACAATATAAAGTGCAGGTCTTGCTGCTATAAGTCCATAGGATGCAACTTCCACTATTTTTTTGTAAGTTATTAAAATTCCAAATATTCCAAGTAATAATATATGTTTTAATTTTATGTTTTTTAAATGCTTCATTACTTGTTTGCCCAACAAATATGCTAATATAAATACAAATGCTTTATTTCTAAAAGTTAAGATTAATATAACTATAGACTCAAAAATAATTATTGAATCACCCTTTTTATGTTGATCTGCTATAATCACGCATAACATAATTACCATAGATGAAACTAAATAAGTTGCATGACTGAATAAAAATTTAAAGCTTCTTAAGCCGTATCTCACATCATTATTCATTCCTATCTCAAAAAATATATTTATGATTGAAAATATAAATATAATAATTATATAAATCCGCGATCTTTTAGCTATACTTGTTAATAGCCTTTTTTTATCTAATCCGTTAGATAATATCAGCGTGCATATATAAAAAATAGGAAATTTTATAATATTAAAAGCATCTTTATAAACTGCAGTTTTTTCAGGCTGAATTTTATAAATAACTGTACTCACTACTCCTATAAACATAAAAATTAACACAAAAATTATAATTTTTTTTTCCATTTTAAGAAGTGCACTTTTACGAGATTTATTAATCAATGCACACAAAGTTAAAATTATTAATAAAATTGTGCATACTGCATCTATATATGTAATGGTCGGAAAAATCGAAAAAAAGCAATTTTGAAATAATAATATCTCAAATAAAATATTAAAAAAGAAAAACATTCTTTTCTCCTTTCAAAAAAACATGTATATGTAGTAATATAGTATACCTTTTATACTTTCTTTATTAACTTACTAGGAACCCCACCATAAACACCTAACACTTCTAAGTTTTTTGTAACAACTGAATTTGCTGCTACTATTATTGTATTTTTTATATTTACGCCTTTTGTAATAGTACAATTGCTCCCTATCCAAACATTATCTTCTATTTTAATTTTTTTCATTGTATAACCTTGCTTTATAATAGGTAAATCCTTCATATCATAACGATGATCATGATCATAAACCCCAATATTAGATCCAAAAAGGCAACCATTACCAATGTGTATTCCAGCTAACGATATTATATTGCAATTAGTATTAAGGAAAGTATTATTTCCAATATATATATCCCCTTTTAGACATTCTAATCTACAAAAATCATCAATATATACATTTTCTCCAAAACATAGTTCATATCCCTTGTTTATAGTAATCCTTACACTTCTACCTATATATAAGGATTTTATATTATTTAATTTAAGCTTTATTCTTTCTCCAAATTTTAACTTCAGCATAATAATCCTTATAAGTGACTTTATATACTTAATAATTTTACTCACCATTTTTTTCTGTTACCCTTTTCATTAATTTAACATATTTTTATATACATTTAAGTACGATTCCAAGTATATCATGCTATTAAACTTTTTATTAAATACTTCTATGCAGCTTTTCTTCATTATTATATATTCCTCATTATTGTTATATATATTCATGATTTTTTTCTTAAATCTATCAATATCTTTTATATTAACTAAATACCCATTCACTCCATCTTCAATTTCTTCATTTGTTCCTGGTATATTAGTTGCTATAACTGGCACTCCTTGCGAGAATGCTTCTAGTGGTGTTAATGGTAATCCTTCAATATAAGAACATAATAATACTAAATCTATATATTTTAACTGATTTATAACATTATCTTTATTTCCTAAAATAAATACCACATCATTTAGTCCATTTTTTTCTATGAAACTTCTTATATTTTCTTTTTCCTCTCCATCACCTATAAGTACGAATTTTATATTACTTTCTTCATTACTAACACTTTTAGCAATATTTAAAAAATCATATATACCTTTATAATCTACTAATCTACTAATCTGCGCTACTACAAACTTTCCCTCAGATTTTAATTTAAGTAATGTTTTATCTATTTCATTGTTTGTATTTTCAAGATCAATAGTATTATAAATAGTAGTTATTTTATTTTCATCTAGACCACATTTATTTACTAAAGCTTCTTTTGCCCCATTACTTACTGTTATAGTTCTGATATTTTTCAAAGTCATCTTAGTAAATTTAAATTTATCTTCTATGCATAAATGCTGTGTATGAATAATTTTTACTCTTGTAAGTATTGATACCATTTTGGCTAACAGAGTTGTCATTCTATGGTGACTATGTATTATATCTATTTTTTCTTCTTTAACTATGTTATATATAATTCTTAAATTCTTTAACATAATTAATAGATTTTTAGAATCAGTATTTATAATTTTATAGTGCTTAATCTTCATATCATCTAATTCTTTTAGTAATTCTCCGCCCATACTAGCTACTATAATTTTATTATTATCTTTAAATAATTTTGTCAGTTGAATAATACACTTTTCAACTCCACCTATTCCCATACCTCTATTAAGATATAATATATTCATTTTTTGCTCCTCTAAAGTTAATCTTTATATTTATCATTCTCTATAATATAAAAAAATATACTTATCTGATTCATCTCTAAATCAGATAAGTATATCAACTTTCCTAGCAATATCCTACAAATTAACCCTTCAATTTATTAAGGCACAATCAAATAAATAACAAGTCCACTTGCCAGCCTATTTTCCATCATGCTGCGTCGGCAAATTGACCTAATAGGCCCGCTATGAGGGCAATTCGTCTCCTT
>Ga0302140_10009483_pt1 | contig 12067 bp, 11 predicted proteins | sample I_Bog_E1_1_FD_202095 | JGI IMG/M metagenome (GOLD analysis project Ga0302140, IMG submission 202095) | Peat permafrost microbial communities from Stordalen Mire near Abisko, Sweden - I_Bog_E1_1 | ecosystem: Environmental > Terrestrial > Soil > Wetlands > Peat | place: Sweden: Abisko, Stordalen...
AGGAAGCGTATGAACTTTCATTCGCGCACTCCCATTGTGGATGGCATCTGGATGCGCGTGAAATTCCTCGACGGAGAGGTGATGGAAGGAATTGCGTATAATTCCCTGCGCTATCTGGTTGACCCCGGATTCTTCATGCTCCCAACCGATCCCGAGAGCAACAACAAGCTTGTCTATGTGCTGAAAGCCTTCATCGCCGACCATCATGTTCTGGGCATGCGCCGACTCTAGATTCTTTCCGCAATATGCCTTCCCTATGCAACTCTATACATTCGCGACGTTCCATTCTCCCCAATAGGACGTCGCAATCTTATTTGGGAACTTGTCGCAGGAGCAGCCTCCGCGGCAGGTCTGCGGCGAGACGACCTTACCGGCTGCACGGTGTGTGCCCGTGTAAGAGCCCGCTGCTTTGTCATTCCTCAGCGGCCCACCTACCCTAGCCCCACTCGATCTTGCCGGGCCTCAATCGTTGTACTTCCCCAAGAAGCACATGCCTCATCTCGCATGAAACATAGTTCTGATGCGACTCCGCAAATGCTCCGAGAACCCGGCGCCCGTTTGCTAAGATTCTTCTAGCACACCACTCAAGAGATACTAGAGAGCAATCATCCGATAGGAGACCACGCAATGGATCTGAAGGTTTGGCAGAGCGTTACGCGGCAAAGAGTTCTGGAGAATCGAGCGGTAGTCGATACAGGGCTTGCACTTTATACCCTGTGGGGATATACCTTAGCTGCCCTGGGACGTCGAAAAGGTGCGGTAGACGCTCTTTCTCAAGTACACAGAACAACACGAACCCCTTTGCTCACAACCGTTGTTGAACCTTATATTATGAAGAACTTTCGGGTAAATTATCGTGAACCCGAGTTGATGACGACACCTGACTTGAAGTCCTTCTTTGGCAATCGGCTGATGGTTCTGAAGCCGCCCGCGCCTGGTGGCGAGAAGGGTGTGTTGTTCGCAATGGTCAGCGTGATGTTCCCGCTGCTCCACTGCAACATGGATCTTCGCAAACTCCTGGCAGATTACACCTTGGTCTTTGAACCTTCCTGGTCCGGCTATTGCCATTCCGAGATGCTCGAGTACACGCGTTGGACGGACGATGTTTTTGTTCTCGCTGCGGAAAAGAATGACTACGCTTTTCTCAAGCGCCTCGGCTCCAACTTAATTCCGGTGGAGTTGGGTCCGTGCGACTGGGTCGATCCAACGGTTGCCGAACCCTATCTAGACAATCCGAAAGAATTCGATATCGTGATGAATTCAAACTGGGGGGCATGGAAGCGTCACCATGTTCTGTTTAGAATGCTTCGCAATGCCAAGCGCCGCTACAAGGTCTTGCTCATCGGGGTGAAGTGGAGCGGGAAGTTCAAGGCCGATATTGTGCGCCTCGCCAATTTCTACGGCGTCACCGAGCAACTAACCATTATTGAAGATATTCCCTACCAGAAGGTCATGGATCTGACCTGCAGATCGAAGGTCTCCATTCTGCTCAGTTTGAAAGAAGGCAGTAACCGAGCAATCGCAGAAAGCATCTTTTGCAATCTTCCGGTAATTCTGTTGTCGAATCACGTTGGAGGAATTCGAAAGACCATTGCGCCGGAAACTGGTCTTCTCTCCGACGAGAAGAATCTGGAAGCCTCGATTGAGCAGTTGTTGCATGCCCATCTCAATCCCCGCGAATGGGGCTTGAAGAACAACTCCTGCGTCAAGTCAACAGAGAGGTTGAACGAGGTCTTGCGGACCAATGCGTTGGAACGCGGTCGCCCGTGGACCCAGGATATCGCCGTGCGGTCGAATAGCCCGGAGTCGAAATACCTTAGCGGCGACGACAAGACTCGTCTCGCGCCATGGAACGAAGGGCTGAAAGACTACCTTCGCTAAGAGAGCAAAACGGAGAAAGGCCCTGAAGTCAGGAAGACTGACTTCAGGGCCTTTTCTCGGACCGCAAGGTGATGAGGACGATGCAGTGGTCCTTTTGGGTATTCTCTTACTTCCGGTAAAGGCGCGCCAATATTGGTCGTTCAATCCATTGATAGCTGCAATACCCAACGGTGACCACCAGCGTCAAGGCTATCGCCTCAACCAGCAGCATGGCATAAGAAAACGCATGCAGGAAGTGGTTGACAACTCGGCCCACGAGTTCCACCACCGCTTCATGCGATAGATAGATCGAATAAGACCAGTCTCCCAAATTGCTCAGGATCTTGCTGACCTGCAAAGTGCCAGCTCGTTCCATATTCATGGCTCCCAGCAGGAAGAGCATGCCGGTGATTCCGCTGCATAGAGGGCGCAACCAATAGGAGTTCTTAAGCCAATCGGAGTTTCCGCCATGGGCCACATTGGTCAGGACGACAAATCCCCCAAACCAAAGACACGCGAGCAGGATCAGACCTGCACCCCAGTGCCCTGGGAGATGAAATCTGCGAAAGAGATGCCAAAGGAGACAGCCCGCCAAAAACTCATAGAGGAAGGTATCTGTCATCACCCAGAGCGTCTGCGCCGAATAAGGAACAAGATGAAGGCAATCCACTACGGCAACAACGCCCCCCCAGCAGAATAATGTGCCAAGCACAAATCGCTCTGGGACCCAGAGCAAGATGAGGAAGAAAGCTACATAGAAATACAGCTCGTAACTCAGCGTCCAGGCCTGGCCGACAACATAGCTTCTGCAGGGAATCAGAAAAAAGGAGGGCAACACATCGAGATGATGCCCCGTCGCGGCGCTTATCCACTGGGGATTGTACAGATAGGCCGCAAGAACGACAAAGTAATAGAACCAATACGTTGGGAAGATTCTAGCCAGACGATGATAGACAAATCGGACGGCCTGGGGCTGGTTCTGGAACTTACCCACCGTTACCAAAGAAATCACCACGCCACTGACAACAAAAAATAAATCGACACCAATCCAGCCATACTGGAATGCGTCAAGAGTATGCGTTGAGAAGTACTTCGCCTCTACGTGCTGAAGATGGAGCAGCACGACCAGCATGGCGGCAATGCCTCGGAATGCTTGAATGCTGAGGATGCGCTTTGCCGGCTTAGGTGCGGAGACGCTTTTTGAATTCCCGAAAGGTTCTTCTACTACGGATTCTCTCAATCTATTCTGTCCCATCCAGCAGAGTCTCCGTTCGTGTTTCGAGTCCCGATCTCGATTGAATGCGTGCGTTAAGGTCCAATTCCAGCAGAGGCGCGGGAACAATTCGGATATCCATTTACATGCGGGCACAACACTTTCACATGACAACAGGTGCGCTGGGCTTCCAGATCTTCCACAACGGGCCTGGGGTAGCCAGGAACTTGTACAGCCCGACCACTGCCGCAACATTCAGAACCAGTAGGGCACCGGCTGGAGCAGCAAGTCGATCAACAACCGGAACCTTGAAGTAGAGCCCAGCGAGGGCCAGCGCCAAAGCGCAAATCTGGACCCCGGCAAAGAGCGCATAGAAGACCGACCCAGGTGAAAGCATCAAGGAACACACCAGAACCAGGACCACCAAATACGGTACGACCAGGCGCATGAGCTTGTGAGAAACGAATTGAAGCAATACGCGGTTTTGCAATGTGAGGATCCAGGGCGCCATCTGAACGAGCTGAAAGTTTCCCGCCAAGGTGCGGACTTTGCGGTCAAATTCCCCCGAAGCACTCTTAGGCCACTTGTCGAAGACATGGGCGCCTGTTGCAAAAACCGATCTGTATCCCTGACGAATAATCGACAGCGGCTGGAACATATCATCCAGGATCATGCCCGCTGGCTGTTCCACCGCCAATGCCCGGCGAATCGCATAGCAACCGCCGTACACTCCAACCGGAGAATCATAGGCTGCTTCGCATTTCCTGATCCATTGCTCATAGCGCCAATAGAGACCGCCAACGGCCGCCGAAACGGAATCGTGTCCATCCTGAAGCAGGATTAGATCGCCCGCAACGCAACCCACTTTGGGATCGGCAAAGTAATCAAGCATCTTTTGCAAGGTACCAGGCTGGATCTCAGGCCGGATATCGACAAAAAGGATTACATCCCCTGAGGCGGCCTTCATTCCGGCGTTTACCGCCACCGCCTTGCCAAGATGCTCTTGCAGGATGATCGACTTCAGAATTGGGTTGTCGTAATCGGAAAGCAATCCGGCGGTGTCATCCGTAGATCCATCCGAGACAACAATGATCTCTTTCACGTGAGGGTAATCAAGTCTCAGCAGGTGCTCGATCTTTTTCGGCAAAAGGGAGGCACCATTATGCACAGCCATCACGACGCTCACGCTGGGAGAGACCGAAGCGATGCGGCAACGCTGTGGCCTGCACAGCGCCAACATCCATATCAAGAATGGATAAACAGCGTAGGTATAAAGGATGCCCGCACACGATAGCCAAAGAACGATCTTCACTGGGCTCCTCTGCGCAGAATGATGGTCTTGAGCGTCTCAAACATAATGAGCAGGTCAAGGCCGATCGACTGGTGCTTCACGTAATAGAGGTCGTACTCGAGCTTATTCTTGGTATCCTCCAGGCTGGCTCCATAGCGATAGCGAACTTGCGCCCAGCCTGTAATACCCGGACGAATCATGTGGCGAAGTTCATAGAGTGGAATCTCACGACTCAGCCATTCAACAAACTCAGGACGCTCCGGACGCGGCCCGACAAAGGCCATTTCCCCGCGGAGAACATTCCACAATTGAGGGATTTCGTCGAGGCGCGTCTTGCGCATGAACTTGCCGAGGCCAGTGATACGCGGATCATTCTCCGCTGCCCAAACGGCCCCGTTCAACTCGGCATCCTGCCTCATCGTCCGGAACTTGATCACGGAATAGAGATGGTTGTTGAGTCCGACGCGGGTCTGCCGATAGAAAATCGGGCCCGGAGAAGAGAGCTTCACCGCCAGCATGATCAGTGGGATAAAAGGCAAGCAAATCAATAAAGCCGTCAGGGATACGGCCATCGACAACAAACGCCGCAGAACCTGCTGCGAGGCTCTGGAATAGAAGCCGTCGGAGAAGATCAGGGTACTGGGATTGAGGCCGTCGAGCGGGAGTTTGCCCAGAATCCGCTCAATCACATCATTGGCGTCCTCTACAATCACTCCGCAGAATCGCAAGTTCAGAAGCTCGCGCACAGGCATGGATCCTCGGCGATCTTCCATGGCAACAATCACCCGCTCCAGCCCCTGGCGCGAGTTGCCAAGTCTGCGCAAGGTTTCGGAAAAGAAATCATGTTGGTCGTCCGGTGAGACGACGCCCAACTCTTCGGCAACCACTTCCATTCCGGTATCGCGCCTTGAGCGCAGGATATCGATTACATTCCTGGCCCGCTTGCCATTTCCCAGCACATATACTTTTTCACTGAAAGCCGAGAGCCCTATCGCCCACTCATAGGCTGCACGCCAGGCGATCAAGGCAACAGCAAGGATGATTACTCCGAAAAATGATACATTGGGTCCAATGTCTAAGCCCGGAAACAAATAAAGGACAGCCGCCAAAGAGAAGGACATAAGGCTAACCACGAGCAGCAAACGGAAATAGATCTCCCATGATCGAGAGATGCGTTGCGGTTCGTAGAGATCGAAGTAATACGTCAAAAGAAGTGTCAGAATAGCCAGGCAAATGATTTTGATCAGCCCGCTCTCGTAAAACAAAGCGATATAAGTATCCGGGCCTTCGATGTATGCGGTTGCAAGCAGAAAGGACCCGCATGCGAGGGCGACCTCGCAGATCAATCGAGCCACTGTCCGTATTGGGTAGTACACATTAAAGACTTTGATCATGAGGTCTTATTTCCCACGCTTTCTCCCGTGCTCTCCGACAGCTTCGGTGCCATAGTAATACGAGTAGGAGGCAGGATCCGGAGCATCTTTCAAGTCGTTGAGGACAACACCCAGAATTCGTGAACTGACAAACGCTGCCTGGGCGCGTTGCGCGACATTGTAGGTCGTCTTCTCGCCGCGAACCACAAGCAAAACCGCATCGGCGACGGTTGCGAGATCGACCGCATCGGTAACCGCCAGACAGGGCGGCGAGTCGATCAGAATCCAATCGAAGACCGGTGAAACTTCCGCAATCAGTTGCTCCATGCGCGGCGTATTCACAAGCTCGGAAGAACTGGTCCCGCCTTTGCCTGCCGTAATCAACGTCAGATTCGGCAGATCAAACTTTCTCCGCGCCTGCCCCGGCTTTCCACTCGAGCAACGCTGCAGAACGTCATTGGCATTCGCCGTACCGGCAAAGTAATCCGATAGTCCGACCTCGTTGGCCGTGCCAAAGAGGACGTGCTGATTTGGGCGTCTCAGATCCCCGTCGATGAGCAGAACATTGCTGGTGCTCCCGCGCGTGAGAGCAACGGCAAGGTTCGCTGCAATGAAACTCTTCCCCTCCGAAGGCATGCCACTCGAAATGAGAATCGTCTTCATGGGAGTTTCGGTGCGCGACTGGATGATCTGCGTGCGAAGTCCACGAAACTGCTCCAACTCTGGGCCTCGGTCGTCGAGAGTGGGAAACCCGGAGTATACGGGCTTCCACGATCTCTGGTGAATCCCCTCGATGGTCACAGTGGTTGAGGCCTTGGGCTCGACACGAGCCTCGGCAACTAGAACGGCGGCAGGCTCGGCGACCCGATTGCCCACTGGGGCGGTTGCAGCATTGCGTTCGAGTTCTGCCCTTTGGAGTGCTTCGTAGATATTGCTCATAGCGCGCGATCCTTCAGTACGGCGGGCAATTCAGAATTGCGGGTGATTAGGGTTGAAAGGGATGGATGAGCGGCTTCTTCCGCCAACTCCAGAGGGGCAGCAGGAGGGATTGGAAATGGACGGGTGTCCAGATTCAACTCGAGGCAAACAGATTCGATGATGCGTGCCGGGACAAGCTTGATCTGTTCCACATAGGCGTTAATCAAAGCATGTTCGCAAATCAGATTGATAAGACGGGGAATCCCCCCCGAGTTGTAATGCACGAGATTCAAGGCTTCGGGGGTGAACAATGCATCGCTGGTGCCCGCAATGCGCAGCCTTTCCGCGATATAGGCTTGCGTCTGCTCGTTCGTCAAGGGAAGCGTTTTGCACCAGACGGAAACCCGCTGGCGGAGTTGGCGAACACATGGATTGCGCAACATCTCTTCGAGTTCCGGTTGTCCCGAAAGCACAATTTGCAGCAGTTTGTCGGAGGATGTCTCAAGGTTTGTCAGCAGACGAATCTCCTCAAGAAGCTCCCACGACATGTTCTGTGCCTCATCGATGACCAGAATGCACAGCCCATGGTTGCGGTAACGTTCAATCAACCAGCTATTCAACTGCAACAACATGCCCGATTTAGTCCGGGTCTTGGGGGGAATGCCAAAATCCGTGAGCACGAATTCAAGGAAGTCGATGAAGTCCAGCCGCGGATTGAAGACATAGGATAACGACACTCGATCCTTGACAAAGGTACGAATGACCGTCTTCAGCAGCGTCGTCTTCCCTGTACCTACTTCCCCTGTAAGTACAACGAACCCACTGCCATTCGCGATGCCATATTGAAGGCACGCCAACGCCTCCCGAACCTGAGGCAGGATGCACAGGAAGCGTGGATCCGGACTCGCTCGGAATGGACTGTCGCGAAGACCTAGAAAGTTCTTGTACATAGCTACCCTTTAGCCCCATCGGGCTCATGATTCATTCTGGAAACGCGCGCCCTATTCTTGCGGTTCAACTGCAAAGGCGTCGCGATGTCCTCGATGTGCGAGATGACCGCCAAGGTCGGAAGCTTGGTGAATGTCCAAATATCCATCTCTGTACGAAGAGTAGAATCCCGGTATTCCAGCAAGCCGGCAAGCATGAGTCCGAGTGCCAGACCGCCCGCCAGCCCCCCCCCGGCGAAGACTTTCCGGTTGGGGAATGTCGGCTCGTCCGGCAGGTTTGGCGCGTCCATGACGCGGAACTGTTCCCCTTCCTGACGGTGCTCAAGAGCTGTCGCCATCGAGGACTCATTCATCTTTTTCAGCAATCCGTTATAGAACTGCAGAGCCGTGTCGTGATTGCGGGTGATTTCCTTGTATTCCTCTTCGACCTGAGGCTTTGACTGGACTCTGGCCTCGAAGACCCGGATCTCCTGAGTAAGCTGAGTCTGCGCATGTTTGTCGGCAGCAATGGACTGCTGAATGGCGCGAAGCTGCGCTTTTTGTTCCTGCAACTGGGGCGAATCAGAGGGGTTGGCAACTGAACTTTCACCGGATCCCTCCGGTTTGCTTGCGATTTGCGCCTTGAGCTCCGCGATCTTCCGCGAAATCGCTTGCACATCTGGATGATCCGGTGTGTAGCTCATCTCCAGCGCGTGTCTTTGTGTCACAAGTTCGGCGAGTTCTACGCGCCTGACGTCAGAAGAACCAGCAGCCGCGTCCCCTTTATGCTGTTCGCTTGCTTGCTGCGAAATGAGCGCGTTGAGAAACGTCTCGTTCTGCTGCAGGCGATCAATGGCCTGCGTTGCTGCATCCAGCTGGGTGGTAAGCGCCTGCAGCGTATTGGTATTCGAGGCTGCCTGTTCAGGGAGTTCGCCAAAGTATTTGCGCTCAAACTCCGCCAGCTTGGCATCCTGCTCATCCAGGTTCTTCTTGGAATCGGCAAGCTGTTGGCGAAGGAAATCAGTCGTACCTTCAGCAGCTTGCTGGCGCGCGATCAGATTCTCACTGACAAAGAGAGAGGTGATTTCTCCGCAGACCTGCTGAGCCGTGCGCGCATCGTTCGCCTTGAATTTGACAAAGAAACCCGGCATCCCGTGCGAGGTAGGGCCGGCCGGAATCGCCTTCACGTCGATCGCCTTTTGCGTCAGCGCCAAGCGCTCGTCCATCGTGGCCCCGCCCTTTTCGAAGAGCTTGAAGCGCTGGATGATGGGCTCAATGCGCGAGCGGCTCAAGATCTGCTCTTTCATCGACGCCAGCCGCTCACCAATATCTTCGGTAACAACAGGGGTCACATAATCCGCGGGAACCCTCTGCTGCTCGATGAGCACCAGGGTTTGGGAAACGTATTGCGGTTGAATCCAATAGCTCACGCCGATGCCGACAACCAGAAAAACGATCGAGCAAAGCAGAATGAGCTTGTAGCGCCGTTGCAGGATCCCGGCGTAGTCCTTCGTTGTCAGTTGACGATGTCCGAGCATGCTACTCCTCAAAGGTTGGCGCGATTACCGTGCACGTCTGGGAGAAAACTCTACCCCAACGCTGAAAATCTGTGATGTGCCGCTCTGTGCGTTCGCTGGTAAAACAGCGGAGGTCGTTTGATAGCTAAAGGCGTAACTTGCGAAAACCGAGAAGTCGTGGCCTATGCGCCGGCTGGCAAGAAGCGTGCAAAACTCGGCGTCCGTGATCCCATTCTTGGCCAGGCCTGCAGTACGCCGATATCCCGCTTGAGTCCCGAACGAGGCTCGTTCTCGAGTTCCAAGCTCATGATTGAAATTCACGAAGAAAGAGTCGTTCTCCGCCCCAAGGTTAAACCCGCCACCGCCGTTCGCACCGTGGCTATAGGTAAAGTTCAATTCCCCGAAGCGAAGCGTGTCATTCAGGCCAGCATTCACGGAATAGGAAAGGGAACTTGGGGGTGGGGTGCTGCCCCCCGCGGTCGTTGTCGTGGACGATGTCGTCGAGCTGTTGATCCATTGCGGGCCCGCAGAGAGTATCGTATGGATTTGTCGAGACCACCGCCGCTCGAAGCCAATCGGCACCGTTTGGGACTGAATGGTGACATCGAATTGCGGGTAGGTGTATTCCATAAATACATATCGGCTGGTGAGAGAATTCCGAGAGTTGAGGCGCAGGCTGCCGCCTCCATCCGCACTTACTGAGTCCGTGTCAAAGCCATTGCCTTCGGGGTAAGCCAGGATTTCGTATCCTCCCCCCGCGCTAGCGGACAGCGAACGGTTCATCCGGTGGCTCACTTGACCGGTGGCATTGTTGTTGACCGTGCTGGTGTTATTGGTGAGGATTGTCTGGCCCGTCGTTCCCGTTGGCACACCGGAATCTCCCGTTCCCGCGACCCCCGCGAAACCGGTTGTCGGCGCCTGACGGCGGTAGCCTACCGTATCGGAGAAAAGCAGGGACGAACTGCGCCAAACGAATCCTTGTGTCAGGCTAAGATTCTCGTACCCTCCGACATTGTCCGCCCCGCTCCCCATTCCAAAGTCGTATCCAGCACTGAGGTTTGCCGAAAACGGCAAACGCTGGCTTGCATTCGCATACCCTGCATCCGCGGAGGCCACCCCTGTTGATGAGGTTCCTAGATTGCCGCCTGTCTGGACCCTTTGCGCGTAGCGCAGGGAATAGTGCAGGGTGCCTGCACCGGTCGTCGCGGAAGGCGCGACCTGTGCCTGCATCGCCGCAGCCAGTCCACTGAGAAGGATCGAGAGTACGAGTGTCGTCTTCATTTGTGGCGCCTTAAGGAACGACGATTGTGTCGCCAGGTTTGAGAACCAGATCGAGAGTGCGGTCGCCCTTCAAGGCTTCCTTATAGCGAACAGGAATCTTTTGGCGGACTCCCGCTACGTCGCGCAAGATGTAAATCTTCTTGGTGTTGGCAAACTCGGTAGGCCCGCCCGCGCTGCCAATCGCCTCCAGCAGCGTCATGCCCGCGGTCATCTCAATGGGCCCCTTCTTGCTCACTTCGCCCATAAAATAGATGTTCTTGCTCCGAATCTGGCTGATTACCACGGAGACGTTGGGTGCTTGTACAAATTTCTTGAGTTTCTCTGCGATCTGATCCTTCAGCTGATTGGGTGTTGACCCGGCTGCGAGCACATCGCCGACCAGTGGCAAGGACACCATTCCATCCGGCCGAACCAGTAGACTTCCCGACAGCGTCGGTTCCTTCCACACCGTAACAACCAGCATATCTGCCGGTCCAATGACATAGGTGTCGGCAGTGTCGGGCGCAGATAAGGACGGTGCGGGCGGATTCGCGCCAGTGCCCGGCGCATTGCTCTGTGCCAGGCAATTGATGCCCTGCACAGCGATCGCTATTACGCAAATAACTCCCAGTTTCACAGGTGTGCTCCGTTTCCGTTGGATGCAGGCTGATATTCCTTTTCAGCCTGTTTGATCTTGTAAAGAAGGGCCTTATAACTGATGCCGAGTTTGTCTGCGGCGCGCTTGCGATTTCCGCCCGTGGCAACCAGTACCTGGGAGATCAAATGACGCTCGACCTGACTGGAGGCGGCTCTTGATGCTTGCTTCAAGGATACAGACTGCACCGGCCCTTCTGGCCTTAAAATTGCGGCCTTGGCCTTCAATGCCGCCAAAGAGATTGATTGGTCCCCGATAGCAGCAAAGGTCTTGATCGCTGTTTCAAGTTCAGACAGATTATCGGGCCAGGTATGCCCCATCAGGTACCCGACGATTTCCTCATGAAGGACTGGTTTGGGCCGATCGAATTGCTTCGAGTAGTGGGTGAGAAGGTCATCGGCAATCGAAATAATCTCCGATTTGCGAAACCGCAGCGGAAAGATCCGCAGCGTCACCCCGGAAACCAGGTAGTAGAAATCCTCGCGAATTCGCCCCTGCCGGACTTGATCCAATAGCTCACCGTCCGAACCGCAAAGAAGACGAGCTCGATTTCTCCAATCTGTATACAGGTAACTGTCAACAATCAGTTCCTGAAGCGGCAGACCGAGGTTCTCAATCTCCGCGAAATAGACAGTTCCCTTGCCTGAAATGGCCGCTACGACTATTTCAGCGTCGGCATCCGCGCTTTGAATCTCGACAAAACCGCTACGCGCGCGATGCGACATCGCATGGATTTCCGCTGCAATCAATCCTTTACCCACGCCGTGCTCGCCCGCGATCAGCACCGGCGAGTCGCTCTCCGCGATATGGGAAACCGCATCGAGGCGTTGCCCCGCAAGCAGCGCGAACCGCTTTGAGTGCTTTTTCTCGCCAACAACTGTAGAGATATTCGTCATAAATGGGTTTGCTCTTCATTTAGCAATACGGACGCCAAACTAGCGGGGAGGGTTGGGAATCGGATCTTTGGGGCTTTCGTCCGCATTTGAGAGGTCTTCTGCGCATATCGGGGTTTGAAATGTGCCAAGACCTTCCACTCATTACAGGAATCTGTTTC
>Ga0302140_10009484_pt1 | contig 12066 bp, 5 predicted proteins | sample I_Bog_E1_1_FD_202095 | JGI IMG/M metagenome (GOLD analysis project Ga0302140, IMG submission 202095) | Peat permafrost microbial communities from Stordalen Mire near Abisko, Sweden - I_Bog_E1_1 | ecosystem: Environmental > Terrestrial > Soil > Wetlands > Peat | place: Sweden: Abisko, Stordalen...
TTTCATTTGAATTGTTATAACCCGGAGGAGCTTTTCCCCAGGGAGTCCAGGTAAGGCCGTTATTGGTTGAATAACCTATATCAGCCGTGGTTGTCCCACTATTTCCAACACGGACAACATAATTAGGGTTGCTCTCGGCGAAATCAAGTGAGTTGCAGGTAGTAAAGTTTGGATTGCTATATTCGCCACTGGTTGAGGGAGAAGTTAAGCTGGTATTCCGCATACCTGCTATATCACCTAAGGCGCTCAAGAAACCGTTCGTTCCTCCATTAAAATTAACTGAACTGGGAATCCATTGCGGCACGGTTTCTTCCAAACCTGAATCCAAAAAAGTCCAAAGGACGTTTTGTGGAGCGCCGGTAGCCTGAATGTTACTGCTTACCCATATCCCAGCACCCGATCCGGTAAAGGCACGATTACTATTGAAAGGATCAAGCGCTACGGCTTCGGTCCAATTCGTCGGTCCTGTTCCAATGTTAGCTACAGGTCCCCACCAAAGGGCTCCGTTCTCGTCAAATTGGGAAAAGGGTCCGCCATAAGTGTCGGTTGGATTTTCGATAACGGTCCAGGAAGTTCCGCCGTTGGTAGTAGCCAAAACTTTGTCGGGGCCGTACCAATCTTCCGTGGAAACAATTGCATGTTGAGGATTTTCAGCGTCAACACTGATGCCGCCGGCCATTCCACCCCAAGTCGTTGGGGTGACATTGGTCCATGTTCCGGCTGCTACGTTATATTTCCAGACTTGTCCCGTTAATGTTCCGCAGGTTACTTGGTTGGGTCCGTAATCATTTGAATAGGCTAACCATAAATTTCCATCGCTTCCCAGGGAAGCATGGTGGATCATTAAGCCTGAGGGGCCACCCGTTACCAAGGTCCAACTTGTTCCACCGTTGTTTGATCTATATAGGTTGCTACCTGCGGCAGTTCCAGCCACTCCAACAAAAATTATTGCCGAGGCGGTTCCTGCCGTTCCACCCTGGCCATCAATAAAAACAACAGGAAGTCCGAAATTGCTTGTCCCGCCATAACAGTTAGCGACGTTTTGCGGCCCGATAGTAGGGAAACTAGCTACCTGAGTCCAAGTGGCGGCAGAATTCGTGCTCTTCCACAAACCAGCTGTTCGGGAACCAAAGAAAAGAACACTATCAAGATTCGGATCCACCACAAGCCGTTCGCCCATACCCCTTCCATATTCGTTACTACCCATGGGAAGACCGATATTATTAATGGTCCAACTGTTTCCTTGATTTGTGGAACTGAGAATCACGCCATTGCCACTTCCTTCATACATACCGCCCGCGATATAAACTTTATTAGCGTTCGATGGATCCGGAGCTAAACTTTCAATGCCGCAATAATTTCCTTCGGTGATTGGGAACATGTCGGTAATGGCAGTCCAAGTGCTGGTGGCGTCATTCCACCGATAAGCACCGCCGACATCTGTACGGGCATAAATCAAACCTGATTGGGCAGGGCTAGCTTCAATTCCACTGATGAATCCTCCACCCATAATGGCGACATTGCTCCATGTATAAGTTTGGGCGAAAACATTCGATGACCCAAAACACGTCCCAAAGAAAACGGAAAATAATAAAATAAGTTTTGAATTTTTGAACTTCATTTCAACCTTTTTTGTCTTTTACCAGATAACGTTTTTATGCGCCATTAAGATGATGGATAGAAAAGTATATCAGGTTAAAAAAAATTATGTTCTTTGGTGGGCCTGAATACAAAAACTAAAGTTGTTGATGAATTTAAACTAAATAAAGGAATTTTGATCACTTAATAATAGCATGAAAGATATTTTGGAAACAGGATTAGGTCTATTGCGCCAGCTGTTTAATTGTCGAGAGGCGATCATTATGAAAAATGAATGGATTGTAAATTGAGTTGGAAGAGGTTCATTTTGGTATACAAAAATTCTTCGAGATATATACTTCGTTATTGTATTTAGCGCCACGGGACGTTGCCCGGATATCCATCTTCAAATCAAGTCACTCCTAATTTCTGAGCAGATATATCGGGAGGCTTTATGAGTATTTTTAAAAAATTTTTCTTCGTTTGTTTTTTTTGTTTCCTTTTTATTGCGGTAGGTCCCACTCTTTCAACACCCGTGCGAGCCTCGGGAAAACAACAGTTACATGGCCATCTACGAAAAGAATTCGCCTCCGCTCCTCTGGTAGACGACGTTCCTGTTACCCAACAATTAAGATTGTCAATCGGTCTTCCTCTTCGAAATAAGGAAGAATTGGATAATCTTCTTAAAGATATTTATGACCCGAAGAGTCCTCAATACCGTCATTTCCTGACGCCTGAACAATTCGCCGATCAATTTGGCCCGACACAGGATGATTATCAAAAGGTTATAGATTTCGCAAAGTCAAATGGGTTGAACGTAACCGGAACCCACGACAACCGAGTTGTGCTGGGTGTGAGTGGAACGGTGGACAGTATTCAAAAAGTTTTCAATGTACATCTTCATCATTATCAGCGACCAGACGGAAGTGTGTTTCGTGCTCCGGACGCAGAGCCCTCTGTTGACTTGGATGTGCCATTGCTTTATGTGAGCGGCTTGGATAATTTTGTTTTGCCGCATTCGCACTACACAAAAAAAACAACAAGTGATCTCCGGATAACTGGAACTTCGAAAAACAACTTAGGAGTTAAAAGTGAAATTGAGAATAAATCTGGTGTTTTTTCCAATGCTGGGGGACCTGGTTCGGTTGCATTAACTGATGGCACGAATAATTACAACGCCTTTATAGGGTATGACTTCAGAAACGGTTATGGAATTCCTTCCGGACTTACTGGAAATGGACAAAGCCTTGGTCTTTTTGAATTGGATGGTTATTTCAACTCCGATATCCAGCAATATGAAAGCTACATTAATACTTTTAATGCAATGCCAAGTCCAACTGTGCCTCTTTCCTTTGTAGGAATCGATGGATTCAATGGGAGTCCTCAATTTCAAGGCCCGTCCGGAGAAACAACTTTAGATATAGAGATGGCGATTGCCATGGCTCCTGGACTTCAACAAATTTATCAAGGCAATCCCTATGGAATAATTGTTTATGAAGGCTATCTAGAGGAAGTATCAGGTGTCATGGTTATCGGTTCACCTATTGATGATGTTTTAGCCGCCATGGCGTTTCCGCCTGCCGGTGTTCCTCTTTCCAATCAGTTAAGTTCTTCGTGGACGGTTGGGACTGATCCGACTTCTGATGAAATTTTTGATGAATTCGCGCTTCAAGGCCAGTCTTTTTTCCTGGCGTCGGGTGATTTTGGCTATTACGGGAATGTTGGAACTGGAGCGAATCAATGGCCATCTAGCGTCGCCGAAGGAACTGATGAAGAGGAGCCTAATGTTACGGTAGTAGGAGGGACAATCCTTGATACCATCGCGGTGGGGGGCAGTTGGAGCAACGAAATTACTTGGAATGATTCGCCGACTCCAAAATCTGTTAGTAGCGGTGGAGTAGTTGATGGCAATATTCCCACTTATCAATCGCAAGGGTATAGTCTAAATTTCGGAAACAATATGAACTTGACCGCAAACCTAGGTTCGAGTGCATCCCGGAATTTACCAGATGTTTCCATGGTGGCGGATAACCTATTTGTAGTTATTGGTGGGGTAATTGGGATTGATAGTGGTACGAGTGCCGCCGCGCCCCTTTGGGCCGCTTTGACATCGCTGGTTAACCAGCAAGGGCAACAACAAGTGCCACCCGTGGCACCGCTGGGTTTCGCTAATCCTACCCTATATTCCATAGGTGAAAGCGCTCAATACACTACGGATTTTCATGACATTACCTATGGCAACAACGGTATTGTCGGAAACACCGCCACAGTTAATGGAACCAATGGTTATCCCGCAGTCCAGGGTTATGATTTGGCTACGGGATGGGGGAGTCCCAAGCCTAACATGATCAATGACTTACTCAGCACTACCATCGCTCCAAGGCCCACTCCCTGCTACAGTTTTTCAAATATATGGGGTTGCACTTCCACGTACTACAATGCTGGCCTGGAATGCCCAGCGGGTTCGGCCAATGGCCAATTTAATAGCCCGACAGGAATCGCGATCGTCGGCTCCAATGCTTATGTTTTAGACTCGGGCAATAATCGGATCGAGGTTTTTACACTCAATGGCACTTGGACTAATACTTTAAATCTTCCGTCAGGAACCGGCGGGTTAGGAATCGCGGCGGGCCTCTCGAACGGCCAATATTATATTTATGTCGATGATTCGATCAACAATAAGGTGCTGGTTTATGATTCCAGTTTGACCTCGTCCATTTACCAGTTTACAGGTGGAACAGCGGGAAGTTTAAAAACACCAGGGGGCATCTCCGCCGACCGGTTCGGCAATGTCTATGTCGCGGATACCGGAAACAACCGGGTCGTACGTTTTAATTTCAACGGAACAGCAGCGGTTAATGTTATTCAATGGGGAACTTTAGGAACTGGCAACGGCCAGTTCACTAACCCAAATGTGATTGCGGTGGATACAACAGGCGCTAATGTCTATGTTGCGGACTTCATTCCCGGAAGCCCTAATTACTATTATAACCAACCGCGGATCCAAAAATTTAATGCGACAACAGCCACGCCGACTTGGATTACTCAATGGTACACCCAGTCGAGTCCTGACAATCCACAGGTTGCTCCTTGCGGTTCAAATTGTCCGCCGGGGCCTGGCGTGATCGGTTTTCCACAAGCCTATTGTTACGGTTTGGCAGTGGGATTGGATGGGAACATCTATACCACTCAATTTGAAGTTATCGGAGAGGCTGATCATTTAGTGGACCAGATACAAGTGTTTAATGCCGAAGGAACCAGCCTTACAATATTCGGCAGTACTGCGCAAGGGCGCGGCGCGAACCCCGGTCAAATGGTTAACACTTTAGGCTTAGCTTTTGATGGTTGCGATAATCTTTATGCGGTCGATGAAGCTATAAACCGCGTACAAGTTTTTGGGGTTTGTAATTCTAATTGTACGATTCCAATTCCTTCAACTCCCTTACCATCATCCTATACCTATGTATTGAATTTCGGTAGTTTGGGCTCGGGCAACGGTAATTTTAATAGTCCGACGGGCTTGGCTTACAATAATGCAGCAATATACGCAGCCGATTCCGGGAACAACCGGATAGATGAATTCGACATCAACGGAAATTGGCTTGCCAATTTGGGTGGACCTGGTTCAGGAAACGGTCAGTTCGACGATCCAACCCATTTGGCTACCTCCGCCGTCCAAAATAATCTTTACGTGGCCGATACGGCGAATAATCGCGTACAAGCTTTGAATTTCAATGGTGTATTTCAGTTTGCTTTTGGAAGCCTTGGGACCGGTAATGGACAATTCATGGCTCCCAATGGGGTTGTCGTTGACAAGTTGAACAATGTTTACGTCGTGGACAGCGGTAATAACCGCATCCAACAGTTTGTTTATAATCCAGGCAATCCCGGTTCGGTTACTTACGCGAATCAATGGGGAACTGCGGGAACCGGGAATGGACAATTTAATAATCCGTTGGGAATAGCTAAAGATGCAAATGGATACCTTTATGTAGTGGATGCTGGCAATGATCGGATTCAGAAATTTAATGCTTCCGGTGCTTACATAGGCCAATGGGGGGATGCTGGTAGTGGCGCTGGCCAATTTGAATCGCCGAACTCCGTGGCCATAGGATATGACGGCAATATCTATGTGTCCGACAAGACTCTTAATACCATCCAAGAATTCAACCCAAATGGGGCTTATATCGCTCAAGTAGGATCGACTGGAACAGGGAACGGCCAATTTACAGGAGTACAGGGTGTCGTATTTGACAGTTGTGGTAATCTTTTTGCGGCCGATACAGGTAATAATCGAGTGGAAAAATTTGCTCTGGTCGGATCCAATTGTACTCCTGGTTCAACACCGGTCATTCTTAAACCGATTTTGACACCCTTGACGCTTGTTCCAACCAACACGGCAACGAACACAGTTTCCAACACAGCAACTAATACACCTACGCTTACACGAACCAATACTCCCACGATTACACCGACTGTGACTAATACCAATACCGCCACCAATAGTTTTACAAGTACTCCAACTGCGACTTTAACCGTAACCAACACTGCCACCGCGAGCGCAACCAATACGCCTACTATTACCCCGACTAATTCAGCTACCAATACAGTTACCGGCACCTCCACAAATACGTCTACAATTACGCCAACCTTTACGGCAACTTATACGCCCGTGAATACTTGTGTACCTTATAATGGGCCTAAGTTAGACCTTCAGATAGCATGTAATTCTATTGGCGCCCAAGAACAACAGTTTGGCGCGAGAATCTATAACTATGGGTCTACTCCGGTTACTTTGGCCAATATGAGCATCATTACATGGCTCTATGAAAGCGGAACTGAGAATATGGGCGCTTTTGCCAATTCGGCTGGGCAAACCTGTAACGCTAGCGGCACGAGCTGTGGAAATGTCTTCATATCCGATTATTCGACCAATCATGGGAGTTTTCCAATTTGTACAGCTATATCGGGTCATTACGCAAATCAATCGGTGACATTCACGATTGGATCGGGAGATAAAGTAGTCATTCCACCGAACGGTGGTTACTGGCAGTCGCAGAGCGATATGTTCCAATTTGGGCGTAACAATCCTGAAATGGACAATGGCCATTGGGCTGACGACTATTCGCACTTAGGTAACGGATCAAGCTGCTCAGATAACAACTTTCATGACAGTCCCTATTACGCTCTTTTCTACAATGGCCAACTGGTACAGGAAGTAACGGATACCAATGGGGATGTGGACCCTAATTCGGGCCAGATACCTTGTACGATTGTATATTGCACCCCCACGGCAACATCGGGGTTTCATGGTAATATCGCCAATGTCAGTTTATTAGGCGAGGATGTCTACACATCTACTCCGACAAGAACGCCGACACCTGTGGTTACCTCTACTGCGACAATTACGCCAACTGAAACAGTTACGATTACTTCAACTCCGACTTCCTCAACCTTACTGCTGTCGGCGGTAGCGGCGCCGAATATCTCCAAAAACGGAGAACCCATTAACTTCATGATCAACCTGGGCTATAGCGCTTCAATTCAATTGAATCTATATACCATCATGGGGGAGGAAGTTTACTCCGATACCATTCAAGGAAACGCCGGATTAAATACAATTAATTGGCTGATGAAAAACAAAGCTCAAACGTCGGTGGCCTCGGGTCTTTATATTTATGCCATTGAGGTAAATAATGGTTATGAGAAATCAACCACGACGGGCAAAGTTTTAGTGTTCCATTAAGAAGTCAAGTAGCTGTCGTTGAAGCTGGGGCTTGGAAGTCACAGACCAACGAAAAACTTTGCAGGCTTTTGGATAACGACTTGCGTCAGATCGATTCCGGCACAAAAAAAGCCAATATTGGATAGAATGCAAAACCAAGTGGAAAGCTACTATTCAGCACTGAGCCTTGCTAACCATTTTTTAATCACTAACCAAGAAAACTAATAAAACACAAAAGGAATACCCCTAACCGGCTGTTTATTGACGCTGACGCGCTTTTTCTAACGGCCAAATTACTCGGCACCGATCCTCCTATCGAAGCGGTCAAGCTAAGAGACATGGCGCTGACCTTGTTTGACAAAGACACCGGAGCTTTTCAGGAAAATGGCGGCGGTGATTCCAGCTATCAGGCGGTAAACCTCCAGATGTTGATGTATTACCTGACTTATTATCCGTCGACGGACCTGGATAGCGTTATTCGGCAAGGCTTGGACTGGGAACTTTCAAAGGTGAATGCGGATGGTGCCATTGATGTGACTGGAAATTCCCGAACGGGCGTGGGGAAGGAAGTCTATTTTGGTAAAGAAAAAGAGGTCAATACTCGCGAGGTTTGTTTGATGTTTGCTTATGCGGGCGCTTTTTACCAGAACGACAATTACACGCAGACCGCCCTTTTGATCCAACAAAATCAAAAGAGGAAATGACCCTAAGTGTGATTCGTGGGTATTTAATCGTCAAGATTTTTGGTTTTTGTTTTAAAATATCAACACTGCCATTGGAAAAGGAACACTTATGCAAGCCGGGCCGGAGAAAATTTTTGACGTAGCCGAAATCATTAACGGCGAACATATCGTAGCCTATTTTCAGCCTCTGGTATCGGTTCAGAGAAAAGCCGTTATCGGTTTTGAAGGTCTTAGCCGCGGAGTTAATCCAGAAGATAAAAGTATTATTTCTCCCATTGATTTATTTGTCCAAGCGAACGCCCGTAATTTGAATCATGATTTAGATTTATTATGTCGGGAAAAAATACTGGAAAGTTTTTTAATCCTTAAAAAAACTCATCATGAGGTAGTTTTAACTGTTAATATTGGCGCTTCCGCAATTGAAAAGAAAACATGGTCCGGCTATTTAAAAACTCAGGTAATGGCTTCGGGGTTGACCCCTCAAGATATTGTCATTGAAATCGTGGAGTCCGCTGTTTTGGACATTGATAAGCTCCGCCGGTTTGTGGAAAGTTATCGAGAGGCGGGTTTTTTGATCGCGCTGGATGACATAGGATCAGGCCATTCCAATCTTAACCGCATTCCGCAAATCAAACCTGACATCATTAAAGTTGACCGTTATCTGGTCAAAGAGATTGAAAAGGATTTTTATAAACAAGAAGTGTTTAAATCTTTGGTCAGTATGTCCGAACATTTGGGAACGGTGATTATCGCTGAAGGCGTTGAAACGTCTGATGAAGCCAATACCCTTTTGGACATCGGTGTAGACGTTATGCAAGGTTATTATTTTGGAAAACCTATGCCCCGCGAAGAGCTGAACGAAGGGGATATTCGTTATCGAATCGATGAGTTGGGCCACAACTACCGAAAAGAACAAATTGTTAAAATTGGCAATAAACGATTTGTTATGAAACGCTATTTTAAGCTTTTGGAAGACGTTCAGCGGGATTTAGTCAATACCGAGATGTCTACTTTGGAAGAAAAATTAAAAAAAGTGGCTAAATCTTTCCCGGACATAGAGTCATTGTATGTGGTTGATGAAGACGGCCTGCAGGCAACTGAAATGGTATTTAACACATCACGTAAAGCGGGACGGAATTCCGCGATGTTTAGGCCTTTGCCTAGAGGCGCCGATCACACCACGAGAGATTATTACTATTTTTTGATTGATGAGGCTTTCAGCAAATCGACTTACGTAACAAAACCGTACATTTCGTTGGCAACGGGCAATAATTGCGTGACAATTGGTTCATTGTTTTTAGATCAAAACAAAAAGAAATATATTTTGTGTTTGGATATCAAAGCACCGGTTAAATAGTCGAATATAACTTGAAAGCGATATTTTTATATTGCGGCTTTAGGAAATTTTGACCGAGTAATGAGGCTTTTCCGTATTGGATTTACCCTGGAAGTGAAAAAGGGTTGAAATAAGGCCGAATAAGAGTTTGAAAAACAATCACTTAATTTAAAAAATCTTGAGATTTCCATCATCTGGCTCGAAAAAATGAAAATTTTTATATAAACTACTGCCTTCTGTGACGGCCCTGACCGTTATTGAATCTACCCGAAAGGATTGTTCATGTTTGATTATTTGCCGGAAGGTATCTCTTCCTTCTCTGGAGACATCGATTCCTTAATTCGTTTTATTTATCTGCTCACAGGTATTTTCTTCGTATTGTTTGAAGGCTATTTAATTTATATGGTTTTACGCTTTCGGAAGAAAGATGGATCTAAGGCCAAATATGAGCTCGGCAACAAGTGGGTAAATATCCAATGGGTTGTTGCCTTTGTTTTGGTGATCGTAACCCTGGATTTTTTCATTGATTATAAAAGCACTAAAGTTTGGGAGCTTTTAAAAGAACAGGTTCCGGCGACAGACGTTAATATCAAAGTGGTAGCCAAACAGTTTGACTGGACATTCGTTTATCCGGATAAAGACGGCAAATATGACACCCCTGAGGCCTTATCCTCCTACCGCGAATTACATGTGCCGGTTGGTAAAAAAGTGCATGTGATTTTAACCTCTCAAGACGTTATTCACGATTTCTTCCTGCCGGAAGTTCGTTTAAAGCAAGACGTGATGCCGGGGCGGGAGATTAACGCCTGGTTTGATACTAATAAGGTAGGTACCTATCACATTGTTTGTAATGAGCTTTGCGGTTTTGGGCATACCCGTATGTTGGCCGTTTTACACGTTGACGATGAGAAGACCTATGAAGACTGGAAAGTTCAACTTTATAAGCAAATGCATGGAGGCGTGTAATGTCACAAGAACATCACCAAGGCTTTTTCACTAAATATATTTTTTCAACCGATCATAAGATGGTGGCTAAACAGTTTCTGCTCTTAGCGTTATCGATGGCGGTTATCGGGGGCTTTTACGCCTTTTTGATTCGTTGGGAATTAGCTTATCCCAATCAACCGGCGCCTTTCTTTGGCGTGGTCACTCCGGATAAGTACAACGCCATCATTACCTTACATGGAACGATTATGTTGTTCTTTGTGGGTATGCCGTTATTAAACGCTTTTCCTTCCAATTTTTTGGTGCCCTTGATGATTGGTGCCCGAGATATGGCGTTTCCCCGGCTTAATATGGCTTCTTTTTGGATGACCCTTTTAGCCGCGGGTTTATTGGTATCCTCGTTTTTTGTGCCGGGCGGACCGGTAGCGGGCGGCTGGACTGGTTACGCGCCTCTTTCCGCAAGTTCCGAATATACGGGCGTCAAGATGGGCATGGTTTTGTGGATTATTAGCTTGGCCCTAGTGTTTATCGCCTCAAGCTTGGGTGGTATTAACTACTTAGTAACCGTGGTGACTATGAGAGCGAAGGGAATGACTTATTCTCGAGTTCCCATTACAGTTTGGTTTCTTTTGGCAGCGGCTTTAACTTTTTTCTTGGCGGTAGGGCCTGTTTTGGCGGGTGCCTTTATGCTTTTAATGGACAACGTTTTTGGAACGGGGTTCTTTTTACCGGGTAAAGGCGGCGAACCTTTATTGTGGCAGCATTTGTTTTGGTTCTTCGGTCATCCCGAAGTTTATGTGTTATTTTTTCCGACATTAGGTTTTTGTTTAGATATTTTCGCCGTGTTTTGCCGCAAACCGATCTTTGGACAAAAACTCATTATTGGATCAACCGTAGTCGCAATTGCTTTGAGCTTTGTCGTGTGGGCTCATCATATGTTCCAGACAGGTATGAATCCTACGCTGGTCACTCCTTTTGCCATTACGACTATTCTTATCTCAGTGCCTTTCGCCATTATTTATGTTTGTATGTTTTTGACGATTCGCAACGGTTCTATTAGTTTGGAACCGCCCATGTTGTGGGCGTTGGGCTTTTTGGCAACCTTCTTAGTAGGCGGTTTGACGGGTATTTTCTTAGGCGCAGCCGGCGCCGATATTTATCTTCATGGAACTTATTTCGTGGTCGCGCATTTCCACTACACAATGTTTCCTTCGGTGTTTTTTGGCGGCTATGCGGCTGTTAACTATTGGTATCCCAAAATGTTTGGACGCATGCTTAACAGAACAGCGGCCACGATTCATTTTGTGCTGACCTTTATATTCTTCAATTGTGTTTTCTGGCCTTTGTTTATTGTAGGAATGGGCGGAATGGTTCGCCGTATCGCGGATCCTTCTTTCTACCCGCAGTACAGCCCATTTGTTCATTTAAATATATTCGCTACTATTTCAGCGATGTGTTTAATCGCAACCCAAACCATTTTCTTATGGAACTTTTTTTACAGCATGAAAAACGGAAAAGTGGCCGAATTAAATCCCTATCACGCCAATACGTTGGAATGGTTGGCTCAATCGCCGCCGCCTCATGGAAACTGGGGACCTAAATTACCCGTCGTAACTTCTGGTCCGTATGAATATAGCAAACCTGGCGAAACCGAAGATTGGCACACGCAGGCGCCATCATATAAGGGGGAAGTAATCCATGGATAACACTTCGACTGTAGATCATGTGGAATATGAAGTAGAGGACTATACGGGTCCGGCGGGAACGACGGCTGGTCGTTTGGGCGTTTGGATTTTGAT
>Ga0302140_10009490_pt1 | contig 12064 bp, 8 predicted proteins | sample I_Bog_E1_1_FD_202095 | JGI IMG/M metagenome (GOLD analysis project Ga0302140, IMG submission 202095) | Peat permafrost microbial communities from Stordalen Mire near Abisko, Sweden - I_Bog_E1_1 | ecosystem: Environmental > Terrestrial > Soil > Wetlands > Peat | place: Sweden: Abisko, Stordalen...
TGGGAGACTCTCAAGTTTGAGCTTCCTCGACTTGAGCCTGATTCAGTAGGAGGCTGGAAGCGCATCCTTGATACAGCACTCGCCACTCCTAACGACGTTGCGGAGCCGGGTAAGGGCTGCTTGATATTGGCTCCCCGATACGCCGTAGAACCACGATCCCTGGTGATGTTGTGCTGTCACTATTCGTAGAACTCGAACAGCGTACTCACCAGGCATTGTTGTTAGCCGTCCGTTTCTATCATGCATGAATACCTTACCCCTGCTCCATTGACTTGTATCTTCCAGCCGTAATAGCTAGGGACTGCGACTCGCTCAACCAGCCGCGGTATCTGCATTGACGAGTGAATCATCATTGAGAATCGGCGAAGATGCGCGGCTTATCGTGGCGTCGCCGCCTGCTTCTTTGGCGGAGTTTTCCTGGCCAAGGCCCATAGTGAGCGCTGTCAATCCAGCAAGGCCGCCCAACTGCATTGTCTCAACTGCAGAGCTGGGAACAATGACGATAGTTGAGTTTTCCTTGAGCCCCTCGTAGAGCATGTTCATTGCTCTCAGATGGAGAGCCACCGGATTATTCATATATGTCTTCGCCGCCTCACCGAATTTCTCCGCAACCTGGCGCTCTGAATCGCCCAGGATAACTCGCGCCTGACGTTCTCGTTCGGCCTGCGCTTGCATGGACATAGCGTCTTCAAGGGAAGCTGGAATTAAAACATCCTTCACCTCAACCGATATAACGTTGATGCCCCATGGTTCTGTGCGTAGATCGATAATGGTCTGCAGAGCGTCGCTGATTTTGTCTCGGCCTTCCAGCATGTCGGAAAGCATGGTTTTTCCTATAACGTCGCGGAGTGCCGTTTGAGATGCCCAACTAATCGCGCTTTGATAGTCGGCCACATCGAGGGCCGCCTTCTTCGGATCAACGATCTTCCAGAACAGAACAGCATCCACATCTACGGGAACCGTGTCTTTGGTTAGTGTTTTCTCCGCCTTGAATGAGCTAGTGAGAACACGAATGTCGATCCAGTAAGGGATGGTATCGATGAGCGGAACAATGAGGAAAAGCCCTGGCCCTTCCAACGCTCTGAACTTACCAAATCTCAGGACCACGGCCTTGTTCCACTGATCCGCGATCTGGATGGATGCCGACACAATCCACCCCAGCGCGATAGAGATGACGAAAGCGCAAACTGCCAAAGCGTCAGCGGAAGCGAGATGCAGCATATAAGCTAACGCGGCACCTAGTACCACCAGGATAATAGATATAAAAGCAAGGAAAGAGCTACCTTTTCTCATTTTGGACATCCCCTTTATTCATGACGAACGCGCTGGATCATCACTCATAGTGCTGATCCAACTCCGTCACGAATAGGTTGTACTTGTGTTACGCCAGTACGGTCTCACTATGGAGAGCATGGAAGCTCTGTTTGGTTCCCGCAATGATCTCTTTCGCTCTGAGCACTTCGTCAGCGGTGCCATGCACTAAGAGGAGATACTTATCTGTCTTCAAAGCTACGTCGTACTTGAGAATGCTGTCCTTAGGGATACCGATGCTAGCGAGGCCCGCTCCAACTGCACTCACGCCACCGACGACAGCTGCACCTTCCAGTCCGGCAACAATCCAGGCGACTAGTGGACCTGCCACGAGGATCGGTCCCAATCCGGGAATAGCAAAGAAACCTGCGCCGAACAACAGCCCCCAAAATCCTCCCCAAAAAGCTCCAATCCCGCCCCAACGCTTCATACGATCGCCAATGTTGTAATAGCCGACAACCTGCTCATCAGTATGGGTATCCTTCCCAGCGATGGATAGAGTCTTCATATCGATGCCCGCCTGCTGAAGTTCCTTCACCGCTTGCTCTGCCTGTTCGTGCAAATCATAGATTGCTACTACAGATGTAGACATGATTTCCAGCTTTCCTAAGGACTCTTGTTAATCGAACTTGTTGAGATGCTGTTGTCCAAGAAAGGGCAAATACAGCGAAGCAAAGTATTGATCGGCAAGCGTCTTTCCCTGTGGGCAACTAAAACACTGCGGACAATGACTAGGCCGTTAGACTGAGTGTTCCACTCCAGAGTCGATTTACGATGTACTGTACGGCTCATTCATTTCAGGCCGAGTGTATGGTTTATAGACTCGTCATTCCAAAGCCAGCAATTAATCAATTTAAGTAATGCCGAGGCGAGCGAAGACGGGTATCTTTACTCCATCGAGGATTAACCCAAAAGCCAACGCGGCTGCCAATTCGCTAGCAATGATCGCAGGTGCCAATGGGGCCATAGCAATTCCCTGCGTAGCCAATATGGAGATAATAAGGACATCAGCCACAGAAGAAGATACAAGCCAGATGCTCGGACGAAGTCCCCAGATGTGGCCGCGCCCTCGTATGACGTATGTTGTAGCTTGGCTACCGAACACAATAGCGACCACCGCGAGAGTTCTCAGCGCCTTTATTCCAAGTTGCATCTCAAATTTTCCAAACGCAAGAATTCCAGCAGAAAACGCCAGGAAGCAGATTCCCAAAACGACGCCAGCAATCGTGATTTTGCCTATATGCCAGGAGTTTGGCGACTCCGATGGCCTTACCCTATCAGTGGTTAGCGACATAGACAGGAAGTCGCCTGTGATCATCACAATAACCATAAGCATCGGGGTCAATACTGCGTGTCCAGTCATAACCAGACCGACGGCTAGCAGAAGCACCTGCAGAATCTTCTTCATCACAGAATTGAGCGTATAAGTTAGAATGCGCTGAAACGTAACCCTGCCCTCTTTAACAGCAGCCACGATGCCACCGAGCCCAGCCTCGGTGAGAACAACGCCTGCCGCCGATTTTGCAACGTCGGTTGCAGTTGATACGGCAATTCCAATTTGTGCCTGCCGAAGTGCAGGTGCATCGTTTGCGCCGTCGCCGCACATTCCCACCGTATGGCCGTTCTTTTGAAAAGCCTTGACGAGATTGAATTTCCCTTCGGGAAGGATGCTTGCGAAGACAGCGAAGTCAGCTGGATTAACATTGTCAGGAATCAGTCCAGGAGGGCAGACAGCACCATCCAATCCAACCTCATGGGCAACAATGGCGGCTGTGGCCGGCGCATCGCCGGTCACCATTACGGTGCGCACACCTAACATTTTGAGTTCAGTGATTAGGGCGGTTGAATCCGCTCGCGGAGGATCACTGAGCGCAATGAAACCGATCAATTGCACCGCCTTCTGTGGTCCCGCAGCTACCGCCAAAACCCTGAACCCTTGCTTTTCGAGTTGTTCCGCTATCCCTGCGGCAATCGGCGATGGAGATGTCATACCCGCAACTACAGTAGAGGCTCCCTTGATGATGCGCTGTACTGCGCCGCTCGCGTCGCTCGCTGTCGCCTCAGATATTTTCTTTGCAGGATCGAATGGAATGAATTTACTAAGCTTTGGCAGATCGTATACCGGCTTGTGTGAGGATGCTGAACGAATTGCGGTATCAACGGAGTCATCGCCGCCATCAGAACTAGCGAGCGCTGCCATCCCGAGGATATGAGCTTCATCAAAACCCGGCATTGGCCGCACACTTGTCACTGACAGTTCGTTGCGCGTGAGAGTGCCAGTCTTATCCGCGCAAAGCACGTCGATCGACGCGGCTTCGTCCACCGCTGAAAGGCGAGTTGGCAGCACACCCAGTTTAGCCAGGGAACGAGCGCCAATCGCCGCAGCGAGAGTAAATGTTGCCGGTAGTGCCACTGGGATAGCGGCGAGCATCGACGTCAGCAACAGAGCAATGATCTCGCTCCTCGGCATCGCGTGAGTATACGCATACGTTCCCATGATCACAATCACTGCACCGTTGAATATCGCAAGGTTACGCACAATTTGCAGCACTGCTTTCTGCTGCGTGCTCACGACGTGCGCGGTGCGAACAAGCTCCGCCGTGCGGCCAAATTTGGTACGAGCGCCAGTCGCTGTCACTATCGCAGTTGCTTCGCCACGCCGAACGAGGGCTCCAGCATACGTATCCCCACCAGCACCAGCTTCAATTGGCAACGATTCACCTGTAAGCATTGACTGATCCAACAGAACAGATCCATCGATCAAATGTACGTCTGCCGCAACCACGCTACCTAGCGAAAGTTTCACAACGTCGCCATATACAAGTTCTCGCGCGTGCACCGTCTTCCACGCCCCATCACGCTGAACAGAAGCATTTAAGGCAAGGCGTGACTTTAGCGCCATCAGAGTTGCCTGGGCACGGCCCTCCTGAAAGTAAGCAAGTGCGGTATTGAAGGTGAGTAAACACGCGACGGCCGTAGCTTCTAGATAGTTATGAAGAACAAGCTCAAGCACAATGGAGACTTCGAGGAGCCAAGGCACCGGAGCCCAGAACTTCGCCAGCGCATTCCGGAGGAGATGCTCCGAATCGTCTGGCATAGAATTGGGCCCGTCCTTTTGGAGACGAATCTGTGCCTCGCCACTCGTGAGCCCTTTCGCGATGACGTTTGAAGCCTGTTTCTCAGGTAGCCCGGAAGGTTCAGGAATATCATTTCCACTTGCGTTCACAATCCGCCACGTATTCTGCTGTCTCAGCGACGGCGATTTCTCCTAATGTCGCAATGGCAGCTATTCACTTGTAACTGCTCTGCTAGAACGAAAGAGCAAGATCGCACATTGCACAAGCTTCACTACCTTTCGACGATAGAGCCAAATGCAACCGGACGCCATCTCGAAATACCGTAAGTGCTCTCAGGCCGCGTTTGCTCGGGGCTGAGATCCGTAGGAAAGAGAGTCCTTCTCCGAATAGGTGCATGAAACTGGACAAAACGATGACCTCGTATGACACAAGATTGCTCAGTCTACCGGAATCAAAAACAACTATAAGACGCTATGCTTTTTGTGCTCAGAATCTCAGGTTCATGAGTGCAGTTAACTGCCTGTTGTATTTGCCTCTCTAGAGTTTGATTCTAGCCACGCAAGCAACGCCCGAATACTGCCGGTTGCAAGAGCCATACAGGAGTCTGCAGCTCCGTAATAGAGGTGAATGGTATCACCATCGGCGGCAATAGTCTGGCCGCAAGGAAAAACAACATCGCTAACGTCTCCGCCTCTCTCGTATAGAGCTTCTGGGCCGAACATCCAACAGTCTCCGCGCTGCAAGCATAGTTCCGGCTTGTTAAGATCAAAGAGCGCCAGACCTAATCGATAAATGCTTCCAGATGCGGTTTGACGTACCCCGTGGTAGATTGTCAGCCAGCCCTTAGCCGTCTCGATTGGCGGCGAGCAAAGACCGATTTTATTTGCATCCCACCACCCGCCGCGTCTTGCCTCAAGCATAATTTTGTGGCTTCCCCAATGGTGCAAATCTGGGGAATAAGAGATCCACATATGAGCACCTAGACTTGTAACCGGCCGATGAATGAGAGCCCAGTAATTACCTATTTTTCTTGGAAGAAGAGCTGCGTCCTTATCTTCTGGCTGCATGATGACGCCGAATCGTTCAAAGTGCTTAAAATCTCTGGTCATCGCAAGAGAGACTCCGGGCCCTCCTCGCGAAAAGGAAGTGTAAGCCACCGCGTATTTATCCAGTTCCGGAACATAAGTGATTCTAGGGTCTTCAATACCCCATATTTCCTCTGGAAACTCGCGTGGGCTGGCCTTTAGTGTTGGCTGCGGATCGATGATCCAACCATCGACTCCGTTTGCTGAACGAGCTGCGCAAAGGTGCGATAGTCCAGTGCAGTCCTCAACACGACATAGCAAGAGCGTCTCTCCATTCTTGAGCAAAGTCGCGCCTGCGTTGAAGACACTGTTGACAGGATAAGGCCAGTCCTTCCGGGTCAAAATGGGGTTCTCTTTATATCGGGTGAAAAGTGGTGCGTCTGAACATTCATGCGAGGCGGTGGAAGGCGATGGCATAGTGTCAGCGGCGTTAGCTATAGTGTGGACTGAAGTCAATGGGATGCGCTCATTTCATGGATTCTATTTTCTGCGTTTGCTGTTTGAGCTGCCTGTAATTCAAGCAGCGCCATCAGGAATGAGAGCGTGGATTCCGCTCCCTGATTTTCATTCACGCGATCCGGGTGCAACCCGTCTCTACAGCCTCCAGTGGAATCATCATAAAGAGGGGTTTGCAGATCGTTCTTGCCAAGAAACCATCCAAAAATACGACCTGCTTCCGTAAGCCATTGTTTGCGCCCAGTGAGACGCTGGGCCTCGAGACATGCAGAGATCATCGCACAGGCTTCTACCGGCTGTTGATCGAAACGCGCCTTTTCCTCTCCCTGCAAATAGAATCCTCGTGAGCCAATCGGAACAAAGACATCGCAATCCTCGCGGGTCTGTTCGGATACAAGCCATTGCAGAGATTGCATACCAGCCTGCATCATGCTCCGATTGTCACTATGCCATCCCGCCAGGATCAGCGCCTGGGACAATCGGGCATTCGAGTAAGAGAGGCTCCTCTCGAACCAGTGCCAATCTTCGGAGCGGGTGCGCTCGTAAATATCGAGCAACCGGTTGGCAAGTGCATTACGGGCACCTTGAATAACTCTATCGCCGGGGAACCAATCCAAATAGGCCTGCATACCCAATACGCAAAACGCCCATGCACGAGGACTGCTGAAGGTGAGTGTTGCGGGAACAGCAGCTTCAAAAAGCCTACCCGCGGCTCCTCGCAACCCCGCGTCCTGCGATCGGCCGAGTACGGTTCCTAGTGACCACAGCGCCCGCCCATGGCTATCTTCAGATCCAATATCCTCTAGCCATCGGCGATCGTAGCCTAGGAAATTTCGAAATCTTCCCGAGTCCTGATGGAATGCTAGCCATAGAAAGGCCAAATAGCGTTGCGAAAGATCAGAATCCTTTCTCAAACCCTCACCTGCCTGGGAATTCTCCAGAAAAGTAGACACGATCAGGGCGCGTGCATTGTCGTCAGTGGTATATCCCTCTCGGCAATTGGGCACAGTAAAGATCGCGTGCTGGAAGATTCCAGTGTCATCAGTCAGGGCGAGGAGGTGGCTCGTGTTCAACACAGGCAAGCAGTTCACCGAACCCCGGCCGAGATCCTTCTGGCTGGCCGCTCTGGGCTTGGACATACGCTCCTGGCGGGCCCGCTGAAAGCTTGCCATATATGCCCGCGCCGTTTTGGGCCAAGTTGTTCCGCGGGAATAAATATAAGCGCGCTTGCGCATCGCGTGGCGTTCTGCTTCGTTATTGAGCAAATGAAGAACAGCTTCCGAGATCGCGCTGGGATCTTCAAATGGAACGATTACGCCTCTACCATCTGCGAGCAACTCCTTAGCATGCCAATATGGCGTAGAGATGATGGCTTTACCTGCGCCTAAAGCAATGGCGAGTGTACCGGAAACGACTTGGGCTTCATGCCGGTAAGGCGTAATGTAGATATCCGCTGCGCCTACATGCTGAATGAGTTCCTCAGAGGAAACAAAACGATTGCTTAAAATCAGGTTGGCTGCAACGCCCAGATCTTTAGCGAGCGACAAAAGTGACTCTCGGTAGCGCTCACCTTCACGCTTACGGAGATGAGGATGAGTTGCACCAGAGACGATATACACAACGTCCGGATACTTGGCGAGGATGCATGGGAGCGAACGGATTACGTTCTCAATCCCTTTGTTCGGAGACAAAAGACCAAACGTTAGAAGGACCGACTTCCCCTCGACCCCGAGAGTATCCTTAAAGTAGTTGGGATCCGTGAACGGCAGATCCGGGACACCGTGAGGAATTACATCGATCTTCTCTGCAGGAACTGCGTACACGTCTCGCAGCATCTCCGCTGCTTGTTCACTCATGACAATTAAACGATCTGAGAGGATTGAAATTTCTTCGAGTACAGCGCGCTGATGGGAGTCTGGCTCACGAAGGACCGTGTGCAGCGTTGTAACCAGGGGCATCTTCAACTTACGGAGAAATGAGAGTATATGGGCACCTGCTATCCCACCGTAGATGCCGTACTCATGTTGCAGGCATACCAGGTCATTTCCATTGAAATTGAGAAAGTCAGCAGCCCGTTCGTAGGAAGTGAGGTCGTCCTGAGCCAGTTCAAGCCTAACCTGCTCGGGATAGTCGTATGTAGAATCGGGATCATTAACAGGAATTGCAAAGAGACGTTCCGGGCTGTATTCAGTTCCGATAGCTGTGCATAAGTCGGTTGTATAAGTTGCTATGCCGCACTGCCTCGGCAGGTAATTTCCCACAAACGCAATGCGCGTGGGCAGAGGCAGCAAAGAAGTTTTCAACGAGTCAATCATAGGAGAGGCGTGAATTGGGCCGTCCGATACTTCCTCGAATTTGTTGATCTCATGCGTGGACATGATTTCCCGCTTTCTCGCGTCGTGAATAGGTCAAACTGATCATCAAAGGCTCTACACGTAACTCGTCAACTGACGGGGCTAAGAGTCATATACGAATTTCCGACTCGTTCAATTACGTTCGCGGCAAATGTATAAAACTTTTGCCCTTGTTCTTCACGCGGCTTTGAGCTTTCCACTCTTAGACGCAATACAAGCCAGCAAATCTTCCCAGGACTTGGCAAAGGACTCGACCCCTTCTACTAGAAGCTGAGATTGCAAAGCGTCGACATTGATACCCGCGTGTACAAACTCTGCAATCGCCTCGTCAGGACTACCAGCTAAGACTGCGGCCACATTCCCATGATCGGCAAATGCCTTCAAGGTTGCCTCGGGCATCGTATTCACCGTCAGTGGCGCCGCTAGTGCCTCGACATACAGGGTGTCCGATGCCTTAGGATCCTTAGTCCCTGTACTAGCCCAAAGTAGACGCTGCGCGCGACCACCTGCATTGAAGATTCGCTGCCAACGAGGTTGATTGAAAAGTAGGCGATAGCTCTCAAGAGCTTGTCCAGCGACGGCAATTCCCAAGCGGTTGTGAAGTTTCTCTGGTGTTGCTTTATCTGCAGCAACATCCCAGCGGCTGACGAACAACGAAGCCACTGAGCCGACACGTGGATTCAGTCCGGCAGTAATACGGCGTTCGATGCCGCGCAGATACGCTTCGGCCGCTGCGACATATTGTGCACGAGAAAACAGAAGAGTCACATTGACAGGGATACCGGAAAAGATCGCTTCTTCGATTGCGGGCAAACCCTCCTTTGTACCTGGAATCTTAATGAAGAGATTCGGACGGCCAGCTCGCGCATGAATGTCCTTGGCCGCAGCGATAGTTCTGGCGGTGTCATGCGCCAGTAAGGGGGAGACTTCCAGGGATACCCAGCCATCGACGCCGTCAGTTTTGTGATGAATAGGCCGAAATAGATCTGCGGCCTTCTGCAAGTCCTCAACTGCGAGTTCGAAGAAGAGCCCCTCGCCGGATTTTCCTTCTTTCAACTTCCCGCTGATAGCGTCGTCATAGTCTTTGCTATTCTTGATCGCGTGATCGAAGATGGTTGGGTTTGAGGTGAGGCCGGTGACTGAAAACTCGTCGATATAGCGCTTAAGCGCTCCACTGGCGAGAAGGCCCCGCGTAATATTGTCGAGCCAGATGCTCTGGCCAAGCTCATGAAGTTTCTGCGTCGCTTTCATCATTCTCCTCTCAATCTCCAGGCTTTACTCCCAATCGCTTGTGCAATGACTCCATGTTCCACTTGGTAAGGCAACACCAATCACAGGATCAAAAGCGCCCTTTTTCACATGGCATAAAGTGCCGATAAAACCGTCTTGCAGGCCCTAGTGGTCGGTCACTTCGAAGAACCCGAACGCGTTTTACTTAGCGGAGGCCATCAAGCGCCATGTTGGTTAAGGTTCTGCCCAAACTCCTCATGCTCAATCCCATTAAGATTTTCCTTTCGATCAATGCAGTCTCATGCTCGGTTGCTGTTCAAGCGCTAGCACTTTATTAATCCGGCGCTGGTGGCGTTCAGCCCCGCTGAAATTAGCCTTGAGGAAGGTCTCTATCAATTCCCATGCCAATGCAGGGCCAATGACTTGTCCCCCCAGAGAGAAGACATTCATATCGTCATCTTCGACACCCTGATGGGCGGAGAACACATCATGGATGAGTCCAGCCCGTACCCCAGTAACTTTGTTCGCCGCAATGGATGCGCCCACTCCGCTGCCGCAAAGCGCAATTCCGCGTTCAACCTCTTTAGACGCAACTGCCTTTGCCAGCGGAATAATGTAATCCGGGTAGTCGTCTCCAGAAGTCAGTTGATGTGCGCCGAAGTCCACGGTTTCATAGCCTGCTCTGCGCAGTTGCTCTGCGACTTGCCTCTTCAAGAGAAATCCTCCGTGGTCCGAACCTATTCCCACTCGCATTACGCATCCTCCTTTAGCTGTTTCAGGACATGATGCGCCTGCTTACAGACATTTTCGATAGTGAAGCCATAATGCTGCATCACCACCGGTCCTGGAGCGGATGCCCCGAAAGTATCGACACCAATCACTGCAATCTGCGGACCGACAAAAGATTTCCAGCCAAGCGATGAGCCGGCCTCAATAACTAGCAGCGGCACGCCTGGCGGCAAAATGTTATTCCGATAGGCATCCGGCTGGGAGGAAAAGAGATTTGTACTCGGCACGCTTACAACTCTAGCTCGAACGCCTTGAGTCGCAAGCTGATCGCGACTGTCGAGTGCGAGGTGTACTTCCGACCCAGTTGCGATGAGAATAATGTCCGGTCTAGTACCCGATGGGGCATCCGTAAGGACATAGCCACCGTTCGGCACTCCCGCAGGAATTTGCGGATATTTATCCAAGCCCAGCACAGGGAGCCCTTGGCGCGTTAACACAAGGGCGATGGGGCCCTTCCTACTGCTAATCGCAAGCCGCCATGCTGCGACAGTCTCGTTCGCATCCGCCGGGCGCAGCACAAGCATACCGGGGATCGATCGCAATCCAATCAATTGCTCTACAGGCTGATGAGTCGGACCGTCCTCCCCCATGCCGATGCTGTCATGTGTGAAGACATAAATGATCGGCAGAGCATCCATGGCTGCCAAGCGCATGGGGGGACGCATGTAATCGCTGAAGACAAGAAACGTTCCGCCATAAGGAATAAGGCCTTTATGCAATGCCATTCCATTCAGAATCGCGCCCATAGCATTCTCTCGAATACCGAAGTGCATGTTATGTCCCGACCGGTTCTCCGGCTCGAAGTTTCCGGCACCCTTTCGATTGGTGTGAGTACTGGGGTTAAGATCAGCTGAGCCTCCCATCATTTCCGGAAGACGAGTTCCGAGGGCATCTATCGCCTTTCCTGAAGCGACACGGGTTGCCATAGGCCCATCCGACGCACTGAATGCTGGCAAGTCAGCGTCCCAATCTTTAGGCAGGTGTCTATCGATCACACGCAGAAATTCTGCGGCTAAATTGGGATGTTGTTCCTGATAGGATTGGAATCCGACCTCCCATTTCGCCTGCGCAGACTTACCCCGAACGACTGCCTCGCGGAAATGTTCCAGAGCCTCATCCGGGACGAAGAAATCAGGAGACACCGGCCAGCCCAGACCTTCTTTTGTCAGTCGAACTTCCTCTACACCAAGCGCTTCGCCATGCGCCTTCGCAGTATCCTGCTTGTTAGGGCTACCGAAGCCAATATGCGTGCGAATGGCAATCAACGAAGGTCGGGTGCTCTCTTCGCGCGCATTCTTGAGAGAGAGGGCCACCGCATCGACGTCGTTGCTCCGCTCCACTTGCTGCACATGCCAGCCAAAGGATGCGAACCGAGCCGTGCGATCCTCAGTGAACGCCAATTCAGTGCTGCCTTCGATCGTAATATGATTGTCGGCATAGAGAACGATGAGCTTGCCCAGATGCAGATGGCCAGCTTCTGATCCGGCCTCCGAAGAAATTCCTTCCTCTAGGTCGCCATCGCTGACCAACACATATGTGAAGTGATCCACGATCATATGGCCAGGCCTGTTAAAGTGCGCGGCAAGCGCTACTTCCGCAATAGCCATTCCAACCCCGTTCGCCAACCCTTGTCCCAGAGGCCCCGTTGTGGCCTCTATGCCCGGCGTCTTGCCGTATTCAGGATGCCCAGGTGTGCGGCTGCCCCACTGGCGAAATCTTTTGAGTTCGTCAAGTGAGAGGTCAAATCCCGTAACGTGAAGCA